>ERZ724519.82-NODE-82-length-33085-cov-4.654435_pt1 | contig 33085 bp, 24 predicted proteins | sample MGYA00376052_ERZ724519 | MGnify/ENA primary metagenome ERZ724519 (study PRJEB28724, sample SAMN07190883) | activated sludge metagenome | isolation source: activated sludge of sewage treatment plant in Hong Hong | place: Hong Kong | collected 2016-03-17 ... | reverse complement strand
CCGAGCTGACACTGCTGGGTCAAGGTGGCATGGGCGCTGTCTATCGCGCCTTCGATCCGTCGCTCCAGCGGACGGTGGCCATCAAGGTGATGCTCGGGCAAAACCCAGAGTTTCTGGCGCGCTTTGAGCGTGAGGCCCGCGCGGTGGCCAAGCTGTCGCATCCGAACGTGGTGCAGGTCTACGACTTCGGACGGGATGAGCAGAACAATCCGTACTTCGTGATGGAGCTTTTGCCGGGGCGGTCGCTCGATAGCTTGCTCAAGGAAAAGGGGCCGCTGCCCGCGCTGAAGGTGGTGGATGTGCTGCGCCAGGCGGCAGAGGGGCTGCAAGCGGCGCACGCGGTCGGGATTGTCCATCGCGACATCAAGCCGCACAACCTGATGCTGGATGATCAGGGCAACGTGAAGCTGGTGGACTTTGGCATTGCCCGCGACATGGCTTCGACGGAAGAGCTGACCTCGACGCAGGCGACGCCAGGCACGCTGCACTACATGGCACCGGAAGTGCTGTCGGGTCAGGCCGCTGATGCGCGGGCCGATATCTATGCGCTGGGGCTGGTCGGGTTTCACCTGCTCGCGGGCAAGCCGCCGTTTACGGGACAGAGCGCGGTGGCGGTGGCGATGAAGCAGATCAATGAGCCGCTGCCGGACCTGCGTGACGAAGTGCCGAGCGTTCCGGCCTCGCTGCGGCGGCTGATTGAGCGGATGACCGAAAAGAGCGTGGGCGCGCGGATGCAGAGCTGCTCCGATGTGTCGCGGGAAGCGTCGCTCATCGCGCATGAGATCCTGTCGGGGGCCACGGAGCCGTCTCGTCCGCCGGTTGCTTCAGGCGGTTCGCGTACGCTGATTGCGGCGGCGGCGGGTCTGGGGCTGACGGTGGCGCTGCTCCTGATGCTGGTGGTGGGCAAAGGAGCGCGGCGAGGTGGACACAGTGCAGAGTCGGTGCGCGCGGTGCCAGAGCGGTCGGTGGGGCAAGGCGTGGTGCACTCGGGCATCGCGCCAAGCGGTGCGCCAGCGGCTCCCCTGCCGGGACAAGTGCCGTCGTCACCGGAGACGCCCTCCGCGAGTGGTTCGGAGTCTGTGCCGAGCACGCCCAGTCCGCGTACGGAGCCTGCCAGTGCGCTGCCGTCCCCGATGACGCGATCGAGTACGGGGCCGCTGCGGGTGGCGGTGCTGAAGTTTCGCAACCTGGGCCAGGACGCCGAGCTTCTGTCTTTGTGCGAAGGACTGGGCGAGGTGCTGCTCGATACGTTTTCGAACAGCCCGGCGGTGCGCAAGCGGGTCAAGCTACTGGAGCGCAACCAGTTCGATGAGCAAAACCTGACCGAGCTGCTGCGGAGCAAAGAGGAATACCTGGACAAGGCGAGTGCGGCCAAGCTCGGCAAGGTGATTGGTGCCGAGGTGGTGGTGCAGGGCTCGTTTGAACGACAGGGCAAGCTGCTGCGGGTGGTGGCGCGGATGACGTCGCTCCAAGACGGTGAAGTGCTGGACTCGATGAGCGAGGTGCTGCCGTATGTGACGGCGAGCGAGCGGCTGCGGGTGGCGGAGATCGTGGCGGAGCGGCTGCGCGGTCGCTTGATTGCGCTGGCGGGCGGATAGTCGAGCGCGCCCCCGGGTTTGCCAAGACAGCCGCAGGTGGTTAGCATGGGCAGCGTAATGAGGTCGCTGCTCTGCCGATTCTGGCTGCTTGCACCGCTGCTGCTTCTGTTTGCACAAGGCTGCGGTGGCTTGCGTGCCGATGGGGGAACGCTGGGCGAAGCGACGACTAGTTACCTGCCCGCAGAGGCATCGGGATCGGAGCGGCGCGCAGTCGAAGAAGATGCGACGGTTGAGTCCGATGACGATGATGACGACGCCAAGCGGGATGGGGATGTCGGCTCGGAGCGGTCCGCGCTGGATCAGGCTCCATCGACCGTGGCTCCTCAGCCTGCGCTGCTGTTTCGCTGGCGACACCGCCGAGTAGATGGTGGCCTGTCTGCGCTTCAGTTTCGACGGGTCGCATTGCCCTTACGTGGTCCCCCATGTGGCGGAACGGGCGAGTGCTAATGCGCCAGACCGGATCACGGCAGCGGTCGTGGTCCTCGCGGGCCGATGTCAGGCCCGGCGCGATGGCTGCTCGCTCGATCGAATTCGGAAGCTGGGGCGCACGATGAAGGTCGTACGCACCCGCTGACGCATCTTGTGGATGGGAACTCCCGAGGCCGGGTTGGCCAAGGAGAACGTCATGGGGTCTGCGGAAGAAGAAGAAGAACATCACGAGCCTGCGGGGCATGGTCGCTCCCAGCTTCTGCTGCACGCGCTGGCTCATGCGGCGCACTATCTGCCTGCTCAAGCGCCGCTCGAAGTCTTTGTCCATCACAACACGCTGCATGCCTTTCAGTCGCTGCCGTTCTATGACGCGCTGACGGTGGCTGGGCGTCGGCTGCGGGCTCGGATGTTTCTGTCCGAGTCAAGCTATCGCGGGGCGCTGCATCGGGGACGAATCACCGATGCGGAGCTGCGTCGCGTGCTTTCGTCTGCGCAAGCGGTGGCGCGGCCTGCGGACTGGCCGGAGCGGCTGCCTTCCCCCGAAGCACTGGCGTTTCTGATCATGCGGCACGGCCTGCACGAGACAACGGCGGCGGGACTTGAGTGGCTGCTGACAGAGACTCCGGCGATACAGAAGCTGCGGGACGATCTGCCGGATGCGGCGCGCAAGCGACTTCTGTCGGTGGCCAATGCGGACTCGGTGTCGGTGCGGCCTGCGAGCGAGGCGGCGACGACCGAAGCGCTGTGGCAGGCGTGTGCAGAGCTGGCTTCGCACGCGCAGCAGCCGCCGGAAGACAAGCCGGAGCCGCTGTTCTTTCGGGAGCCGCTGTGGAGCCTGTCAGGGGAAGACCCTTGCGAGCTGGTTCATCAGACGCTGATTCCGCTGGCGGCGGCTTTCCTAGACCGAGGCGAGGCGCAGTGGCCGATGCCGGACCGGATGCGTGGCTTTTACCTGGTCTGGGAAGACATCATGACGGCGGGCTTGGTGGTTCGTCCGGCGTGGAGTCGTCAGCTCGGGCGACGGATTCGTGCGCACCAGCGCGATGGCTACGACGCAGAGCATGAGGTGCTGGATCTGCTCGATGAGCTGGGCATTTCCGACGCAGAGCTGGAAGAGTACGTGACGCAGACGCTGCTCCACCTGCCGGGCTGGGCGGGCATGTTTGCGCGGCTCGAACAAAACAGCGACCCGATCATGGCCAACCGGGCGAAGGTGCGGCTCATCGACTTTTTGGCGGTGCGGCTGGAGCTGGACGAGCTGGCCTTTTCCGACATTGCTCAGCGGCTGGGCTACGACGGTCCGCTCAAAGGGCTGCGCGGGTGGCTTCAATCGCAGATGGCGGTCAAGCAGGCGGAATCGGTACACGGAGCGCTGGGCTGGTCGCTGTTTCAGCTGATGCAGCTGGCCGGGCAGCGTCCGCAGGATCTGCGACAGCTCAGTCCGCAAGAAGCGCGGGCGCTGGTGGGCTGGGTGATGCGCTTTACAGAGTCGGTGCGGCTGCCGCTGTGGCACGACGCCTACGAGCTGCACTATCGCGACGAGCTGCTCTTGGGGCTGACGGCGAACCGAGCGGTGCGGGCGGAGCGGAGCGGGGCGTCGTCTCCTTTGCCTGCGACGATTCAGCTCCTGTGCTGCATTGATGATCGCGAAGAGTCGCTGCGACGGCACTTCGAGGTCTTGTGTCCCGACAGCGAGACGTTTGGCACGGCAGGCTTTTTCAACCTGGCGATTGCCTATCAGGGCATTGATGATCCGTCGACGTTTCCGCTGTGTCCGGTGGTGGTGACGCCGCGTCACAAGATCGTCGAAGAGCCGGACGAGCAGCAGGTCGAAAGCTACGCACGCAGGCAGCGTCGGCAAGCGCGCTGGAGTCGGCTGACCGGGCTGTACAAAGAAGCGTCACGGTCTTTGCTGCTTGGCTCGGTGCTGACGGCGGCGAGCGGGCTGTGGTCGGCGGTGCCGCTGCTGCTGACGATCTTTGCGCCGGGGCTGGCGGCGAAGATGCGTCAGCGGGTGAGCAAGCGGCTGATTCCCGAGGTCCGTACGCACTTGTCGGTGCGTGGCGAAGAGACGTCTGCGGACGGTGCGCTGATTCAGACCGGGTTTTCGATTCCCGAAAAGGCGGATCGGGTTGCGACGCTGCTTCAGAACATCGGGCTTACGCGCGGCTTTGCGAAGCTGGTGATCATCTTGGGGCATACCTCGCACAGCGTGAACAACCCGCACTTTGCGGCGTATGCGTGTGGAGCGTGTGGTGGTCGCAGCGGAGGTCCCAATGCGCGGCTGTTTGCACGAATGGCCAATCGCAAGCCGGTGAGAGAGCTGCTGCGCGCGCGTGGCATCGACATTCCCGATGGCACGCGCTTTGTCGGTGGAGAGCACGACACCTGCGATGACACGGTGCGGCTGTTCGAGGAAGAAGAGGTTCCTACCGAGCTGCATGCGGATCTGTCGCGGGCCAAGGCGCTGTTGCAACAAGCACTGCTCGACAATGCGCGCGAGCGGGTGCGTCGCTTTGATGCGGCGCCGCTTGGGCTCGGGGCGGTGGCGGCGCAAGCCCACGTCGATGAGCGCAGCGCGGATCTGAGCCAGGCGCGGCCAGAGCTGGGTCATGCCACCAACGCATCGGCGATCATTGGGAGACGGGCTCTGTCGAAGGATCTGTTTCTCGATCGACGGACGTTTTTGATCTCGTACGACCCGACGATTGATCCCGACGGCGCGATCTTGGAACGAACGCTGGTGGCGGCGACGCCAGTCGGTGCGGGCATCAACCTCGAGTACTACTTTTCGACGGTCGATAACCAGCGGCTCGGGGCGGGAACCAAGCTGCCGCACAACGTCACGGGGCTGTTTGGGGTGATGAACGGCGCGTCGAGCGACCTGCGGACTGGGCTGCCCGCGCAGATGATCGAAATCCACGAGCCGATTCGGCTGCAGCTCGTCATCGAGAACCGACCGGCGGTGCTGGCGGCCATCTTGGAACGACAGCCGACGGTTGCAGAGTTTGTTCTAAACCACTGGGTGCAGGTGATTTCCGTGGACCCCGAATCGGGTGAGCTTGCGGTGTTTGTGCCGAGCGTGGGCTTTGTGCCGTGGACGCCGGCCAGCGGCAGAGGCTGGGAATCGGTGCCGACGACGGCTTCGTGGCATGCCTATTACGCGGGGCATCGCAGCTTTTTGCCTCCGGCGCGGCTTGTGGCACGCAAAGGCAAAGTCGCCAAGCATGACGGCGTGAAAGAGGGAGGCGCGCGATGATTCCCTCGATGACGATCTGGAGCTTTGCGGCGATGGCGCCGGCTTGGCCCGCGCTCTGTGCGCTGCTGATTGGTGCGCTGGCGTTTGCGCAGAGCCGTCCGCGTGAGCAGGTGGTGGTGGCGCTGACTTACATCGCGCTGTGGCTGACGCTGGCTTCGATGGGCGCGGGGACGCTGCTGTGGCTTTGGGGCGGGCTTACGCCGGTGGATCTGCGGCTGTTTGACATCTATCGAAGCGGTGACTACGCGCTGGAGCTGCGGCTGTACTTTGACCTGGCGAGCGTGGTGGTGGCGACGGTGGCATCGGTGCTGATCCTGGCCACCAGTCGCTTTGCGCAGCGCTACCTGCACCGCGAGCCGGGCTTTCTGCGCTTCTTTGTGCTGATGCTGATCTTTGCGTCGGGCGTGATGCTCTTGGTGCTGGGCGGAAGCTACGATCTACTGCTCGCCGGGTGGGAGATTGTCGGCTGGACGTCGGTGCTGCTGGTGGGCTTCTTTCACGAACGACAGGGCCCGGTGCGCGCGGCGCTGCGGGTGCTGGTGACGTATCGGCTGTGTGACATCGGGCTGCTGGTCGGAGCGGTGGCGCTGCATGGCTGGCTGCACAGCACGGCGTACCTGGACATCTTCGAGCATGTGCGGGGGGCTCCCGGTGGTGGGGCGGCGCTGTTTGTCGGGCTGTGTCTGCTGTTTGCGGCGATGGGCAAGTCGGCGCAGATTCCGGTCGGTGGCTGGCTGCCGCGCGCGATGGAAGGTCCAACGGCATCGAGCGCGGTGTTCTACGGTGGGCTGTCGGTTCACATGGGCGTCTATCTGCTGATTCGATCGGCGCCGGTGCTGGAGCACGCTCCGCTGGTGCGGCTTGGGATCGTGGGAATTGGCGGCGTGACGGCGGTGATGGCGGCGCTGTCGGGACAGGTGAGCGCCGATGCCAAGAGCGGGCTGGCCTACGCGACGATCAGCCAAGTCGGCTTGATGTTTGTCGAGGTTGGGCTCGGGCTGCCGAAGCTGGCGCTGCTGCACCTCGCGGCGCACTCGCTTCTGCGCTACTACCAGTTTTTGCGCACGCCTTCGACGCTGCAGGATGCGCTGTATCGACGGCGGGCCGGAGGTCAAGCTGCGATGGCTTTTCAGGCGCAAGCCGCGTCACCGCGTCAGCGCTTCTTGTATCGCCTGGCGATTGAGCGGTTTGCGATAGAGGCGGTGCTGGATCGCTGGGTGGCGCGTCCGCTGTTGTCGCTGGCGCGAGCGCTCGGTCGTCGTGAAGATGCGCTGGTCGGCTGGCTGATGGGCGACTCGCAGGCCGGAAAGGACCAGGGCCATGGAAACTGATCTGCTGCTGATGACGATCATTTGGGCGCTGCCGCTTGCGATGTCGCTGCTGCTGCGCGGCCCGCGTCTGGATCGTGCGGTGCGACCGCTGGCCATTTTGACCACGGCGCTGGTGGTGCTGCTGTCGCTGTGGGCGTTTGTGCGTGATGGCTCGGAGCATCACTTTGCGCGCAGCGAAGCGACCTGGGCACCGATGCTGCTCGGGATTCGCTATCACGTCGGCATTGATGGACTCAGCGCGGTGCTGCTGCCGGTGTCGGCGGGAATTGTCTTGTGTGTGCTCTTGGCGGCGCCTCGGCGGCTGCTGACGAGCGTGCTGATTCGACGGATGCTGCTCACCGAGAGCTTGCTGCTCGGCGTGCTGGTGTCGCTGGATCTGAGCATCCTGCTGCTGTTTTGGGTGTCGTCGCTGTGGCCGCTTCTGTGGGACATGTATAAGCGCGGCGAGCGAGGCGGGATGCGGATGATGACCATCCTGGGCGTGGCCAGTGCGCTGCCGATGGTGGTGTTTGTGCTGCTGCTCGGGGTGTTTCGTGCCAAGTCAGGGGCAGCCGTGCAGACGCCGTACGATCTGATTGCGCTGTCGCAGCGTCAGATGACCGATCCGCTGCCAAGCTGGCTCGGGATCTTGGTGATGATCGGAGCGCTCACGCGGATGGGCTGCTTTCCGTTTCACTTCTGGATTGCGCCGCTGTCGGAGCGAGGTCCGCTGCCGCTGGTGCTGACCGCGTTTGCGACGCCGCTCGGTCTGTTTGTGATGACGCGGGTGATGATGCCGCTGTTCCCGGAGCTGTTTACGCAGGCGATGCCGGTGCTGTTGCCGCTCGGTCTGGTGACGGCGACGTACGGGGCGATCCTGGCGATGGCGCAGCACGATCTGCGGCGGATGCTTGGCTACTTTTGGATCAGCCAGCAGGGGTTTTTGCTCGCGGGCGTGGCGTCGATGAATGCGCCGGGTGTGAGCGGATCGCTGATTCACGCGATTGGCACGGTGGTGGTGCGAACGGGTCTGGCGCTGCTGATTGGTGCGATTTATGCGCGAACCGGCACCTGCGATGTCCGCAAGCTGGGAGGCTTGGTGCGAACGGCTCCGCGCATGGCCACCGGCTTTCTGCTGCTGGGAGTGGCGGCGGTTGGCAGTCCGGGCACGCTCGGCTTTGTGTCCGAGGACTTGATTGTGCAAGGTCTGCTCGATCACCACGCGATTGCTGCCGTGATGGTGCTGATTACGACCGCACTCAACGGAATTCTGCTGTTTTTGGCGTTCCTGCGGGTGTTTTTGGGGGAAGGACTGGGGCAGTCGGCCACCGAGATGACGTTCCCGGATCTGCTGCCGCGTGAGCGCTGGGTCGCGGTGTCGCTGTTTGGGCTGCTGTTGCTGGGCGGTCTGCTGCCGGCGCCGCTGCTCGCGGTGCGGACTTCGGTGGTGGACGCGCTGCACGACATCGAAAAGCCGGGGCTGCATGCTCCGGCGGACAGTGCGGCTGAAGTCGACGCGCATGCGCCGGCTCCGCACGCACCGTAGCGATCGTTAGCCGATGCCGAGGCCGTGGCGAACCACATCGACCAGGGCTTCGGCGCGGGCCCTAAGGCCGGTCAGGTCGAGCGGCCTGTAGATGAGGTTGACCGCCGCGCGCACCATCTCGTAGTCGCCGGGCTTGACCGGATAAATCTTCGACGGGATGTGCAGCGGGAAGCGATCGCCGACGACGGCTTTGGCGTTGCAGCAGGCGCGCAGGCCCTCGCGACCGTTTAGGCGGCCAAAGCCCGAGTTGCGGACGCCGCCAAACGGCAGACCTTGGACCATGTAGGCCAGGCCGTAGTCGTTGATGCAGGTCGATCCGGCGATGAGCTGATCGGCGAGCCGACGGGCGCGCGCTTGATCCTTGCTAAACACGCTGGAGCCGAGTCCAAAGACGCTGTCGTTGGCCAGCTCGATGGCGTGGGCGTCGTCGCGGACGCGCATGATGGCCATGACCGGGCCGAACGTCTCTTCGCGCATGATGGCCATGCTGTGATCGACGTCGACGAGCACGGTGGGCTGAAAGAAGCTGCCGCCGGGACGACGAGCACCACCGACGAGGGCTTTGGCTCCTTTGCTGACCGCATCGTGGACGAGGTGTTCGACGATCTCGACCTGATGCGGCATGGTCATGGCACCGACGTCGATGTCGGCGCCATTTCCCGACAACGGATCACCTTGGCGCAGGGCTTGGGCCTGGGCGACGACGCGCTCGATGAAGCGGTCGTAGATGCCGTCCATGACGTAGATGCGCTCGGCGGCGAGGCACATCTGACCGGAGCAGATGAAGACGCCCGCGAGTGCGCCTGCGACGGCTTGCTCGAGGTCGGCGTCATCACAGACGATGAGCGGATCTTTGCCGCCCAGCTCGAGGATGACGGGCGTGAGGTTCTGGACGCTGCCTTCGAGGACGCGGCGACCGTTTGGAACCGAGCCGGTAAAGACGATCTTGTCGACGCCGCAGCGAACCAGGGCCGCGCCGGTGTCGCCGTAGCCGGTGATGATTTGAACGAGGTCGGGAGAGTGTCCGCACGACGAGAGCACTTCGTCGAGGAGCGCTTGAACGCGCGGTGCGGAGTAGCTGGACCACTCCGAGACCTTGGCGAGGACGGCGTTGCCTGAAAACAGCGCCGGAATCATCGGACCGAGGATGTTTTGCAGCGGGAAGTTCCACGGACAGATGACGCCGATGACGCCGAGCGGATGGAACTCGATGGTGGCGGTCTTGTGAAGCAGCAGCCCCGACGAGATCTTTTCGGACTTGAGGTCTTCTTCGCCGTTTTTGATGGTGTAGCGGATCTTTTCGCAGACGGGGAAGATCTCGCCCATCATCGCGTTTTGCAGGGTCTTGCCCGCCTCGGCGGACAGCATGCGGCACAGCTCGTCGGCGTGGTTTAGGACGGTGTCGAGCAGCTTGCGCAGGACGCGACGACGCTCGGCAAAGCTGGTCTTTTTCCACTTTTGCTGGGCGATGCGGGCGCGGGCCAGGCGCTCGCTGACTTCGGCGGCGTCCATGGCGGGCACTTCACCGAGCAGCTCGCCGTTTGCGGGATTGCGACAGACGATGGTGCGCGGACTGACTGGGCCAGAGGGTCCCGATGGAGGCGGACCTTCGCCCGAGCCCTCGTTGCGTTCATCGGACGATGACGGAAGAGCAGGCTCTGCGGCTTTGGCGACGGGGGCTTCACTGACGATGGCTGGTGCGGCGTCATCCCGAGCAGGCGCTGCGGCTACATCGGTAAGAGCGACCCCTGGATCAGCTTGCTCGGCGACGACGGCAACTTGCGAATCCTCTACGGGCTGGGCGACTTCGGGAAGATCGCTGACAGCGACGGCGGGAACCTCATGGGTGGCAGTCTTGGGCTTGGCTCGACGAGATGCTTTGGTCTGAGTGGCTTTCTTCATGATGGCTCCGACAGCTACCGAGGTGGCGCTGTCCTTTGGCTAGGGCGGCGGACTTTAGCAACAAGGTCGCGAAACGAAAAGCGCAAAGGCGAAGGGGCTTCTGCTAGATTTCCGCGCCGTGAACCGTCTCAAAACGCAGCCTGTGCGGCGAGTGCTGGCCCTGGAGTCATCGTGTGACGAGACTGCCTGCGCCATCGTCGAGGCTGAGCACGACTATGGCCATCCTGAACATCGCTTGCTGGTGCGCGCCGACGTGGTGGCGTCGCAGGCAGCGATTCATGCGCGCTTTGGCGGCGTGGTTCCCGAGGTGGCGGCGCGACATCACATCCAAAACTTGATCCCGGTGATCGACGAGGCGCTGTCGCAGGCGGAGCTGACGCTCGACGACATCTCGGCGCTGGCGGTGACGCGCGGTCCGGGGCTGATTGGCGCGCTGCTCGTGGCGGTTCAAACGGCCAAGGCGCTGGCGTTTGCGCGGCAGCTGCCGATCGTCGGGGTGAACCACCTGGAAGCGCACCTTCTGGCCGCGTATCTGAGCGACGGGACAAGCGAACACAGAAGGCCGCCTTTGCCGCACCTTGGGCTGCTGGTATCGGGCGGACACTCGTCGCTGGTGCTGGTTCATGACTTCGGGCGCTATGAGGTGCTGGGCTCGACCTGTGACGACGCGGCGGGGGAAGCGTTTGACAAGGTCGGCAAGCTGCTCGGGCTGGGCTATCCGGCGGGGCCGCTGATCGATCGACTGTCGTCGCAAGGGGATCCGAAAGCGGTGCCGATGCCGAGAGCGATGCTCGGGGCAAAGCGCGGTCTGGCGATGAGCTTTTCGGGGCTGAAGACGGCGGTGGCGGCGCACCTGGAACGGCACGGTCAGCCAAAGACGGAGCAGGCGCTGGCGGATCTGTGCGCGTCGTTTCAGTCGTCGGTGGTCGAGCAGCTGGTGCGCAAGACCGGGCTGGCGCTCGATACGCACAAGCTGCCGGCGGTGGTGCTGTCGGGTGGCGTCGCGTGCAATCGGGCGCTGCGTAGTGCGGTGGCGGCGCTGTGTGCGTCGCGAGGTCTGTCGTTCTTCGTCGCTCCACCGAGGCTGTGCAGTGACAACGCTGCGATGGTGGGCGCGGCGGGATATTACCGTCTGTGGCGTGGTGAGAGCGCCGGACTGGACTTACATGCTGTTGCCAACCTCCCTCTCTGAAGAGACGTCGTTTGCCATCGGTGGCAAGGTCGAAGCGCTGAGCCCGCATGGCTCGTCGGACATCTTGGATGCGCGCGAGCTTCTGCGTCGCTACGGACTGGCGGCCAAGAAGTCGTGGGGACAGAACTTTCTCGTCGATGAGCGCTCGTATTCGGCGATCGTGCGGGCGTGCAGCCTGACGCAAGAGGAAGTCGCGGTCGAAGTCGGTGCGGGGCTCGGTACGCTGACGAGTCGCTTGCTGGCGACGGGAGCTTCTGTGGTTGCCGTCGAGCGCGAGCGGGATATGTGCGAGGTGCTGCGAACCGTGCTGGGCGGACGGGATCGCTTTACGCTGCGAGAGGAAAACGCGCTGCACCTGGATATTCCGTCGCTGGCGAGCCAGTTTGGGCGAAAGCTGACGCTGGTGGGGAACTTGCCGTATCAGATTGCGTCGCCGCTCATCTTTCAGTTTCTGGCGGCACGGTCGTCGCTGCGGCAGATCGTGATCATGATCCAGCGAGAGATGGCGGATCGGGTGCTGGCCGCGCCGGGAAGTCGAGACTCCAACGCGCTCGGGGTGCAGATTCAGATGGTCTGTGCGACGCGGCGAGTCTGTCAGGTCGGGCGTGGCGCGTTTTTGCCGCCGCCGCGTGTCGATTCGTCGGTTGTGATGCTGACTCCGCTGCCGTCGACGGCGGTGCCGCTGCGTGATCTCCAGATGTTTCATCAGGTGGTGCGCGCGGCCTTTGGGCAGAGACGCAAGACGCTGCGCAATGCGCTGTCGGCGGCGTTTTCAGACGATGCGATGGCCAGCCTGGCCAGCTGTGGGGTGGATCTGTCGCGTCGCGGTGAGTCGCTGCTGCTGTCGGAGTTTGCGACGCTGTCCGACGCGCTGTCTGCGCACCATGAACAGTCCCAGCGGGCGCAGAGCTGACGGAGTCTTGCCATGAACCGTCGAGTGCTGGGTCTGTCCATCATCGTGCTGGTTGTGACGGTGACGGTGTTTTTCTATCGCCATCGTGAGCGAGAGCTGGCCAAGCTGAAGATCGATCCGGGTCCGACGATGCTGGCGCGGCTTCAGAGTGATAACTCGTCGCTGAGCCTGACCGGAGGCGCTCCGCTGGCTTCGTCGGCGGGAACGACGAATCGCACGGGCTCGGTGGTGGTTCAAGGAAGCTGGGGGGGCGGGCTCGGACAGTTTGGACGCAAGAAAGCGGCTGAGTCGAGTCCCGAGGGTCCGATGGGGCTGTCGGTGGCTCCCGACGGAAGCGTGCTGATTGTCGATCAGGTCAACCGGCGGATCGAGCGCTATCGCGACGGAAAGCCTGTCAGCACGACCCCGATTGGTGGCGATACGGTGCAAGACTTGGCGCTGCTTCCCGAGGGACGACTGGCGGTGCTCGATCGGTTCGTCGACAAAGGCGTGCAGATCTACGAATCGGACGGCAGGCTGCTTAACGACGTGGTGCTCGGTGGTCAGACGGAGCTGGGGAGCCTGACCGGCGTGTTTGCCGATGCGAGCGGTGTCTACGTCGAGCGTGAGCACGGGCTGGTGCTGCGGATCGCGGACGCGAGCGGCAATCGCGTGACGGGAGAGCGCGAGCTACCGGGTCGTCCGTCGCGGGATGGTCAACTGGTGATTTCGGCGGCGCTGCTGGAGCGTCAGAGCGGTCAGTTTTTGGTGCGAGCGATCGATCGGGTCAAAGGCTCGCCGGTGTGGGAGCGGGTGATTCAGCTTCCGACGCCGATTTTGCACATGGTGATGCTCGACAGCGACAAGCAGGGACGGATTTACGCAGCGGCGGTGACGGCGCTGGAAGAACAGGTTCCGCCGTATCGGCTGACCGACGAAGCGCTGTTTGCGGTGCAGCTTGGTCGCGATGGCAGCGAGCGCGGGCGACTGAAGCTGCCACCGCTTCACGGCAGCGACGAGACATTCCGACCCGTGTCCGTTGGTGATGATGGCAGCCTGTATGTGATGCGATCGAGTGAGTCGGGACTGACGGTGACTCGTTACGTGTTCTAAGCTCACAGCCGGAGGATGAACCATGAGCGCGGGAACCGATCTCGCCAGCGCTGCGAAGCTTTCGCCCGTCGTGGGTCAGTCGGTCTATCTGGGCCGCATCGACTACGGGGTTGCGTGGAAGCTTCAGCAGCTTGCCGTCGAGCAGCGTCAGCTAGGACAGATCCCCGATACGCTGCTTTTGTGCGAACACAGCGATGTGATCACCGTCGGACGAAGGCAGACGGGGCTCGGCAACGTGCTGGATCGTCGCTTTCCGGTCTTTGAGATCGAGCGGGGCGGCGACGTGACCTATCACGGGCCGGGACAGCTCGTCGGATATCCGATTGTGGCGCTGCGTCCAAGCGAAGATCCGGCGCAGCCATTCGGGGAACAGGATCTGCATGCGTTCTTGCGGGCGCTCGAAGAAGGGCTGATTCGGCTCTGTGTCGACTGCGGCATCGCGAGTGATCGCAAGCCTCGCTACACCGGGGTGTGGACGGCGGATCTGCGCTGGAAGCTGGCGTCGCTGGGTGTGGCGGTGCGTCGCTGGGTGACTTCGCACGGCTTTGCGCTGAACGTGACGACGGACCTTACGCGGTTCTTTGCGATCAATCCGTGTGGCATGCAGGCCGAGGTGATGTCGTCGCTTTTGCAGCTTGGTGCGCAGCGTGACGGTCAGCCGGTGACGCTGGAGCTGCTGCTTGAGCCGTGCGCTCGAGCGATTGGTGACGCGCTGGGACGACGGCTGCCGCTTAGGTCGCTGGCTGAGTCGGGACTTGGACCGCTGCTCGACGAAGCGCGACTGCGGCCAGAGCTGCCGAGGCTAACGAGCGACCAAGACCGGCTCGCGTAGTCGTCGCTGGGTCATCTCGTAACCCAGGCGCAGCGCGTCTCGACCGGGCGCTAACCGAAACGGCGACAGCTTGGGCAGCGACGGCTCGTGCAGCAGGTGAAGCTCGGGCCAGTCGGGGACGTTGTTTTGAACCTTCACCACTTTTCGCCACGGTGAGTGCGCGGGCAGGTGATGAAACAGCACGCGCGCGCCCGGTGTTGCCGTCGAGATACCGGGACGATCGGCAATGCCTCCATCGAGATAACGCTCGCTACCGATCTCGACGGGCTGAAACATGCCGGGGAAGCAGCACGAAGCGCGAATGGCCAAGGCCAGATCGCCGTCGTCGAGCACATCGGTCGAGAGCGTGCGCAGGTTGAACGCAGCGACGCGAATCTTGGTCGGACACTCGGAAAATTCACGCACATCGACGCGATCGAGCAGATCCCGAATCATCGAGTCGAAGGCATGACCGCGCAAGAGCCCGGGACCGCTGGCTTCGTCGGCAAGTCGATCGACACCCAAGAACTCGGCCACGGTTCGACGCAGACCGTGACGCAGGTAATACGGCAGCCCAACGAACGGATCGAAGTCCCAAAAGGCATCGCGCGACAGCGACAGCAGCGGGTCTTGAAGCACCGTCGCGGGCAAGCCAGCTCCCCACAGTCCAGCGACGAGCGCTCCGGCTGATGATCCGCCGACTTGGGTGGGACGCAGACCGGCTTCTTCGAGCGCCAGCACCACGCCGGTATGCGCGAAAAATCCGAAGAATCCCGACGACAAGATCAGCTCGAAAGGATGCGATGCGAGGTATTCACGAAGCGTTGGCATGACGAAACCTTGGTTCTTGGGCGATCGTCGAGCTGCGACGGACTATTTCCGCTTGTGTCGTCGCGGCAAGTCGGCGAGCGCAGCCAGATAGTCAATGGGCGTATCGACGGGCGGCGGACCCAGCTCTTGTTCAGACAGCGGACCGAGGTCGCGAAGACCGCGTGCCAGCGCGCGCAGGAGCTCTCGGGTTCCGGGCAGCGAGCCGAGTGCAGGAAGCAGATCTCGCTCACCAGCACCGTCAGCGATGATGCGTCCGAGCCGGTTGACGGTGGCCACTGAGACGCGACGTCGACGCAGCAGATCTTGCAGGGAGTTGCGCAGCGAATCGACGCTGTAGGCGTGACGATCGACCATCTCGACCGCGACGCGAACCACCGCCGCTGCTTCGAGCCGCTCGTCTTGAAACAGCACGAGCGCCGCCTGAAAGTAGTTGTAGATCGGGACGAGCCGCGTGCCGTAGCGATCGAACTTGCTCGGCGGAGACTTGCGATCGAGGTGAATGAAGATTCGCTCGACCGCCTCTGCATGCGGCAGCGACTCAAACAGCGAGATCGTCCGCGACGCATCGTCTTCGTAGGTTCCCGCGCTGCGCAGCACTTGCTCCAGCACGGTGCGATCGACCCGGCGCGACAGCAGATCGCCATACAGCGAGTAGATGAGCGCATCGGACTCGGCATCGTCGCCAAAGCAGACCTCGCGGGTCTTGTCGGTGACGCCCGCGCGACCGGCCAGCAGCGCCGGAAGCTTGTAGCCGACCTGCTCGCGAAGCGCGCGAAAGCGTCCGGTCAGCATGTTGCGCAGGTTTGGCTTGAGGACAAACTCGTCAAACTCAATGCCGTCGAGCCGTAGCTTTTCGGTCAGCACTTTGCGCATTTGCCGAGGCGAGCCCGAGATAAAACAGATGCGCGCGCGACCTTGGCCCGACTGACGAAGCTCTCGCAGCAGCGTGGCCGCGCCGGGGACGGTTCGCTTGTCTTCGGCGTCTTCGAACGCGGTGCGCAGCAGCGACATGAACGTGTCAAAGTCGGTGCGCAGATAGGTCTTGTCGAGATCCCAGCGATAGATGACGTTCGGCGCGCTCGTCTGGCTGGCGTCGGGCTGGCTTGGGCTTGTGTGCGCAGTCTGCTCCGCTGCCGTGCTCACGTTGCGTCCTCACTGTGAAGTGCCGCTTCGCGCAGTCCGCGCTCCATATCGGCGAGCAGTCCGCTGGAGACACCCTTTTTGGCGACCTTGATCGCGTTTTGGATCGCTTGGGCTTGGCTGCGTCCATGCGCTTTGATGAGCAAGTGATCGAAGCCGAGCAGCGGCGCGCCTCCGTACTGCTTCCAGTCGGTCAGATCCTTGAGCTTGCCGATTCCACCCGACAGCATCGCCAGCCCCGCGCGCCACATCAGCTTTTCTTTGTACGCGTAGTGAGCCAGTCGGACCACCGTTTCGGACACGCCTTCGAGCATCTTGAGGACGACGTTTCCGACGAAGCCCGAGCAGATCACGACGTCCGCGACTCCGCGCGGAATGTCGACGCCTTCGACGTTGCCGATAAAGTGCAGGCCGCGTAGCTCTTTGAGCCGAGCATGCGCAGCGACGACTTCTTTGGGGCCTTTGCCTGCTTCGGCTCCGTTTGAGAGCAGCGCAACTTTGGGTCGGGGATTTTTGGAAATCCGCGACGCGTACGCTGCGCCCATCACGGCAAAGCTGACCAGATCGTCAGCGGTCGCATCGAGCGTTGCTCCCACATCGAGGATCAGCGAAAACGGATCGTCTTTTTCGCCACGTCGCACCTCGGTGGGATAGACCGCTGCCAGCGCACAGCGACGGATACCGGGCAGTCTCTTCCAGTGCTGTACGCACGACAGAACCGCCGCTCCGGTGTTGCCTGCGGACACCAGCGCTGACGCTCGACCTTCGGCACACAAGCGCGCTGCCACCGCGATGCTGCTGTCTGGCTTTTGGATCAGCGCCTCTCGGGGCGACTCGTCCATCGTGATGACTTGGCTCGCGTGATGGATCGAGATTCGCTCAGCGTCGTAGCGCTGCTTCATCAGCAGGCCAGACAGCCGGGGCGCGTCACCGACCAGCAGCAGATGCAGCGGCTCGCCACCGTCAGAACGTGCTTCGGGCTTTTCTGTCGCGGACTTATCGCCGGAAGGCTTGCCCGTCGCTGGCCGACTTCCCGCGCGCGGCTCGCTTGCTGGTTCCCCTGCGGCTTCGAGCGATAGCGCGCAGGCCGCCGCGACCACTTCTTCGGGGGCATGGTCACCGCCCATTGCGTCGACCACAATCGTGATGGGCTTGCGTTCGATGACGTGACCAGACATCAGGGTTTCACCATATCACGCGCTGCCCAGGTTTGCGGTGGTCGGCGGGCGTCATCTTACGCACCGATTCCCTCGCAGGGCGGCATAACGGTTGATTTCCTGACCAAAATCGCCGTACGATATCCCCCACCACAGACCTTCACTTCTGACGGCAGTTCACACGTAGAGCCGCTCGTTCCGAAAGAAGCTGGGTTCCAGTTGGTTCACTTTGGGGAGGACCGCGTGAGCGAGGACGACATCATTTATTGGCAGGATGTCCTGGAGCTGGTGCAGGCGGGAAAGACCTCGAACATGAAGTGTCCTTTCTGCCAAGGCGACACACTGACCGTCACCAAGCGTGAGCGTGTCACTTCCGTACAGTGTACGGCCAAGAAGTGTGGACACTACATTGAGGGGCGCTTTTCCGCAGATGATGTGGCGGAGTAAGCGTAGGTAGGAATCGCTTAGGAGTCGCTTAGGAGTCTCTTAGGAGTCTCGTTAGGAGTCCGTAGGAATCGCTTGGGGGTCGCACAAGGAATCACACAAGAGACCACTCTGCTCCGTCTGGAACTGATGTACGGACAGCCCTTACGATGGATTCCTAATCAGGTGGTCAGCGAAGCAAGAAAGTTTCGGTGTTTGGTCATTTGGGAGTGAAGCAGTTGATGCTGGATCGGCTATATTCTTGCTTCGCTGGGATAGAAGTTTCTGGGGCTTGCGGATAGCGGTGTACGCGGTTGGTTTTGACGCACAGACCGCATCGTGAGTGAGGAGAAAAGGGACAGAACATGGCGCGCAACTTCCTCGGAAAAGGATGGCGCTATCCGGTGATGATAGACCGCCACGGCGGGATGGCGCAGAGCTCTCTCGATGACCTCGTGCGTGAGTCTATTTTGATCATCCTTGGTACTGCTCCTGGGGAGCGCGTGATGCGTCCGTATTTCGGATGTGACATTCACGAGCTTCTGTTTGCTCCGAACAACGTGAACACCGCTGGACTTGCAGCCCACTACGTTGTCGAGGCACTAGAGAAATGGGAGCCCCGCGTCGAGGATGTCTTTGCCGATGCGAACCCAGATCCGAATGAGCCTCATAAGTTGATCATCGATATCAAGTACAAGATTCGCGGCCAGAACGTTACTCGAAACCTCGTCTATCCGTTCTATCTGCGCAGGAGTGATCAAGAATGATCCCGACGCCGAAACTGGACGATCGGACGTACGCCGATATCATCGCCGAGGCCATTCGGCTGATTCCTAGGTACTGTCCAGAGTGGACGAACCACAATCCCTCTGATCCGGGTATCACCATCTTGGAGCTCTGTTCATGGATGACAGAGCTGATTCTGTATCGACTCAACAAGGTTCCAGAGAAGAACTATCTGACCTTCCTGGACATGCTTGGAATCAAGCTTCAGGCTGCACAGCCAGCCCGAGCGCTCCTGACGTTCAAGCTCGCGGAAGGAGTCGAGCGTCAGACGATTCGTCGTGGTCTGCAGGTATCGACTCCGCAGGCCGATGAGGAAGATGCAGTTCTGTTCGAGACGCAGCGTGATCTGACCGTGATCAGCGCAAACCTCGATCGCTGCTTTTCCTATTTCGATGAAGCGTATTCCGATAACTCTCCCTATCTGCAAGGAGAGCGTACGGAAGGATTCCTGGCGTTCGCAGGTGCCGAGCGTGTGGATCGCTTCATCTACCTGGGTGATGAGCGGCTCATCGGAGTCAATGACTCGACGGTGCTACGACTCCGTTTGACGGCTCCTGAGCATGGCGGACGCGATCTGGCGCGGCTCCTGAACTGGGAATACTGGAACGGAAGACGCTGGCGCGAGCTGACGCTTTCACAGCTGGAAGTAGAGCGCGGCGAAGTCATTTTCCAAGGCGTGGTCGATATGCAAAAGACCACGGTAAACGGGCTGGAGACGTACTGGATCCGAGGACGACTGGCGGAAGTTCCGCGCTCTGCTGCGGAGACAGAAGTCGATACCGTTCGCGGAATCATCGAGGTGACGGGAGAAGGAATTCTTCCTGATCAGGCGTTTGCCAACCTGGATAACAACGTCTTTATTGCGCTGGATCTTGGCAAGAACGTTCATCCGTTTGGCACAGAGCCAAAGCCAGATCACGTCCTGTATTTGGCATCGCAGGAAGCGCTCAGTCAGCTTGGTGTGCTGGTCGAGATCGATTTTGCGCTGAGCGATCCGCAGATTGCGCCGCCTCCCAAAGCGAGTGATGACCTCATCATGTCGTGGGAGTACTTCGATGGAAAGAAGTGGCGGATCTTAGGAAAGAGCACTCCATCGGGAAAGCCGCCGCAGGGTTGGGAACAGAGCGTGCTTGGTTTTGTCGACGGAACCAACGCGTTTACCAAGGGCGGAACGGTGCGCTTCAATCGCCCTGCGGATTTGCAGCCGGGCGAAGTGACGGGCGAGCCAAACTACTGGATTCGCATCCGCATCGAGCAAGGTGACTTCGGTGTTCCGGGCGCGTACATGCTCGACAATGACAAGTGGGTTTGGCGTGATGAGCGTCCGCTGAAGCCGCCTGCGTTCAAGAGCATCGGGATTCGCTATCAAACGGATCTCGATCACATCAAATACTTCGTTTCCTATAACGACTTTCGGTATCGCGATCACTCCGAAGAGGAGAAAAACGAATACCGACCGTTCCAGCCTTTCCAGGCAATTGCCGACGAAGGCGCAGCCGTGTATCTGGGATTCGATCAGCGTCTTCCCAATGAGACGATGAGCCTGTATTTCCAGTTCCAAGAGAGCACGGTTCTGGAACAGGACTTCGCGCACGCAGAGCACCTGACGCAGTACTACGAAAAGCGAAAGACGATTTGGGAACCCGAGCAGCGCATCGCTTGGGAGTACTACAACGGAAGGGCTTGGGTGACGCTGGTTGTTGCGGACGGATCCAAGAACTTTACGGAGTCCGGGTTTATCGACTTTGTCGGCCCGGACGATATGGAAAAGTCGCTCAAGTTTACCGAAGACCGCTTCTGGATTCGGGCTCGACTGGAGATGGGTGGCTACATCAAGCCGCCGCGTATCCGTCGCATCCTGCAAAACACGGTCGAGGTGGCCAACGTCCGTACCGTTCGCGATGAGATCCTCGGTTCGTCAGATGGCACGCCGCTGCAGAGCTATACGCTGCTACACGGACCGCTGCTCGGTGGACAGGTCATCGAGGTTCGGGAACGCGAAGAGCCGATTGCCGATGAGATCGAAGAGCTGGGCGAAAACGCGGTGCGTGTCGCCGAAGATCGCGAAGGCGGCTACATGGTCCGCTGGAAGGAAGTCGAGAGCTTCTTCGAGTCGGTTCCCAAGTCGCGTCACTACATCATCGATCCGCTGACTCGGCAGGTGCGCTTTGGCGACGGCATTCGCGGCATGGTTCCGCCGGTCAGTCGCAACACCGTGATCGCCAATGAGTATCGCGTCGGTGGTGGCAGCAAAGGCAACGTCAATGCCTTTACGCTGACGTCGCTGACTCGAGCGGTTCCGTACATCGAAAAGGTCTACAACGTCCTTCCTGCCGTCGGTGGAGCGGACGCGGAAACGGTCGAGCAGGCCAAAGAGCGCGCACCGCTGCAGATCAAGAGCCGCGATCGCGCGGTGACGGCGGAAGACTTTGAGACGCTGGCGATGCGATCGACGACGAGCATTGCGCGGGCCAAAGCGCTGTCGTCCGACGATCAAGCGGGTCACGTTCACTTGGTCATCATCCCGCGTGGCGACGAAAAGAACCTGGATCTGACGCGCAAGCTGGTTCCGCCGCCGGAGCTGTGTCGGTTTGTGCGCAACTACCTGGATGAGCGACGGCTGATCACGACGATTCTCGACGTGACCAAGCCGGATTATGTGGAGATCTCGCTGAAGATCACGCTGATCCGTCGCACCGTCGGTCAGAGCGAGCGTCTGCGCACCGAGATCGAGCAGCGCCTGCGTCGATATCTGCATCCGCTCGTCGGTGGCAAAGATGGCAAGGGCTGGCCGTTTGGTCGTCCGGTGTATCGCACCGATCTCGTCCACATGGTCGAAGACATTCCCGGCATCGAAGCGATTGAGTCGATCCAAATCTACGACGAGGATCGTCGCATCAACGTCGATAGCGTGCGGCTCAAGGACGACGAGCTGCCCCATGTCGTCAACGTCGCTGTCGTCGAGCGCGTCCGTCAGGAGATGATCTGATGCTGCAAGAGCGCGAGCCGATGCAGCGTCGCCTGGTCCGCGTTCCTGACGTGGTTGGGCTGAACCTGCAGAAGGCTCTGCTACTGATTCAGCACGCTGGCCTGAAGGTCGGCGCGGTGCTGTACAAAGAAAGCTACGAGGAAAAGGACACCATCCTCGAGCAGAAGCCGCAGCGTGGGCAGATGGTCTACGCGTCGGACGAAGTGACGCTGTGGACCTCGCGTGAGAGCTACATCAAGTGGCTGCCCGCGATCTATCAGCGATCCGATGCGACGGGACGAAACTATGTCCGCGATCTGCTGTGGGTGATTCAGCACCTGTTTGGGTCGATCGAGACGATGCTCGATACGATCCACCTGTTCTTTGACTCGTACGAGACGCCCGAGCACTTCCTTCCGTGGCTGGCTGCCTGGTCGGCGATGATCCTGGAGCCGGACTGGCCCGTTTCGAAGAAGCGACGGCTGATCAAAAAAGCGATGGAGCTGTATCGGCTGCGCGGCACGGTGCGCGGTCTGAAGCTGTTCATTTCGCTGTTTACGGGCTTTGAGCCGCATCTGGCGGAAAACGAGTGGCCGTTTAACGGCTTCCGCATTGGTATTTCTTCGACGGTGGGCATCGACACGGTGATCCTGCCGCCGGTTGACAAAGCGCACTCGTTCGTCGTGGTGATGCCGCACAAGTTCAAGGACGTCACCAGCCAGTCGATCATCCGTCTCCATGAGATCATCGAGATGGAAAAGCCGTCGCACAGCACGTACATGCTGAAGTTCGAGGATCCTCGTCAGGCCGTCGAGGAGCGCGAGTTCTATCGCATCGGCGTGACGTCGGGCGTAAACGTCGGACAGGAAGTGGTGACGCCGCTGCCGATGGATGCAGAGACGGGCGAGCCGGACTATCCGAAAGAGCCGGTGATGCCGCCGCCGCCGCCGAATCCGTCGGTGTACGAGCTGTTCGGAACCAAGAAGCGACAGCTCCCGCCGATCGTGGGAGCGGCCAAAGCCGACAATGCTCCCGTCGAAGGTCGCGAAGTTACGTCGAGCAAGTATGGCTTCGAAGGTGCGCGTGAGTTCCGTCTCGACGACATCATGAAAGAGCTGCTGGCCCGCGCTGGGCTAGAGAATAGCGTCGATGTGTCCGTTGAAACAGGCTCGGGCACAGGCTCGGGCACTGGCGCAGACACGGGCGGAACAAGCAGCGTGGTGCTGGAAGAGCTGGCCAAGACCGATGTGGGCCAGGCTTCGGGCGATGAAGCGCTGCTGGAGTCGTCACTGCTCGTTTCAGACGGTGGAGATGCCAAGGTCGAGACGCCCAGTGTGGCTGTGAGCGAGCCGGTAAGCGACGAGAGCGGCAAGACGCCCGTGACAGAGCCCGCGACCGCGATGACAGACGAGGAACAAGACATTCCTCGCGCGGGGCTTGGGGCCACCGTCGAAGGCGGCGTCAAAGGCCAAAAGCCCAAGGTCGATATCGACGTAAGCGTCGAGGAGATTGGCGGCGACGAGATCGAAGAGGTCAGCGCCGACGACTGGCTGCAAGTAGCCGAAGCAGAGACGGAACAAAAGCCGCAGAGCAAGCCGCCAAGCGATCCGGTGGCCAAGGTCAGCGGCACGGCCAGCGTCGAAGGCAACGTCCAGACGGGCGGGCCTCGAGTCGAAATCGAGATCGAGAAGCGCGAAGTTCCAAGTGATGAAGGCCCCGCGCCAAGCGGCAGCGACAAGCCTTCCGACGGTTCCAAGAAATAGGAAACTTCTAACCAGGGTTCCCAGCGAGGGGCACGATGGCGACTGAGAGTGAGAGCAAAGTCAAGGGCTTCAAGCGGATCAACTTCTTTAAGGGCTTTCTCACCACCGAGCACGATTGGAACGATGCCGAGCGGTACCACATCGAGAAGCGCCGTCTGCACAACAAGATGATGCACGCTCCGGGCGTGGTCTTCGGTTTCAGCGGCGATCTCAAGGTGACTGCGCGTCCTCGTGGCGATCTGTCGGTCGAGATTCAGCCCGGCTACGCCGTCGACGGTCAGGGTCGAGACCTGATGCTGTGGGACGCCGAGATCAAGACGCTTGTCCTCGAAGAGTACAAGCTGCCGCAGACCATCTACATCGTGCTGCGCTACTACGAGCAAGAGACGGACTTTATCGCCTACAAAGAAAACGCGGCCTACAAGGGGCACCGGCGGATTCTGGAAGGCTGCAAGGTCGAGATCTCGCAGACTGCGCCGGACATTCGCGAAGAAGTCGAGCTTGCGCGGATTTTGCTTGACAAAAACGCAACTCGTATCCGTGACGCACGCGATCCGAACGAGCCAAAGGCCAACGAGATCGATCTGCGCTTTGTGCCGCGAGCGGGTGTGGCGGGATCGTCGATCGATCCGGTGCTGCGGATTCGCTTGGCGCTGCTGCTCGATCGGCTGCGTCGGCTGCTGCTGGCGATGGCGCGCGACAACAAGGTGGAAACGGCGCACGACGCGCTGGCGGGCGTGATTGCGGCGCAGACGCTGCACACGGCGGACCTGCTCGACAACCGCAACGGTCACGAGATCCTGAACATGCTGGTTCAGCTTCAGGACGAGCTGACCAAGGATGTCGAGGTCAACCACCCGCAGCTTGGTCAGAAGAAAGAGTTCGGCAACTACAAAAAGAACCTGGAGATCGTCCGGGGACTGCTCGGCGAGCGTCGCAATACGCCAGAGGCGTTCGACAACATGCTCGTCTACATGGCCAAAGGTGCCGAGGAGCTTGCGCCGCTGTACGGTGGCGAAGCGACGGATTCGGGACCGCCGACGCCGGGTCCGGTGCAGACGGTTCCTTCCGACGATGGTCAGAAGGCCAAGGTCGAAGCCGCCGACAAGGACAAAAAGCCGCGTGGCAGCTACGGTCCGAACGAGATCCCGCCCGACGACATGGAGCGGATCAAGGGCATCTCCGAGCAGGATTTGCCGATGGAGCTGGAGATCAACGGCGAGACCTGGGTCCGCATCGACATGATCAAGGTCATGGACACCGACTCGGAGAGCGCCCACGACCTGAAGATCCAAGAGGCGCGCGACTCGTACCGATCGCGTCAGCGGCTCAAGTATCCCGACGGCAAGTCGCTCGAAGACGTCGGTCGTGCGCACGTCTCGGGCTTCGTCACGTACAAGGTCAAAGGCGTCACGCCCGGCAAGCGACTGCTCATCGTCCGTCGCATGGACTACGTCTACGGCGACTACTCGCTGGAGTTCGAGGTCGACGGCAAGAAGGCGGGCGTCTGCGAGTGTCCCGGCACCGACCGCATCAACCGCTGGCGCAACTGGCCGCACATTGTGCCCGCCGAGTTTGTGGTGCGCGCGGAGCCGAACGTGAAGCAAATCGCCGTCACAGCCGGTCGCGACATCAACATGTTCCGTTACTGGTTCTACCAGCCGAGGCAATAAGGTAAGCTGGACAGGCCATGTTTATAGACAGGCTATTAGACACAATCCTTAGGCCCTTCCGCGAGCTCTGGGGCTACTTCAGCCGAGTCCGGGGCATCCAGACGGGCATCGTGAGTGATGTTCACCGCGTGCGCAACGTCGGCGATTACGCGCGCAGTGAAGTCGGCCAGATCAAAAACATGGTCGTGGCGCCCGGCCAGTTGTTGCCGGGCTACGGGCAGGCGCAGCAAGCGGCGCAGATGCCCCACATGGCGCAGCAACAGGCGGAAAAGAAAAAGATGGGCTGGTCGTTTCCCTGGAGCAAAAAGACGTGTCCGCGCTGCCAAAATAAGCTGCAGAAGAGCTGGGATCAGTGTCCCTACTGCGGCCAGAATCAGAACCAGCCGGTGACTGCTGGTCCCCCTGCGGCGGGTGGGGCTCCTGGGTATGGCGCGCCGGCTCCAGGCTATGGTGGAGCGCCTCCGGGTGGTGGAGCGCCAGGGTACGGTGCGCCGGGCTATGGAGCGCCTCCAGGGGCTCCGTACGGTGCGCCGATGCCATCACCGGGTGGGGCCGCCAAGACGATCGCGATGGATGCGGCGGCGATTGATGCACCGCTGCTGGCAACCGGCGATCGGGCGGAAAACGTCGCATGGCTGGTTCCTCTCGAAGGTGCGCTGACGGGCGAGCTTTTGCAGATTCGGACCCGCGCGATCATCGGGACGGCGGATGGCTGCGAGGTCAAGCTGTTCGATGCCGCGATCTCGGGTCGTCACGCAGAGATCGTGCTGTCGCAAGGCAGTCGGTTCCGCATCAACGACCTGGGCTCGCGCAATGGCACGTACGTCAACGACAAGGCGATTGCTTCGACGGAGCTAGTCGACGGCGACAACATCCGTCTGGGCCGTACCACCTTCCGCTTCAAGACCAAGCACTAAAGGCAGATCATGCAGCGGCGATCCTTTCATCGGATGACTTCGGGTTTTTTGGCGATCAGGCTGTGGGCGTTCGCGCTTTCGACGCTCGTGGTCTTGTGTGCGCTGCTCGGGCCTGCGCCGTCGTATGCGCAGAATGCCAAGCTTCGTCTGGAGCGCTTTGGCTTCGACAAGCTTCCCGATTTGAAGGTGTACATCACCTACGTCGAGGAAGACGGCACCGTCATCGCCGGACGACAAGCGTCGGACTTCAAGCTTCAGGTGGACTCGATCGACCAGGGCGCCGGGCGCGTCATCACGTCGTTTGATCAGGCCAAAGAGCCGATCTACGTGATGGCGGTCGTACAAGTCGGTGGCGCGGTCGATGAGCGCGTGATCGCCGAGGTCAAAGGCGGTCTGCGTCGCGTCAACGATGCCGTCGGTAGCACGCCGGGCGGTCGCATGGGCATCTTGTCCTACGCCGACAAGACCAACCGCATCATCGAGTTTGGCACCAGCACCGAAGTCGACGCAGGCATTGGCAAGCTGGCGCTGGAGACGGAAGCGAGCGAGTCGCACATGCTCGACGCGGTGCGGACGGCGATCGATCTTCTGAAGCAGCAGGAAAAGGGTCGGCGCAAGCTGATCATCCTGGTGTCCGACGGCATCGACGTAAACAACGAGAAGAAAAACTTCACCGAAATCGGCAACCGCGCGCAGCTTGGCGGAATCGTCATCGACACCGTCGGCTACAACGCGTTTGATGCCTCGAAGCTGCGCAACCTGCAGGAAATGACCAAGCGCTGCTACGGCACCGATCGTGTGGCGAAGGCTCCGACGGAAATTGGTCCGAAGCTCGATGGCATCGTCGACGAAGTGCAGAGGCAGTACATCGTGCAGTTTCCGCTCACGATCGTCGGTGACGACCAAGATCACCTGTTTCAGGTGACGCACGAAGCGGGCGGCAAGCCGGTCTACAGCAACACGATTCAGGAAAAGCTGCTGTCGAAGGCTCCGGTGAGCGCGGCTCCGGCTCCGAAGGAAAAGAGCAAGTGGTGGCTGTATGCGCTGATTGCGGCGGGTGTGCTCGGAGCGATTCTGATCGCGCTGAAGCTGCGCAAAAAGCCCGTCGATGCAGCACCGGCTCCGGCTCCGCAGCCTGGCAAGTCGGATGCACCAGCGCCTCGGATGAGCAACAAGACGGTGGCTCTGGAGGCCGCTGGCGACATCACGATGGGCTGGGTGATGGGCCTGACGGGCAAGTACAAGGATGTGACGTTCAAGCTCAAGGATCGCTCGGTGATTGGCACGGCGCCCGACTGCGACATTGTGATCGAGGACGGCTTTATGTCGCACCGTCACTGCGAGATCCGCAAAGTCGATGGCGGTTTCAAGCTGGTGGACCTGGGCGCAACCAACGGCGTGGTCGTCAACGACAAGCGAGTGAAGGAACACTTCCTCGTCGACAACGACAACTTCCGGCTGGGTCGCACCGAGTTCAAGTTCAAGTCGATCTTCGGCTAGCGACGGGGAGCGATCGCGATGGCATCGATTGCTGCATATCTGCTGATGACCCTGTCCGGCCTGGCCGGTGGCGCGACGATGTTTCTGTCGCTGCAAGGCGCGGGCGTGCGTCCGTGTCCCAAGTGCAAAAAAGAGATGATGCCCGACTGGACGCAGTGCCTGTTTTGCAAAGCAGTGCCCGAGTTCGAGGAAGGCAAGCCCGCGCTCCTACACTTTCTGAACGGGCCGCTCGCGGAGCAGGTCGCGACGCTCGATAAGCAAGTGGTGACGATCGGCAGCGTGCCGGGCAACGACATCGTGATTGCTGATCCAAGCGTGTCTCGGAAGCACATCGGAATCCGCAGGGTCGACGGTGGCTACGAGGTCGCAGATTTTGGTTCGACCAATGGTGTGTTCGTCAACGGAGACCGCGTGCCGAAGAAGAAGCTGGCAATTGGCGACGTGGTCCGTGTGGGCAACATCGAGATGATTTTCCGTCTGTAAACCGACTTTGGCTTTAGAGAAGAAGCGAAGATGGCAGCGAAGCTCCTATATCGAGATGCTCAAGGCCGAGACGCCGCAGTGAACCTTCCCGAGACCGGCTCGTTTTTGGGCCGGGCGGTCGATTGCATCATCCGCACCGACGACGCAATGGTGTCGCGGAAGAACTGCAAGATCAGCTTCATCAACAGTCGCTGGTACGTCGAAGACCTGGGTTCGGCCAACGGAACCTTTATCAACGAGCGACGCATCAGCCGCGACGAGCTAAACCATGGCGACGTGATCCGCTGTGGCTCGCTGCAGGTTCGGTTCGTCGATTCACCCGAGCAGCAGGTTCGGCAGACGATTCCTCAGTCGAGCGGTCCGAATCCGCCGCCGCCTCCGCAGCAGCCGCAGCAGCCGGCACAGCAGCCGGCGCAGCAGCCGCAGCCGCCGGTGACGGGTCCGTCGAGTCCTGCCGCAAATCCGTCGACACCAGCGGTGCCTCCGCCGATTCCGGGCAGTGCGACGCCCGCCGCGCAGAGCAGCAAGCCTGATGGCTCGTCGTCGTCGGATGCTGAAAAGCCTGCCGATGCCAAAGCCGCAGAGCCAGCCAAAGCCGGGTCGGACGATGCGGTGAAGAAGGTTCAGGACGAGGTCAACAAGCTGACCTCTGAGCTGGATGCGGCCAAAAAAGCGTCCGACGAGCTAAAGACCGAGCGCGACCAAGCCGTCACCAAGATTGAGTCGATGGAAGGCGAGGTCAAGAAGCTGCGGCAAGAAGCGGCTGCGGCCAAGTCCACCGCCGAGAAGCTGTCGCGGCAGATGCAGCAGACGGAAAAAGAGCTGCGCGAAGAGAGCCGCAACAACGAGGAGCTGCGTCAGGATCTGAAGCAGCTCAAAGAGCAGTTTGAAAAGGCGAGGACGCAGGCCGACGAGCTAAAGACGCAAGTCGAAGCCAAAGAGCGCGAGCTGGCGGCAGCCAAAGAAGACGTTCGTCGCAGCAAGCAAGCCGCCGACAACCTGACGCAGAAGCTTCAGGAAATGGTGCGCTCTCGCGACGAGCAGATGCGGGCGATCAACTCGCAGATCGGCGACGTCGACAAGCTGCGCGACATCCTCAAAGAGCGTGAGCGGCTCATCGAGGAGCAGCGCGTCGGTCTGGTGAATCAGGAATCGCAGCTCAAAGACATTCGCAAGCGCAGCGAGGAGCTGGAGCGCGATCTGTCGGTGATTCGTGGCGAGCGTGACAACCTGCGGGATCGGCAAAATCGCGCGCAGGTTCAGGTCGAGGAGCTTCGCTCGGAGCTGGATCGCCTGCACAACATGCTGTCCAACCAGGTCGAAGGCGGCGAGCAGCTGGCGGCTCTGACGCGCGACATGGCGGCGCTGCGGGACAACCTGAGCGATGCCAATGCCGAGATCTCGAAGCTGCACGACGAGCTGGCCAAGACGACCGTCGATCTTCAGGCGGTGTCCAAGCAGCGCGATCAGCTCGCGGAGGAGCGTCGCGGCGGTCAAGCGAAGGTTCAGGCCGCGATCGAGCAAGCCGTTCAGCAAGCTGTGACGGAGCTGCGCGCCAAGGCTGACAAAGAGAAGCAAGAGATCGTCGCTCAGCACAATGCAAAGGCGCAGGAAGTCGCGGATCTGAAGAACCAGCTTCAGGCAGTGACTCCGTCGGATGCTGTGCTGCAAGAGCTGTCGTCGACGCGCGGCGAGCGGGATCAGTATCGGTCGCGGGTCGCAGAGCTGGAAGCGATGGTTCGCGAGCTTCAGAAAGCGGCAGCGACGGCGCCTCCTCCGGCAGCGGCGGGAAATCCCGAGGCTGAGCGGATGCTGGCTGAGATGAAGGGTGTGGCGACGACCGCGTATGACGGCATCAACGACGCACTGTCGGAGCTTCGACTGTCGATCGTGATGGCGCAAGAGACGTGGAACAAGATGGAGCGCACCTACACCGACCGCGACGCCGCCCGCAAGCTGCGCGACGCGATCGACGAGACGATGACGCGCGCCGACGAAGCAAAAGGCCACGTTCGCAGCCTGCGCAGCTTGATTGAGTAGCGAGCCCAGCTCCCATCGCATTCCTTTTCCACAGGTGAAATCATGACCCAAGAGCAAGCTGCTGTATCTCCGACGGACGGCGAAGAGCTAAATCGCAGCGAAAAAGAGATCCTGGATCTGATTCGCGCGCGCTATTCGCTGATGTACATCGTGTCGTCGGAAGAGCAGCGTGTCGAAGAGTCGCTTCTGAAGCTGGCCCGACGGCGAGACATGAAGCTCGGATCGTGGTCGATTACGCGCGGCTTTGTGCAAAAGTTTGGAACGCTCAAGGGTGGCGACGCCAAAGATCCGATCAAGGCGCTCGACTACATTGCGGCGGCAGAAGGTCGCTGTCTGTTTGTGCTGCGCGACTTTCATGCGTTCGTCAACGATCCGACGGTGGTTCGCAAGCTGCGCGACCTGGCGCACGATCTGCGCAAGACGCAGAAGAACATCTTCATCCTGTCGGCGGTGACCAAGATTCCGCCGGAGCTGGAAAAAGATCTGTGCATCGTCGACTGGGATCTGCCAAATCGTCCCGAGCTGACCAAGGTTGTCGAGGGACTGCTTCACCAGCTTCCGCAAGGCTGCGAGCCGGGTCTGGCCAAAGAGCCCGAAGGTCGCGAGCAGATTGTCGATGCGGCGCTCGGACTGACGCTGACGGAAGCGGAAAACGTGATCGCAAAGTCGATCGTCCGTCACAAGACGTTCCACTTGCCGACGATCTTGGCGGAAAAAAAGCACATCATCCGCAAGAGCGGCATCCTCGAATACTACGAGGCGGAAGAAAACCTCGACGGAATCGGTGGTCTGGAAATCCTCAAGCAGTGGCTGGTCAAGCGTCGTCACGCGTTTACGTCGGATGCGCGCGACTTCGGGCTGCCGCTGCCGAAGGGAATCCTGCTGCTGGGTCTGCCGGGCTGCGGTAAGTCGCTGACCGCGAAAGCCGTCGGTGCGGCGTGGCAGATGCCGCTGTTGCGACTCGATGTCGGCAAGATCTTCGGTGGTCTCGTCGGTGCGTCGGAAGAAAACATGCGCAAAGCGCTCAAGACGGCGGAAGCGGTTGCGCCGTCGATCCTGTGGCTCGATGAGATCGAAAAAGGTCTGTCGGGCACGGGATCATCGAACATGTCCGACGGTGGCACGACGTCGCGTGTGTTCGGTACGTTCGTGACGTGGATGCAGGAAAAGACGTCGCCAGTGTTCGTCATCGCGACGGCAAACGACGTGCGCAGCCTGCCGCCCGAGCTTTTGCGCAAAGGTCGCTTTGATGAGATCTTCTTCGTCGATCTCCCGTCGCAGGAAGAGCGCGGCGAGATCATGAAGATCCATCTTAAGAAGAAGGGTCGCAACGCGTCGCATCTCGATATGCACAAGATCATCGACTCGATGGCCGACTTTTCAGGCAGCGAGGTCGAGCAGGTGGTCGTCTCGGCGCTGTACGAAGCCTTCGACGCAGATCCGCACAATCGCGAGCTGACGACGGACCAGCTGTTGCACTCGGCGCGTGAGATCGTTCCGCTGGCGGTGACGATGGCCGAAAAGATTGCCGATATGCGTGAGTGGGCTCGGACGCGCGCGCGTACTGCGTCGCTGCCGCAGGCTCAGTCGCAGCCGCGACGAACCAAAGATCGCTTTGCTGTCCCGACGGAACCCGGTGGTCGGATTGAGCTGTAGTTCGAGAGGAAGCCGATGAGTCACTTTACGACGGTCGCGACGAAGATTAACAACATCCAGTGCCTGCTCAAGGCGCTCGACAAGCTCAAGCTCAAGTACACGCACGCCGAGCAAGGGGTCGAAGTCCGAGGCTGGCGCGGTCAAAAGAGCACGGCTGAAGTGTCGATCAACATGGGTCGCTACGACATCGGCGTCGTCAAGAACGAAGACGGCACCTATGGCCTGCAAGCGGACTGGTGGGGAATCGAAACCACCGTCGGAAAGACCGAGCAAGAAGTCGTCGACGAGATCAACCGCGAGTATGCGTATCAGACCGTGGTCGTCGCGTGCGAAGAGCAGGGCTACCGAATCGAAGAGCAGAATGTCTCCGAGGACGGTACGATCAAGCTTTCGGTATCAAAGTGGGGCTAGGCCCAGGCCAGTTCGTGCCACAAGGAGTTCACCATGGCGCAGCGTAAAGAGCTTGAAATCACCATTTCTCCGTCGGGAGAGGTGTCGGTCCAGGTCAAGTGCATTCCCGGTCAGTCGTGCGTCGAGGAAACCAAGTTTCTCGAGGAAGCGCTCGGCAACCAAGTGACCGATCGTCAGCTTACGTCGGACTACTACCAGCAGGGCAACACCAGCAGCGGCGACGTCTACAACCGAGGCTAAGGCGCTCGGCGGATCGCTCGCTCTCGCTACATTCTCATCGCTGGCTTCGCTCCCTTTTGTCCGACTTCACATCATCTGTCATCGCGCGGCTTGCGTCTTCGTCACGGCTCGTCGGCGATCGAGCATCGCTTTGACGGCTTGAAACAGCTCCTCGGTCGTCGCCAGCGCTTCTTGCCGACTACGCGGCGCGGTCTGAAGGGCTGCACCGATGTGACGCAGCGCTTGCTGGGCTCGGCCTCGTCGCAGCGCAAACATCGCCCACGAGAGGTGCTGCGCGCAGCCACTCAGTCGCACTTCTTTGGGCAGTGAAAACGGCGCGGGAATCGGAATCCCTCGTCGCTGATACGCTTCTTTCACCACATCCAGCTTGAGCCGCGACTGGGTGTCGGAAAACTGCACGCAGGTGCTGGTGAAGTGCTGACGAAACGACAACAGCACGTTGGGAAGGTTGGCCAGCCGTCCCTGTTCCGCCAAGCGCAGAAACAGATCGAGATCTTCCACCTTGTTGTACTGAGTCCGATATCCACCGATCGCGAGCACCGCTTGTCGACGCATCATCGCCGCCGGATGAACCAGCGCCCAGCCGTAGCCCGACAGAAGCTGCGCGTCGATGTCTTCGTGAGACAGCGCTTGCGTCGGTTCTTTGATGGGATCGCCGAGCGGATCGATGACCAAGATCGCCGAGCCGACAGCGACGCACGCGGGATGCTGTGCCAGATAGGCCGCTTGCTTGTGGAGTCGGTCCGGCCACGCGATGTCATCGGCATCCATCCGCGCCACCAGATCCGCCCGCGCCAGGGCCAGCGCTTCATTGAGCGCTCCGACGATGCCAGTGTTGGGACGGCGAACCAGCCGAATGCGCGCATCTTGCCGGGCCAGCTCGGTCAGTAGCTCACCTGAACCATCCGTCGAGCCGTCGTCGATCACAATCAGCTCAAAGTTGCGTAGCGTCTGCGAAAGGATGCTGCGCACCGCCTGTTCGACATAGTCCGCCGCGTTGTAGACGGGCAGCAGCACCGAAACAAGCGGCAGATTTGTCGTACTC
>ERZ724519.80-NODE-80-length-33345-cov-4.864314_pt1 | contig 33345 bp, 28 predicted proteins | sample MGYA00376052_ERZ724519 | MGnify/ENA primary metagenome ERZ724519 (study PRJEB28724, sample SAMN07190883) | activated sludge metagenome | isolation source: activated sludge of sewage treatment plant in Hong Hong | place: Hong Kong | collected 2016-03-17 ... | reverse complement strand
TGCATGCACAAGGAGTCCAGCTCAGCGTCGGTGCAGTTGCGATTCCTATCCATCTGTCCCAAGTCGAAGTGCTGCGCAAAAGGCTTCCGCCACACGTTCCGATGTGGATCAACGCGCAAAAGCCCGGTGTGTCCTATAGTGAAGCAGAGCAAGCAAGGTGGCGCGCGATCGATCCAGACTTTGATCTAGAGCTGATTCGTCATCGCAGCCAAGGAAAGTCCTGCCAAGCGGGAGAGCACGTCCTTAGCATCGATGGAGACGGAGCGATCACACGCTGTCACTTCATCGACCAGAAGCTTGGGAATCTGTACCAAGATGATCTGGCGACGATTCTGCGTCCGCGTGCGTGTACCCGAAAGACCTGTGAGTGCTGGATTGGCTATTCCCACTTGGTCGATTTGCAGCTTTCGCAGCACTTTGATCCCGATCGATTCCTTGCGCGGATTCGCAGCACTCCGTCCATCCCCCAACGCCGCGAAGGAACCAGCTTCAGCGACGGTGGGAATCATCAATCTTGAGCAGTGACGGCTCGACCAAAAAGCGCGATGCATGCTCCAGCAAGAAGGAACGAAACACCTTCAGCTTGGGCGGAAGTGGTCGCAGCGGCGGATGCACCAGATACGCGATCGTTCCGGCCAAGCGATAGTCCGACAGCACGCGAACCAGACGACCTGCCGCGACATCCTCTTGCGCCACATGCCACGGCAGCGCGCCAATTCCTGCGCCACTCACAATCGCTTGCCGAACAAAGAAAAAGTCATTGGCGCCCATCCGTGCAGCGATCGGAACCTTGACCTTGCCGTTCGGTCCTTCCAGCGACAGCTCACTGTGCTGGGTGATGCGCTGAAAGTAGATGTGATCATGCTGCGTCAGGGACTCTGGTTTGCGTGGCGCATCATGTCGTGACAGATACGTTGTGCTCGCGTACAGACCCAGATCGAGCCGCGCCAGCTTGCGCGCAACCAGCGTCGAAGAAGGCATCGGACGCGTCATCACCCGAATCGCAAAGTCAAACCCTTCAGCCACCAGATCGACCAAGCGAAGGGAGTGATCGATCTCGATGCTAAGTCGAGGATAGCGAGCCAAAAAGCCCGGCAGAATCGGACCAAGGACCAGCGTTCCCAGATCGGGAGGCGCGGTGATGCGCAGCGTTCCGTAGGCTTCCTCGCTTTCCCGACCCAGCGCCGATGCAACATCGCTCAGCGCCGCCACATGCGGAGCCGCCAAGCTGGCGAGTGTCTGTCCTTGCTCGGTGAGCGCGTGACCTTGGGCCATGCGCCGAACCAGCGCGACCCCGAAGTCTTCTTCCAGACGGGAAATCGCGCGTCCCACCGTCGATTTGGGCAGTCCCAGCCGTCGCGACGCCGCCGCGATCGATCCGGCTTGGGCCACTTGAATGAACACCGCCAGCTCATCGAAGCGCAGACGATTCAGCACAGAAGGTGTAGCTGCCATGTTGGGATGGTTGCATTTTTGCAACCCAAAGTCATGCAGTTGCGATCTGTTCGCGATGCGGTTCAGGGTCCAGACTGTCTTTCAAACGGAGGAACACCATGATTGCAATCACCGGAGCCACGGGAAAACTGGGTCAGCTTGTCGCCGCAGCGCTGCTTGCGAAAGTGCCCGCCAAAGACATCGCAGTACTTGTTCGGAGTCCCGAAAAGGCAGCCGCACTGGCCGCCCAAGGCGTCTCTGTTCGACAGGCAGACTATCGCAATCCACAGTCGCTCACGGACGCGCTGCACGGGGTAAGCAAGCTGCTGCTCATCTCGTCCAATGAAGTGGGACAGCGTCTTGCGCAGCATCAAGCAGTGATCGAAGCAGCGAAGTCCGCAGGGGTTACACTGCTGGCGTATACCAGCTTGCTCCACGCGGATTCTTCGCCGCTGCTGCTGGCCGCAGAGCATCGCGCCACCGAAGCTGCGATTCGCGCATCAGGCATTCCGTTCGTGTTTCTGCGCAACGGCTGGTACACGGAAAACTACACAGAGAACTTCGCATCCGCACTGGCGCACGGCGTCCTGATTGGCAGCGCACAAGACGGACAGATCGCGGCAGCAACCCGTGCAGACTATGCAGCAGCGGCGGCAGCAGTCCTTTCCGAACCGGGCCATGAAAACAAGGTCTATGAGCTGGCCGGAGACGTTCCGTTTACGATGACAGAGCTGGCCAAGGAGCTATCTGCGCGCACTGGCAAGACGATTCCCTATCAGGATCTGCCACCGGAACAGTACCGATCGATTCTGCTCGGCGCAGGACTTCCGGCCCCCTACGCAGAGATCTTTGTCGATGCAGATCTCGGAATCACCCAAGGAGCGCTCCACGATGAATCGCATGACTTGCAGCGACTCATCGGTCGGACAACGACTCCTTTGGCGGTGTCTGTCGCGGCTGCGTTCTAAGCGATTCCAAGCACCGTTCCGCTGCGCGTCCGTCTCGCCGGGGAAGCGCTCACATCCCGCAGCAACGAAAGCAAGTAGTGGCCGGTTTTATGTCACGGTGAATGATGCCGAGCTGGTGGGCGGCGTGTAGGGCTTCCGCACTCTCTTTGATGACCTGAACTTTTTCGTCTTCAGAGAGCTGATCTTTGGCCTGTGCAAGCGACTGTCCATCGACAAACTGCATCGCGATGTAGGGCTTGCCTTCGACTTCTCCGACCTCCAGAACTTGGCAGATTCCGGGATGCTGAATGCGCGCTTGGGACTTTGCTTCTTGAAGAAAGCGCAGCGTCAATCGCTCGTCATCTCCGCGCACAAACTTGATCGCAACGGTGCGACCCAGTCGTCGATCGGTGGCTTTGTAAACAGATCCCATTCCGCCCCGACCCAGCAGTCCAAGTAGCTCATAACGATCCCAGTTGACGACGGGAACTTGCCCGGTAGCGCCCACGCTGGGAACAGAGATCTTGAGCGATTCCTGATCCTCATAGATCTGTCCCAAGATGCCACTTACAGAGGCGGTGTCGTCTTCATCCACAGAAGCATCTGCGCGATCTGCGGATTCCTTGTGCGTGATCGGTTCCTTCTTCGCGGTGGATGCTGCGGAAGAATGCATAGCAGGAGGCGCGAGGGACTGTGCATTCCCAACCTGACGAGGTGCTGTTTCATCCAGCGCCCAGTTGATTCCTTCTTGGGTATCAGCGGTCGCATCGCCCGGCTGTTCATCCCCGGATTTGGCCATCGTTTCCATCTATCTTCGCACAGCAGCACCGAAGTTGTGCTTGGCCTCGCCTTCACGTACGTTGCGCGCATGACTGGCAGACAACGTCGGCGCGTTGCGGAGTGTTTCGCACTCGGACTTACGTTCTTTTCAGGAGCCCAGCACCAGGGCGCAATTCAGCCGCTGAGGACCGTGACTGCGTCAGCGCGTAGCGAGGCCAAGAAAGCGACGCCGCAGGTCTTGCCGTTTATCGAAAATGACTATGCGACAGCGCGCTCGCTCGCGAAAAAGCAGGGAAAGCTGCTGTTTGTCGATGCGTGGGCGGACTGGTGTCACACCTGCTTGAGCATGAAACACTTCGTGCTCACAGATCCGCTGCTCGCTCCGCTGGGATCAGAGCTTGTGTATCTGGCCATTGATACCGAGCAACCCAGCAATCAAGCGTTCCTTCAGCGCTTTCCGATTACGTCTCTGCCCACGATCTTGGTGCTCGATGCGCAAGAACAAGTGATGGCGCGCTGGACCGGTGCGATGACCGCCAAAGAGCTGAGCGTGCGACTTCATGAGCTGCTGACGCAGCAGCACGCGCAGGTTCCCAAGCTAACGGAGGCGGATCGGCTGGCCGCGCAAGGCAACAGCCAAGCCGCCGCGCAGCGATATGAAGAAGCGCTGATGGAACCGGGCGCACGTCCGCGCGCGCTGTCTGGACTGATTCAAGCGCTGGCAGCGACAGGACAGACCGAGCGCTGCATCGAGGTCTACCAGCAGCACGCGCAGCAGCTCGGAAAGAGCGCGCTCGCGACAGACTGTGCGTCGTATGCCGCGTCGTGCCTGGAATCGCTGGAAGATGCCGACCGCAGGCAGAAGCTTCGGCGCAGGCTCCGCAGTGATGTCGAGCAGCTACTGGCCGATCCCGAAGGCGAGCTGTCGGTCGATGATCGCAGCGATGCCTACGGAACCATGATCGAGTTATCGGATGCGCTGGGGGAAAAAGCCGTCGGTGACGCGCTTTCGGAAAAGCGACTTCACCTGCTCGAGCAAGCGGCGCAAGCGGCCCCCAATCCCGTCCAAGCCGCGACGTTTGATGCGCATCGCTTCGAGTGCTATCGCCGACTGGGACGCTGGAAGCCCGCAGAACAGATGCTGCTGTCGTCGGAACAGAAGATGCCGCAAGACTACAATCCGTCGGCGCGGCTGGCTCGGCTGTATTACGAAACGGGACGAATTGAAGAAGCGCTGGCGCGGATCGATCGGGCGCTGTCGCTGAGCCACGGACCGCGCCGGGTCGGCATGTATGAGCTGCGCGCAAGCATCCTGGGTAGCCAGAGCCGAACGCGCGAAGCGATGGAGTCATTGTCGACGGCAATTACCATCTACAAAGCCAGTCGTCCGGCATCGCAGAATGGCGAAACAGCGCGGCAGCGCTCGCTACAAAAACAGCTGGATGCGCTGACGGAAAAGCTCCTTCAGCAGCCGGAGCCCGTCGAGCCGAGCGAGCCCAAAGCCGTCGAGCAGCCTCGGGGATCTCAGCCGGGCAAGCCCAAGCAGAAAAAGCCGCCGCAGCCGAAGAAGCCAGAGCCAAGCTACGAGCCCGGAATGCCAGTGGCGGACAAAAAGAAGAGCCGTCAGCTTGCCAACCGCGACAGCCAGCTCAAGTAGTCGCCAGCGTCGGAACGCGCGCTCCGTCCGCAGCGCGTGATCGCCCGTCCAGCCACACGCCATTCGGCGCTTCTCTGCTCGTTTTCCTGCCCAAATCGGTCATTTTCGTGAGATAAATTACATACTTTGGGCCACGCAGGCTTCGGCCCAACGGGGGAGAACTCGTCATGGTGCACGCTCATCTTTCGCTTTCGCGTCCGTCGCTGCTGAGCTTTGTCCGGGCTTATCTGTGGCAGCTGGAACGAACGGGCGCACTGCTCGCAGTGACCGAAGCCGAGCAGCGGGCCGCCCAAGAAGCCGCCGAGGCACTGTACGCAGCCGCAAGCGATCGCGATCAGCGCAGCCGCCTGTTTGGAGAGTTTCGCCAGCTGGTCGAGCAGCACGTCGCGACACCGAGTCACGCGCTGCAAGCGGTGATTGCGCGCCTGGAACGTGCCAGCCAGCCCGCGTCTGCCGAAGCATCGAGCGCAGCAAGCTCCGACGAAGTGACACCTGCATCAGAAGCTGTCGTCGCTGAAGCTGTCGTCGCTGAAGTTTCCGTCGCTGAAGTTTCCGTCGCTGAAGTTTCCGTCGCCGAAGCTGTCGTCGCTGAAGCTCCGGTGGTGGCCGCTGTGACGGCTGACGATGATGTTCCGGTGGTCGAGCGAAGCGGCGAAGTTCCGATCGATGACATCAGCGATGCCAGCGACGATGTAGCCGCCACAAGCGATGAGGCAGCGCTGGCCCAAGATGTCACGATGCGCAGCGTGGCTCGCCGTCGTCGTGAGCGTCGCTAGCAAAAAGCCCGTCGTTTTAGGCGAAAATAAAGAGACGATGCGGTCGGTCGCGCAGCGTTCGCACAAGCAGCTTGCGCCAGGGCTTTCCGTGGCGCTGGCGATGCTCGGCGCACTGCTCGCGGGATCGTATGGCTATCGTCTGCGGCTGCTCTGTGCGATCCAAGATCCGATGCAGTGGGCCGACGAGCCCGTGACGCAAGCGGACTTGTTTCGGCAGCTCGGAAGCGATGCGCTGCTATCGGTGAGCGTGGCTGCGGTGGTGTGGCTTGGGGGAATCGGGCTGGGTCTGCTGCTGCGCGCGTCGTGGCAGCGACGGCTGGGACTTGGGCTGCTGAGCGTGCTGCTGCTGCTGTGCGGAATGCTTTCGCAGGCGCAGCACGGAACGATCGTGGCGATGCACTCGGGGCTGACGCTGACGCTGCTGAAGGAATCGCTCGATCCGGCGGCGATCCGTGAGTCGTGGGCGCTGCTGCCGCGCAGTGAATTGCCGTATCTGCTGCTGCCGCTTGGTGGCTTTTGGCTGATCTATCTGGCGCAGACGCTGCATCGGGTGACGCGGCTTGTGGTCGCGGGCGGAATCGGCGTGCTGACGGTGGGACTGCTGACGTGGGCGCTGCGCGTTCCGGCGGCTCCGATGCAAGAAGCGCTGCTGCATCATCCGCTTGGCTTTGTGGCGACAGAGCTATGGAATCACCGACGGACGCAGAGCACGATGCCGCACGTCGGAGTGTCGGTGGCCGCAGCCGCAACCCGACAGAGATCGCCAGACGAAGCGGGCGAAGATCCGCAGCTTGAGCAGGCTCCCGACGCGCAGCAAGCCGAAGAAGACACCAGTGCCAGCCTGGCGCTGCCGGTGGATGCGAAACGACCGACGATGGCGCTTTTGTCGTCGCAGTTTGTCTATTCCAACGCCGAGCGACCGATTCACAAGAAAAAGCCCAGTCCGTCTCAAGAGCCGCTCAATGTGATTGTGCTGCTGCTGGAAAGCACGGGCGCGGACTATGCGCTGTCGCCGCTGCCAAACGGAAAGCTGGCGATGCCGTTTCTGCGCTCGCTGTGTGACAAAGGACTGTGGCTGCAAAACCACTTCTCGGCGGGAAACTCGAGTCCGCGCGGCATCTTTTCGCTGATGTCGGGCCTGTACGTGATGCCCGAAGTAGGCATCTGGGATGTGCGAAAAGACATCTATTTGCCGTCGCTATCGACCTATCTTCCGTCGCAGTATCAGCGCTTTTTGGTGACGCCCGCGTCGCTCGACTGGTACTTCCCGCACGCGTATATGCTGCACAGCGGCTTTTCGGATCTCGTCGGGTATCACAACCTGCCGATTCGCAAGAACGCGCCCGGAGGACGAGCCCACGCGCGCGACGAAGCCGAGACGGTGTCGGTGTTTTTGCAGAAGCTGTCCGTCGCGGCGCAGCGCAAAGAGCCGTTTGTCGCGGTTTATTACAGCTTCCTGGCGCACTGGCCGTATCCCGACTACGGAAAGGAATCGCACGTCACGCCACCGACGAGGCCGATTCACTTGTACTACAACAACTTGCACTATCTCGACGGACAGCTTGAGCGGATCTACAAAAAAGCGGACGAGCTGGGGCTGCTCGATAAGACGGTGATTGTGATTGCGGGCGATCACGGCGAAGCGTTCGGACAGCATCCGCACAACTACACGCACTCTCGACAGAGCTTTAATGAAAACTACCGAACGCCGGCGCTCATCCTGCATCCGAAGCTGTTTGCGCCGCGCGTGGTGACAGAGCCGACCAGTCACGTTGACTTTTTGCCGACGCTGCTCGACGCGCTGGGTCAAAAGTACGATCCGCAGCATGTCCAAGGTGAGTCGCTGTTCCAAGATCGCTTCCGTCGCAAATACATCTTTTTGTACGGAAACGAAGATACGTCGTCGTCGATAAGCCAAGACTTGATAAAGCTCCAGATCTCGCTGCGCGACGGGTCGTGCTGGACGTATGACCTCAAGAGCGATCCGGGAGAGCGCAAGCGGCTCGGCTGTGGTCCGCATCGTGCGCAGTACGAAGCGCTCGTGTCGTATCGCCAGCATCAGCAGCAGTCGCTGCGTCAGTACAATGCAGTGTTCCGTCGAGAGCAAAGCCAAGTCAGCGCGCCCACCGCTCAGCTTGCGCTGCCGTCGCGTCCGGCTTCGTCGCTGTAAGTCCATGCCTCGCTGATTCGCTCGCCGTGAGACTGTGCGCCCGCTGCGAATTCTGCAATTCCTGGGCTTGTCCGCACGCTGTCCGCCGCGCTACATCCGCCAGTCGGAGGTAGGGACGATGATCACGCAGAGTCGCTGGCGCGCTTGGCTCCTTTCGCTTCTGGGACTTGGTCCTTTGTCGGCGTGCTCGCCCAAAGAGGCGGAGCCCGATCCCGGTCGCGTGACGCTGCATCGACTGAATCGCGACGAGTACAACAACACCGTGCGCGATCTGCTCGGCACCAGCCAGCGTCCCGCCGATCAGTTTCCGTCGGACGACATTGGCTTTGGCTTCGACAACGTCGCGCAAGTGCTCAGCGTGTCAGCGCCTCACGTCGAGCGCTATCTGCGCGCCGCCGAGTCACTGGTCGATGAAGTGCTTCGTCCCGACGGATATCCGCTGAGCGTGGCGCTCCAAGTTGGCGATGTGGAAGCGCGTTACCGACGAAGAAATCACATCTTCTTTGCCTCGAATGCGCAGATGCCGCTGCGCGTGGAAGTTCCGCAGTCCGGCAGCTATCAGATCGCGGCGAGCGCGTTTGGCGATCAAGCTCCGCCCGATCCAGCGCAGATGGTCTTTGCCGTCGACGGAACCACGGTTCGCACGGTGTCTGTCACAGCGGTGGAAGCCAGTCCGCAGACGGTTTCGTTTGAGCTGAGCCTGACCGCCGGAACGCACATGGTGAGCTTCGGCTTCGGCAATGATCTGTATGTTCCCGACGAAGATCCGAAAAAGACGCTGGATCGAAACCTCGGGGTGTTTTGGTTTCGACTGACCGGACCAACGAGCGCGAGCCCGGAAAACAGCCTGCGTCGTCGCGTCATCACCTGCATGCCGAGCACGCCAGATCCGTCGGAGTGGCGAAGCTGTGCAGATCAGATCGTCGCGAGGCTGGCTCGTCGTGCATTCCGTCGGAGCGTATCGCCCGAAGAAGTCCGCGAGCTGCGCACGCTGAGCGAGTCAGCCTGGAGCGAAGGCGATGACTTTGTGTCGGGTCTGCGTCCGGCGCTGCTTGCGGTGCTGCTGTCGCCACGCTTTTTGTATCGCGTCGAGCTGGATGAAAATCCTTCGTCGCTGACACCGCATAAGCTCACGGACTTTGAGCTGGCGACGCGGCTTTCGTACTTTCTGTGGAGCAGCATGCCCGACGATGAGCTGCTGCGGCTGGCCGAGCAGTCTCGTCTGAGCGCTGATTCGAGCGTGCTGGTTGATCAAGTCCGTCGGATGCTCGACGATCCAAAGGCAGAGACGCTGCTGTCGCGCTTTGCCAGTCAGTGGCTGTCGCTCGACGGGCTGGACTCGGCGTCGCCGGATGTGAAGCGCTTTCCGCAGTTTACCGACGGACTGCGCGCAGAGATGAAGCAAGAGACGAAGCTGTTTGTACGGGAGTTTTTGCCGCTGCTCGGCAGTCGCGAGCTGGGTCTGCACAAGCTGCTCACCGAGCCGCTGACGTATCTGACGACGGACTTGGCGCGCTATTACGGCATTCCGGGGCCGCCGCCCGAGGTGAAGTGGGAAGCGACGCAGCTTCAGGGAACACCGCGTCAAGGGCTGCTGACGCAAGGCAGCGTGCTGACGATGACCTCGTATCCGGGACGCACGTCGCCGGTCAAGCGTGGCAAGTGGATCTTGGAACAGCTGCTGTGCTCGCCACCGCCGCCACCACCACCGGGTGTCACCACAGAGCTGGGCAGCACGATGAGCAGCGGCAGCCTTCGTCAGAAGCTGGAAGAGCACCGTCGCAAGCCCGAGTGCGCAGGCTGTCACAAGCTGATGGACCCGCTCGGCTTCGGTCTGGAGTCGTTCGATGCCGTCGGACAGTTCCGCACGAAGGATGAAGGTCTGCCGATTGACTCGTCGGGAGAGCTACAAAACGGAAAGACCTTCACTGGTTCCGAGGAGCTGTCGTCGCTGATTGCACAAGATCCACGGCTTCTGCGCTGTGCGGTTCGCAAGCTGTTTACCTACGCCATTGGTCGTGCACCGACGGACACCGACGAAGGACGAGTCGAAGCGCTGACCTCGTCGCTGACCGCGGCTGGTGGCGCGATGCGTCAGCTGGTGCTCTCGCTGATTCAGTCTGATGCGTTTGTGTCCCGTCGCGGTGAGCCAGAAGAAGGAGCCACGCCATGAGCCATCCCATGCAAGCTTCTCGACGACAGTTTCTGAGAGCAAGCGGTGCCATGCTGGCGCTGCCGCTGTTTGAAAGCCTGCTGCCTCGGTCGGCGCGCGCCGTCACCAAAGCGCCGCAGCGACTGCTGTTTTACTTTGTGCCAAACGGGATTCACATGCCGGCGTGGACTCCGTCGAGCGAAGGTACCGACTACGCGCTGACGCCGATCCTCAAGCCGCTCGACAAGCTCAAGAGCGAGCTGCTCGTGATCTCTGGGCTGAGCAATCTGCCGGGGCGTCCCGACGGAGCGGGCGATCATGCCGGGGGAACCAGCGCGTTTTTGACCTGCACCCACGCGTTCAAAAGCGAGACAGAGCTAAAGCTCGGTGTGTCGGCGGATCAGGTGGCGGCGAGCAAGCTGGGACAAGGAACGCGATTTGCGTCGCTGCCGCTCGGGATGGAAGGTGGCGCGTCGGTGGGCGGCTGTGACTCGGGCTATTCGTGCGCCTACAGCCAGAACATTTCGTGGATTGGACCCAAGACGCCGCTTGCCAAGATTGCCGGACCGCAGCTGCTGTTCGATCTGCTGTTTTCCGACGGAACCAAAGGCAAAGATGCGCAGGAAAAGCGAACGCGACATCGGCGCAGCGTGCTCGACTTTGTGATGCGTGATGCGCAGTCGCTGCGCGGACGGCTGGGACGAAGCGATCGCGACAAGCTCGACGAATATTTGCACTCGGTGCGCGATGTCGAGCAGCGGCTGGCGACGATGAATGGCAGCTGCGATGCGCCGATGCCTCCGACGGACGATGTGCGACTTGGCGAGCAGCTCAAGATGATGAGCGACCTGATGGTGCTGGCGCTGCGCTGCGATCTGACGCGGGTGATGACGTTTATGCTCGGAAACGGTGGATCCGGCAGGCCGTATGACTTTCTGCCCGACGTCAAAGGTGCGCACCACGAGCTGTCTCACCATCGCAACCAGCCCGAGATCCAAGCGCAGCTTCAGACCATCGATACCTGGGAAGTGGCGCAGTTTGCGTACTTGCTCCAGCAGCTCCAGACGGTAAAAGAGGAGGATGGCGCGTCGCTGCTCGATCACTCGCTGGTGATGTTTGGCAGCGAAGTGGCCGACGGGAACTCACACGATCACAGCAACCTGCCCATCCTGCTGGCTGGTCGACTGTCGGGCGCGGTCAAGCCAGGACGACACATTCGTCGCAGCGAGCCCATCGCCAACCTGTACACCAGCATCTTGAACGCGGTGGGTGTTCCGGTCGGTAAGTTTGGAGATGACGGCACCGGACCGATGCAGGGACTTGCGTAATCAGGTAAGACCGGGCTTTTGGCCTTCGTCCCACTCGATGGTTGTCGCACCAAGGGTCAGCCGGTCGCCGGGAAGGATCGCTTGTGCGCCGCTGATGCTACGACCGCCTCGCTGCCACAGCACAGCCTGGGGTCCGTACCACCACAGATCCTGACCGTCGCCATGAACGCGCATCGAACCCCAGCGCACCGCCGAGTCCGCGCTCGGAGGCACCAGGCCAATCACCGGATCGCCCAGCGCAAACTCTTTCCAGGTCAGCAGCGTCGCTGGGAAGTTGCCGTGATAGTCATCGACTCGTCGCAGCAGCGCCCCGCCCCCTTTGAGCAGCCGCACTTCCAGCGTCAGCACCGGCCCGAGCCGAATCAGCTGACCGTCGGACAAAGACACCTGCGTACCCAGCGCCAAGCGCCGATCATCGACGAAGGTTCCGTTTAGGCTGCGCAGATCCTCGATAAGCAGCTTGCCGTTTACGATCAGCAGTCGCGCATGCTGACGACTCACACCGTGGGTGATGGAGTCATTGTCCGGCGAGGGAAACGCGCGGCAGACAATGTCACAGTCGCGATGCTTGCCGAGCAGGACTTGCTGCGCCGACAAAATGTCCAGCGCCTCCCCTGAGTTTCCGACGAACGCCAGCAAGCGACGATGTCCCTGCGCAGAGCTGGGCGCTTCGGCTTGCGGAGACACAGTCGCAGCGACGGGTTGCATCGGCTGAGCCGCTGCCGGAGCGGGCTTGCGAGCGCCCCACCCTTCGATGCTGCGCGCGTTGGCAGGCTCGGTTCGGGCAGCTTGCTCGCCTCGGTTTCCGAGATCAATTGCAGCCATCGCCGGTATCGTCGAACGAAGTGCCTGGGGAGCCGGCTGAATCGGTTCAATCTTGGCAAGCTGCGCAGGCGGCTGCGTCGCGCGAATCGCGCCAGGAACCGGCGGAGGTGGCGCACCGGGTCGACGCTGCGGCGGAGGCGGCGGTGCAGCCGGAGCAGCCGTCGGAGGCGGAGAAGCCGGACGAGGAACATCCGCTTGCCGCAGTCCGCTCGTCGACGAACGTCCCGACTCACCGAAGATGGGCAGCGGCTGGGAATCCATCGCCCGCACAAACTCTTCGACATACGTCCGCGCCGACGGAAACCGATCGCCGGGCTGCTTGGCCATCGCTTTTTGGAAGAACTGATCCAGCGGATGACCGACGGGAATGCTCGGCACAAACGTGTTCAGCGGCGGCACCGGATTTCGCTTGTGCATCAGCACGAGCTGGACACGATCTTCGTGCTTAAACGGCGGCCTCTTGGCGACGGCAATGTACAAAATCACACCGAGCGCGTAGCGGTCTGTCGCGGCATCCACCGTCGGACCAAAGACCTGCTCCGGGCTCATATACGTTGGCGACCCGACGGCAACGCCCACCGCAGTGAGCTTGTCGTTGTCTTCCATCGGACGGGCCAGACCGAAGTCGAGCAAGACCGCTCGTCGTCCGTCACCGTCTGGCGCAACCATGATGTTGTCGGGCTTGACGTCGCGGTGAATGATCCCCATCGACGCAGCGCGATCGAGTACATCCGCAACGGGATTGAGTAGCTCGGCGATCTGCCGAGGCGACTCACGAGCGAGCACGTTGTGCAGGCTCTCTCCCTCAATGTATTCCATCGCGATCCACAGCACCTTGTCGGGCGTTTCACCGAAGGCATAAATCGCTGCGGTATGGTGATGGATAAGACGGGCCGCAAGCCGGGCTTCTCGACGGAAACGCTCCACGTAGGAAGCGTCGCGTGATAGCTCCGGGTGCATCAGCTTGACGACCGTATGCCTGCCGAGCGTCGTCTGCTCCGCCAGGAAAACCTCGCCGCAGCCGCCTTCGCCAATCTTACGGATGAGGTGAAACTGATCCCCGACCTTTGCGCCGGGACCTAACTTGGCCACCTGACTACTCTATCACAGAGTTTGGCGATCTTGTTCGGCTCTTCGGACGGGGAGCAAAGTCGCGGGTTTGGAAGACAGTTCACCGTCGGAAATTGACTTGGCCGAAGCTGGCCCCGCTGTGGTGTCTTGTGCTGCCGATGCAGAGGAATTGCAGCGCGCCAGCAGCTCTTTGCCGGGACGAAAATCAGGAATGCTACGCGCAGGAATGTCTACACGTTCCCCCGTCGCAATCACTCGTCCGATCCGTGCTTTGGCCCGTCGCACGCTAAAGGTTCCAAAGCCACGCAGGTCGATCTTGTCGCCGCGTTCCAGCGCCTGCGACAGCTCTTCAAACAGGTCTTCGATGATCTCTTGGCTCTTGTGTCGAGGCAGCTTGTGCTTCTGCGACAGACTGCTCACCAAGTCGGCTTTCTTCATCCGCGTTTCCTTTGTCGAGCGAGCCGATCGCTACTTTCCAGACAGCGTCGGCAGCTTCTTACCGATGGCGTCTGGAATTTGCAGCGTGACATCCCCCGTGGCGGTGAGCTGACACGCAAGCCGCAGCTTGGTGATGAAGTAGGTGTTTCCCAGATGAAACTTTTCAGCCTTGGATACCGGCGGCAGCTGTTCTTCACCGGACACCACTTTGACGCGGCACAGACCACACGAGCCTCGGCCTACGCACGCGGTGGGAAGCAGGATTCCAGCGCGACGAGCCGCGACGAACACGGTCTCATCCGCTCCACAGTCGATGGTCTTGCCTAACGGCTCAAACGTAATGCGCGGCATGGGCTTTCACTTGGCAAGGTGTTGCAGCAGCGGATCGCTTGCACCTACTTGGGCTCATCGACGGCATCGACGTAGCTTGTTTCCAAGTCTTCGGCGGTGAGGATGAGCTTACGAAGCTGCTTGTCAATCACAGGGCGCGACATGATAACCCACACCCACTCACCTGTGCCCAGTCGTTCGCGACCTTTTAGTCCACTCGGTACGTCGAGCAAAAACGTCAGCTCCGACGCTCGTCCCAGCGAGTGCGGCTCATCGAGCCTGATTTCGTAGCGTCCGCTTCCCAGGTCTCGCTCGATGAACAGGTGACTGAGCACCGTCACACCGTCGTCGAGCGGCCAGCGACCTTCTCGCGCCACCGAGCGCAGCAGACTTCGTCCGACAAGATGAATCGGGTTCCACTTCGTCTTGAACGCGATGCGCGGCGGACCCTTGATGCGCGACGCAAAGCCCGACCCGAGCACGCGGTCGCGAAACTCTGCTGGCAGATAGCTGCCCGAGCCATGGCTGGACACGCTGGCGAAGCACAAAAACACCGTATCCCCGACGCTGCCTGTAAACGGCTTGCCGTCGTGGGTCTTCATCTCTTTGGCACCGAATGCCACCAGGCCGGACTTCGTCGAGGCGATCTGAAACGCATCGATCTGCTCGTCTTCATCGAAGCCCGACTTGGCCGGAATCTTGACCGTCTTCTTCGCGACGATCTTGCCAAAGTCCGCACGGAACACCGATCCGCCCTCGCCGTTTCGACGCTTTTCTGGATCGATGTTCATCGGGCACTGCTCACCGACGCGAAAATCGAGCGTTCGCTGATACTGATGCTGCTTTTCCATCGCCAGTCGCTGACGATCGATGGGTGCGCCGTCGGGTTTGAGCTTCAGCTCGACGACCAGCTTTTCAAAGCGCTTCTTCAGCTCGATGAACCGATTGACGCTGCGCTCGTAGTCCTCGCCATTTGCGATCTTCTGAATCAGCGCGTCGCGCTCCGCCAAGATCGCTCGACCTTCGTCGGGAGCCTGACTCTCCGCAGCGAGTAGAAACGGCAGAGCCAGCGCACAAACAGTCTTTGCCAACGTCCGCATCGCCTGCTCCTAGTCGCTTGGAATCATCACGGAGTACGTCGTCTTCATCGTCCGCGCCGTCGCAAAGTCGATCTTTTCGGCTTCGCTCAGGTGTCGCTGCATCGACGCAAAATCGCCCAGCATCATGTCGGTCATGAGCAGCCCTTGCACCGCCGAGATCGTCGGCTTTTCACTGACGCGCTGACACGCTTCAAACAGACGCTGCGCCTCGCGAAACTGATGATTGGACGAATAGACGCTCGCCAGCTGACACAAGTCCCAGCTCACCACGCCCGGATGCGCCTTCAGAAAATCGACCACTTTCTGTTTTCCCTCGGACGCTTGCCGTTTCTGCTCGATCGCTTGCGTCACCATCTGGCGAACCGGCTCAAAAAATGAACTACTCGACGCGCGCTGCATAAACGACTCTCCGTCGCGCAGAACCGAGTCCCAGTCCCGAAGCTGCATGCTCGTGCTGGCCAGCATCAGCGACGTCTCTTCAAACGCTCTCGTCAGCGGCGAGCCCGGCGCAATCCCTTCCAAGTACGCGCGTGCTTCTCGTCGCAGTGTATGAAACCGCCGAGAAGCCTGAAGCAGTCGCATAAGCTCCATCGTCAGCGCGTCGATTTTCTGTCGGTCCGTCGTACTCGCCAGCTCTTTGCGCAGCGTCTCGACCCGCGCATCCGTCGCACGCTTCTGCTCGGCCTGATACGTACGCATCCGATCCTCGAGCGCCGCCAGATCCTTGGTCGCATAGGAAAAGTTCTGATCGATCGCCAGCGCCGACGACAACAGCACCACGCGCTGCTCGTCCGATTCCGCCACCGCCGCCTGTCCGTACAGATCCAGCGCATCCAGCGTCTTTAGGTCCGGTCGCTGCTCAGTCCCGTCGACCACTTGCTTGGCAAGCTGCGGCAGCCCCGACGAACGCAAAAGCTCCGCCGTCACCCGATCTTGCAGACGGAAAAACTGCTTGATGCTCCCGTCGACTTTCGCGCTGCCAATGATCTCGCTCGTCTCCACCCGAACAAAGCGAGCAGTCAGACGAATCAGCGACGACTCTTCTTGAAACGCACCGATCACAATCACCGACGCGCCGACGACTTTGCCCAGCTTGGCCGCCGTGTCGTCTTCCACCTCTTTGAGGTTCGACTGAAGACGCATCTCTTTGAGCACTTTATCGAGGCTGCCACGCTCGACAATCCGCACGCCCGACAGGCTCTTGAGATCGCTCGCCACCACCTCGCGAATCGCTTCGCCGATGTGAGACTTGCCCTTGCCCGTCAGATCGCGAAACGGCATGACCGCTATCGTCGGTGACGGCTTCGCTTGCGCTGACTCTCCCCCAAAGGACAAGAGCAGCAGAAGCAGCAGCGGCACACCCCACAGCTTCACTTTGCACATGCGAACACGGTAGCGAAGCGGTCAGACCTTCTCAAGCGTCCGTCGCTGGCGCCGAGGCGCTGGGCAGCTGTCCGGTGTACAGCGGTGCGTCTTGTGGAATCACACGCTCCCACTTTCCGACGACGATCGAGGCCATGCAGTTGCCAAGCACGTTCACCATCGTCCGCGCCATGTCCATCACCGCATCGACGCCCAGGATCGTCGCAATCCACTCGACTTTCAGCCCATAGGTCGCACACGTCGAAGCCAGCACCACCAGCGACGCGCGCGGCACCGCAGCCACACCTTTGCTCGCGACGAGCAGCGTCAGCATCATCTCTAGCTGCGTTCCCGGCGACAGATACTTTCCCGTCGCCTGCGCGATAAACAGCGACGCCAGCGCCAAGTACAGCGTCGATCCATCCAGGTTGAAGCTATAGCCCGCAGGCAGCACAAACCCGACGATGTGCGGCGGGACGCCAAGCCGTTCCATCGTCGCAATCGCTTTGGGCAGCGCCGATTCCGAGCTGGTCGTCGAAAACGCAAGGAGCAGCGGCTCACGAAGCTCGCGCAGCACCAGACCGATCCGAATCCCCGTGAGGAGCTTCATCGCAACCAGCAGCGCAGCGACGAACAAGAGCAGCGCAACATACAGCGCCAGCACCAGCTTCCCCAGCTGAACCATCACGCCCGGACCTTGTGTCCCGACGGCAACCACCATCGCAGCAAACACACCGAGCGGCGCAAACCGCATCACGTATTCCGTCAGCTTGAACATCGCTTCCGCGACGCCTTGCAGCACCGCCAGCACCGGCTTGCCTTTGTCACCAATCGCAACCAGCGCCATCGCAAACAGCACCGAAAAGAACACCAGCTGCAAGATCGCGTTGTTTGCCATCGCGTCGATCAGGCTGGTCGGGACCACCTGTTCGTAAAACGGCTTGCTCGCTGGCGTCGGAAAGCTGCCCGTTCCCCCGACTGCACCGAGCCCAGGCTTGAGCGTATTGGCCACACCGAGCCCAATCACAATCGCCACCGCCGTCGCCAGCCAGAACCACGACAGCGCCTTGAGCAGCAGCCGTCCGATGTGCTTGTCACCCGCGCCCGCCAGTCCGACAACCAGCGTCGAAAAGATGATCGGCGACACCAGCATTTTGATCAGCCGAATGAACGTCTTGGACATCCACTCCAGCGACGACGCTTTCGGCAAAAAATCCGGAGGCGTCACGCCCAAGTGTCCGCCCAGATACGCACCGACGGCAGATCCCGCAACAAGCGCGATCAAGATCCACGTCGTCAACCCCAGCTTTTTCATGATCCAGCGACCTCGCGCAGATAGTCACGCGGACGTAGAAAGTCCGACAGACGCGCTTCTTCGCTGCCTGGCTCGGGATGCACGTCGTAATCCCAGCGCACAAGCGGCGGCAAAGACATCAGGATGGACTCAACTCGTCCGTCGGTGCGTAGCCCGAACACCGTCCCGCGATCGTAGAGCAAGTTGAACTCGACATAGCGTCCGCGTCGATACAGCTGAAACCGTCGCTGACGCTCGCCAAACGGCAGATCGTTGCGACGCTCCACAATCGGAACATACGCGGGCAAAAACGCCTGCCCAGCGGCTTCCCAAAACGGCAGCACCTGCGGATCGTCGGCTTGCAGATAGTCAAAAAAGATGCCGCCCACGCCACGAGTTTCCTGACGGTGACGTAGATAAAAGTAGTCATCACACCAGGCTTTGAAGCGCGGATAAAACCGCGGATCGTGCCGGTCGCAAGCGTGCGCGAGCTGACGGTGAAAGTGCGCGGCGTCCTCGACAAACGGATAGTACGGCGTCAGATCCGCGCCACCACCGAACCAGGCCGTCCGTCCACGACGAAGAAAGCGAAAGTTGGCGTGCGTCGTCGGAACATACGGATTTTGCGGATGCAGCACCAGCGAAACCCCGGTCGCAAAGAAGCTCGCTCCGTCGCCGGGCAGAGAGCTCTGCATCTCTTTGGACAGCTCACCGTGAACCACCGAGGTATTGACGCCCGCTTTTTCGAAGACGCGACCGTCGCTCAAGATGCCCGTGAGTCCACCGCCACCGCCGGCGCGCTGCCAAGAATCGAGCCGAAACGTCGCACTTCCATCGAGTTTTTCGATCGTCGCGCAGATCTCACGCTGAAGAAGCTGCACCGTGTCGCTCGCTCGCTGCGAAAGCCCGTCGAGATCAAAGCCTTCAGCCACCGGACGAAGCTGCGTCGCCGCCCGCTGCTCACTCGCTTCTTTGCCGGAATCGGTCTTCGGTGTCGTCATCAGTACATTCTGCCACATGGGTCGCGCCAGCCGCGCTGCCGCGTTGACCTCGCTTTCCGCTGTGTGTTAGAAGCGCCCCCGCATGTCAGCACGCAGAGTGATTGGCGTTATCGGTGGTTCCGGTCTCTACGAGCTCTCGGGGCTCACAAACGTTCATGAACAGGCGGTTGAGACGCCGTTCGGTGCACCGTCAGACAAGCTGATCGTTGGCGATCTGGATGACGTTCGGTTGGTGTTTGTGCCTCGGCACGGACGCGGACATCGTCTGACGCCGAGTGAAGTTCCCTACGCGGCCAACATCCACGCGCTCAAGCAGCTTGGTGCCGAGTACGTCCTGTCGGTGTCAGCGGTTGGCTCGCTGCGCGAAGAGATCGCTCCCGGTCACGTCGTGCTGCCCGATCAGCTGATCGATCGAACCAAAGCACGTCGCAGCAGCTTCTTCGGTGAAGGCGTCGTCGGTCACATCTCGTTCGCCGAGCCATTTTGTCACGAGCTGCGCAATGTTCTCCTCGGTGCAGTCGAAGGCTGCGGAACCACGGTTCATCCGCGCGGCACGCTCGTCGTGATGGAAGGTCCGGCGTTTTCGACGCGCGCTGAGTCGCACATGTATCGCTCGTGGGGCGCTCACATCATCGGTATGACGGCGCTGCCCGAAGCGAAGCTGGCCCGTGAAGCCGAGCTTTGTTATGCGACGCTGGCACTTTCGACCGACTACGACTGCTGGCGCGAAGAAGAAGAGGCCGTCACCGTCGATGCCGTCGTCGCGGTGCTCAAGCGAAATGTCTCGCTGGCGCGTGAAGTGGTCCGTCGTGCCGCACTGCTGCTTGGCAAAAAGCCGCCTCGGACTTGTGCGTGTAGTCGAGCGACGGACAACGCCATCATGACCCACGATATCTCGCCGCAAGACCATGCGCGGCTTCAGCTCATCATCGGTCGCACCACTCCGCAGCCCGCATAAGGGATGATGGACGTAGCGCGACACCCGTTGTTTGGCTTCGGCCACAAGGAGCACCCTTGAGTTCTCAGCTTGATCTGCTCGTCGTTGGTTCGGTTGCTCTCGATACTGTAGAGACCCAAGCGGCCACTCGGACTGAAGTCCTGGGCGGCTCTGCATCGTACTTTACGGCAGCCAGCTCGTTTTTGACCTCGGTTGGCCTGGTTGCAGTCGTCGGGGAAGACTTTCCCGAAGAGCACGGCCAGTTTTTGGGACGACTCGGCGTCGACACCCAAGGCATCGAGCGCCACTCCGGCAAGACCTTCCGCTGGCACGGACGCTATTCCGACGACTTCAACAAGCGCACGTCGATCGACACGCAGCTCAACGTGTTCGCGGGCTTTGAACCCAAGCTCAGCCCTGCGCATGCGTCGGCGCGCCTGCTGTTCCTCGGCAACATCGATCCGGTGCTCCAGCTTCGCGTGCTCGATCAGATGAAAAACGTCGAGCTGGTCGGACTCGACACGATGAACTTCTGGATCAACGGCAGCCGAGAAGCGCTGCTGCAAGTGCTGCGACGCGTGGACTTTCTGCTCCTCAACGACGAGGAAGCGCGCCTGCTGTCGGGACGGCACAACCTGGTGCATGCCGCGCAAGCGATTCAGCGACTCGGACCAAAGAACGTCGTCGTCAAGCGTGGCGATGCGGGCGCACTGCTGTTTCACGAAGAGCACATCTTCGCCGCCCCGGCGCTGCCGCTCACCGAAGTGGTCGATCCAACCGGCGCGGGAGACAGCTTCGCCGGAGGCTTTATGGGCTACCTGTCGCGCACCTGGAAAGGCGGGCATCTCGACGGCAGCATCGTCCGTCGCGCCATGATCTGCGGCAGCACCATGGCCAGCTTCTGCTGCGAAGACTTCAGCCTCGATCGGTTCCGCTCGCTGACCCATCCGATCATCGACAACCGCTTCCGCGCGTTCCGACAGCTTACGCACTTCGAAGACCTCGTGCTGTAGTCCATGGCCCGTCCCCAGCCCAAGCTGGTCGGCATCCTGCCGCAGCGCTATTACGGAACCGAGTTTACGCCGCAGGGACGAAGCGACGAAGAAGCCGCGCTCGCGATCGCATCGCCGCAAGCCATCATCGAGCTGCTTCGTCCGCTCGTTGATGAACGTCGAGCGGCGCGAATCGATGAAGTGGCTGCGTCTCGTCTGTCTGGCGTGGTGGTCGTGCTCGAGGATCTGCACGATCCCCACAACGGCGGCGCGGTGCTGCGAAGCTGCGAAGCGATGGGCCTTCGTGAGGTCCGCATCATTGCCTCGCGCGAGCGCTTCCGGGTATCGGACAAGGTCACCCAAGGTGCGGACAAGTGGCTGGATGTCGTCGAACATCCCTCGACCGATTCCGCACTGGAGACCCTGCGTCAGCGCGGATTTACCCTGGCGGCAGCCGTTCCCGGAGCCACCACGCAGCTCACCGAGCTGGATCCGCACAAGCCCATCGCGCTGCTGATGGGCAACGAGCACGCCGGTCTGAGCGACAGCGCCCGTGCGCTCTGCGATGTCGAGTTTGCGATTCCGCTGCATGGTTTTTCCGAAAGCCTGAACCTATCGGTCGCGACCGCGATCTGTACGTTTTCGCTGACCTCTCGTCGACGGCAAGCGCTCGGACGTAGCGGCGATCTCGACGAAGCCGGGCTGTGGGATCTGCGTGCCCGCTACTATCTCCGCGATGTCCGAGGCGCGCTGACCATCGTCCGTCAGCGTCTCGCCCCCTGACTGCGGCACCGGCTCTTCGCTCCGTCGCTCGCTTCTGTTCTTCCCTCGCTGCTGCTTCCGTACCGTCGGCAGGACCTCTTCCGGCAGCTGCCGAGGTGCGTCCTGTCGAAAGCCTCGCTTGGCAAAGCCGCCTCTGCGCCCGATTTCCGCCATGTGCGAGCGGTTGCTACTGGTCTTCGCCCCACCCTTCTTTCCCGCGTCTCTGGCTTGGTCTGACGTAAAGCGATGCGCTAGCCCATAAGCATGCGCAGCCACACCACCGGATCGAGCCAGCTCTCGATGCGCATCTTTGTCCATCGCCGCAAAGCCACGACGCTGTTTGATCCGCCCTTTCACGGGTGCTGATTCCTCTTCCTCCCGTCGCTGTTCTTCGGTCTTTTCAGGGTCTAGCGCAGCGTTTGTTTCGATTTCATCCATCATTTGGAGCAGTCCTTTGCAAAAAAGCTCTGCCCATTTGTCAATCAAACAACCCACTTATCAGTCAACACAAATCATCTTCAAACTGACGCAAAACCAGAAAAATTCGCATCAACATTGATCAGTCATCAATTCTACATAGAAGCCTTGGCTATTCTTTATGTTGAAATTTCCCCTGCATTGGCTCGGATTACCCATCTCAAGGGGTCATTTCGTGCATTTTTCCGAGCGCTCGTCTGGTCCAAGCAGCGGACTTTCCAGTACCTTAGAGAAATGGCTTGGGGGAACGCGGTGCGGCTGCGGCGGATCGCGCTGGAAAACGTGCGCTGTCTCGCGTCGCTGCAGCTCGATATGAGCTATCTCGATGGGCAAGCGCTGGATCAGGCGGTGTTATTCGGAGACAGCGGCAGCGGCAAGACGGCGGTGCTCGACGCGCTGGCGCAGATCTGCGAGCTGGGCGACGAAAGCATGCTGTCCGAAGCGTACGGTCCACGCTTGATTCGGCAGGGTCAGTCGAGCGCACGCATCGCCATCGAGCTGGATCATGGGGTAAAGCCCGTCGGTGCCGCGCTGTCGTTACGTCCCGCTGACTCACCGTGGCTGCGTCCAGTGACCGAGGTCACGCAGAGCGCCGAGCCGCCGCGTCTGTCATGGCCGCCCAAGGGTCGCATTGCGTATCTGCGCGCGCGCAGCTCGCTGGACCTCAAGACCAAGCTTCAGCAGCTGACCTGGCGAAGCCTGCGGCTCGGCAAAGAAGGTCTTCGCCCGCCGCTGCATCCCGCGCTCCAGCGGCTGCGGACGCTGTTTGCACGGCTCGATCCGCAGGGACGCACCCTGCTGTTTGCAAGCGATCTCGACGAGCCGTGGCTGATTCTTGGACAAGCGCCCGCGCAGCTTGAGACGAAGGAATCGCTCCGCACGCTGGGACAGACGCAGTGGATTCAGCCAGCCAGCTTGCTCAGCGAAAGCGAGCGCGCGGTGCTGGACCTGGCGGCGCAGCTGACCTTGCGAGAAGTGGTGCCCGATATTGCGATTGTCGACGAGCCGTTACCAAGCTGGAGCGAGCAGCGGCGGGCAGGACTCATCCAGATGCTGCGCGAGCAGCTTCCCGATACGCAGCTCCTTGTGGCAACGAGCAGTCAGGCGATCTTGCGCAGTGTGCACGACTACGAGCGACTCTTGCTCAGCCCGGCTGCGAAATAGCGCGGAACATCACGGAATCGTAGCGATTGGGGCGGGACTCAGCGGAAAACAGCGGGATCTAGTGGAAAACAGCCCAGCGAAAACACCCAGTGTCATCGCTGCAAGCTTGACCTAGCTGGGTTCAGATTCGTCCGCAGCGGCTGCCGGGGAAGCGTCCGAAGCGGGCGTAACGGGAGCAGGTTCACTCGGAGCGGACGCCGCGCTCTGCGCCGGAGCCGTCGCTGGCTCGCGCAGCACGTAGACCCACAGCACCAAGCCAATCAGCGTCACCAGGATCGCCGCATACTGCGCTGGCGTCAGACCCAGCGTCCGAGGATCAGCGCCCGCGACATCCCGCACCCGCAGCCGATCGAGCGCATAGCGAATCGGTCCGTACAGCGTCGCAATCGACGCCACAAACACGCCCAGCCGAGGCCGGAACATGCCCCACAGCAGATAGCCCGCCGCCAGCGTCGCCGCAAACAGACCTTCTTCAAAGCCCATGTCGTGACGGCGAAACTCCGCACCGATGTGAAACAGGCCGGTTCCCTTGGGCGGACAGTGGGCCATTGCACACGGATAATCGACGCCGAGAAAGTAGAGCGGATCGGTCTGCGCCATCAGCTCGCCGGGATGATCGTGCGCGACGAAGCAGCCCATTCGACCAAAGAACCAGCCCGTCGCCAGTCCATAGGCCAACGAGTCGGCATAGGGCAGCACGCGCTCTCCGTTCAGACGACACCAGATCCACAGCCCGAGCACCGCGCCAGCGAAGCCGCCCATCGACGACAGACCCGAGCGAGGATCGAGAAGCGCCATCACCGTCGCCTTCAGCGTCGGGTGTTTTTGATAAATCAGCACGTCAGAAACGTGCGAAACCAAAAACCCGGTGAGCACCGACCAGAAGATCATGTTCTTGACCTTCTCTTCGTCGAGCCCAAGGACTTGGCCGCGTCGCACGGTCAGCCACGCACCAACCAAAATACCCGTCGCAACCAGGACTCCGAATGGATGAATCGCCAGCGAGTCATCGATGAGCGGCAGCGAGGGCAACTGCGGATAGGGAATCAGCGCCGAAAGCATGTCTGGGCAGGATAAACGATGATGGGGCCGGTTCAAGCCCCGTTTGTGACGTTCGCGGCGAGATTGGCCGGGTCCGCTGCCCGATAACAGGCAGCAGACCCAAGCCGAGACCGCTACTGGGCGGCGGAAGGAGGCGCTTGCGTGGCAGGAGCAGACTGCGAAGGCGAGCTCGTCTGAACCGCGGAGTTGGCTCCGTCGGCCAGGTGGAACTCGACGCGACGGTTCTTGGCGCGACCGGCAATCGTCTTGTTCGTGTCGATCGGACGATCCGGACCGAAGCCTTCTGCCGACAGACGCGGCGCATCAATGCCGTTCTGCACCAGCCAGTTCATCACGCTACGAGCCCGACGCTGCGACAGATCCACGTTGTAGATCCGCACGCCTTGGCTGTCGGTGTGACCTTCGATGCGAACCATGCGAATGCCTGGCGTCGCCTTGAGCGCGTTGGCCACCGCCTGAAGAACTGGGAAGCTCTCCGGCAGGATGACGTCTCGGTCCGTCGCGAAGAACACCGGCTTGAGGATGACGATCTGACCGCCACGAACCTCGAGCAAGCCAGGGCAGCCGTTCTTCTTCGGATCGGGATGCGGCGCACCGGGCTTATCCGGGCATGCATCGAACTTATCCGGCACCGAGTCCTTGTCACGATCGGGCAGCGGACATCCCAGTCGCTGCGGATCTGGATACATGCCAGCGGGCACGATCGGGCACAGGTCACGAGGATCCTGCACGCCGTCCATGTCGGTATCCGGGGCCGGGCAGCCGATTCGAGCCGGATCGGGAACCGCGCCCTTGTGCAGATCGGGACACAGGTCGTCCTTGTCAAGGATTCCGTCGGCATCGCGATCGAGCTCGGGTGCAGCCATCGGGCAGCCCAGTCGCTGCGGATCAGGCGTCGCGCCCTTGTGCGTGTCGGGGCACAGGTCTGCTTCGTCGGGCACTCCATCACGATCACGATCTTGCGGCGGCGGGCAGCCATGGGTCGCGGCAATGCCCGTGCGAATGCCCTTCACGTCTGGACAAGCATCCTCTGCATCGAGGATTCCGTCTCCATCGCGATCGTTTTTACGCTCTGGAAGCGGCGCATACGCCAGTCGGAACAGCGCGCGGAAGTCCGGCGTTCCCGGCTGACGGACAAAGCCCGCACCGAGCGCCAGGCCCGTCTGAATCATGTTCTTGATGTTGTAGTGACCAGCCAGCAGCATTTCCAAGCTGGTTCCGAAGCGCGAAAAGGAGTCTTCTCCCGTCGCAGCCGTCGTAAGCAGCACTTCAGGACCGACCGCAAAGCGTCGCACTTCGTCGTAGTACGCGCCCGACAGACCAATCTGGATTTCCGACGCTGCGCGACCCAGGGTGGACGCAAAGCCCGCCGGAGCCACCGTCACTGCTTCCGAGCGCGCCAAAAAGCCCAAGGTTCCCGACCACAGCAGCTTCTTCCACACGCCGCCGAGGATCAGCTTGGGCAGCAGACGAACCGCTTGGTCGCTCGAGGTCACATCAAGATCGTCGGTGATCGCACGCAGCGGAACCCACACGTCGAGTCCCAAGCTGGCCGAAAACGCGCTCTGATACGGCTGACCGTATAGACGGACCTTGGCGCCAATGCGCGGGTCTCCAATCGACGAGCCCGCCGCAAACGCCGGGTCTCCACTGCTTGCTAGCACGATTGGCAGCGACGCCGTGATGAGCACGCGATCCAGGAACGATCCCGCCAGATCAACGTGCGCAATGAAGTGATGGTCGATGAGCGACTGCGTCTCGCGGAAGACGCCATCCACTTCCTGGCTACCAGCGACGAGCGGTGCATGCGCGTAGTTCAGCGTCACACCCGCTGCGAAATAGCGCGTCGACGAATACCAGGGATGATCGACCGCAAACGACCACTCACCAGCGGCGGTTGGCTGATAGCGGTTGAGCTCAAAGCCCTGCTTGGGCTGAGCCTGCGCGCTGGACGAAACGCACAGCGCGCCGAACAGCAAACACAGCGAAGTACGAGTCAAAAACGTCATGATCAAGGCTCCTTACTTGCTGTGCCCGAGCAGTTTGCGACGGAACGCAGCGACCAAGAGCATCGCCATGGCTGCCAGCGCATACCAAGACGAAGCGCTACCGTGCGTGCCCACCGAGCAGCCAATGCCACCACCGGCGATGCGACGGTTGGCCGCGTATTCGTTCCAAATGTTGTCCGCCGGATTCGGATCAATCGCGCCGTCGGAACCAACCTGCGCAGTCACTTCGTTGTCCGCGCTGGGCGGATTCGGATTGCGAACCGAGATGTCCACCGCGTGCGAGGACTCACCGGGCTTCAGCGGTTCCTGACGGGTGCAGCGCACCACGCGATCCTGCTGCGTACAAGTCCAGCCTGGGCCAGGCGTCACCGAGTCAATCACTCCGCTCGGCGGAACCTTGAAGGTGACGTGAATCGGACCGGGGTCCGCAGCCGTGCCCACGTTGGTGACGTCGATGCCGTAACGAACCGGATCACCAGGCTGCGGCTGCTCCGGGGTCTTGGTCACGGTCACGCGCAGATCCGCCGTCGTGTTGGGAACATTCACCACCGTCGGAGCGCCCGGCTGCTCACCATTGCCCGAGGGGAACGAAGACGGAGGAAGCGCCGGATTGCCAGCGGTGCCCGTCGTCGTCGTGCTCTGCGTCGGAATCCGCATCATCGCGTTCGGTTCCGTCTTCAGCTTGTACTGCACCACCACCGGAGCATCCGTCGGAGAGAGGCTGCCACCCTGGTTTCCGTTTGCACCCTTGCCAATGCGAATCACCAGCACCGGCTTGCCCGTCATCGGGTCGGTCACCACTTCCGCCTGGTCGTCGCTCGGCTTGTCGCTCTTTGGACCGTTTTGCGACGCTTCGGGACCGCTCACAAACACGATCGAGCCCGGCACGTAGCTCATTCCGTCGGGAAGCGGGTGACGAATCACAATGCCAGTTCCTTCGTCGTCACCAATGTTCTTGGTCGTCGAGGTAAACGTCACGGTATCGCCCGGACGAACCGCCCCCGGATCCGCAGTCAGCGTCGTATCAATCACCGGCTTGCGGCTACGAATCGCCGTAAACAGCGCACCGACGAAGTACACGTCATCCACCGAGTTCGCCTGAATCGAAGCCTGGATGTCGTTGGCCTTCAGCATCGACGAGATATCGATCTGATCGAGATCCAGACCCGACATGCTGCCCGCCGCTCCAGTAAGCTGCGGAAGGTCTCCCGCGACGGAAACCGCCACGCCCGACATCGTTCGCGAGCTGTTGAAGATGTTGTCTGCCGGATTGTGAACGTCCGCCACCGGCATGTTGTTAAACATCAGCGAGTCCTTCTTGTCGGTGTCTCCTTCATAGGCAATCACACCGAGACGACCTTGCGGGACGCCACCTTCGGGAACGCGGAAGCCAATCACGCCCAGGCTGACCGAACGACCGTAGTCGACCGCGTCGAGCCCGTCATAGATCACGATGTTGCGAACGGGCTCTTTGTCGTTGCGATACACAACAACCATCGACCAGGCATTGAACTGAACGTCTTCATCGCGGTTGACGATGCTGCGACGAACGCTGTTGCTCAGTCGGTACGAGCCCATGCCATAGCGCTGCACAATTGCAGTCACATCGTACGAGCTCTGATAAACGAGACCGCCGCCGCCGCCAACCGTCGTCGAAACGTCGGTGTTCGCGTTGGGAACCAGCGTTGCAGAACCGCCACCGCTGCCCAGCTTTTCCAGCGTCACCGCACTGGCCGCCAGCGCGATGTCTTCCCCCAGGTTTCCGCCCCAATACAGCCGTGCATACAGAACCTGCGAGCCTTGCGGAATCGCCAGGACGGCCGTGCTACGCGCTTGATCGATCGGAATCGCGTTGTCCGCGCGCGCCGAGTTGTCTTCGGAACGCCACAGCACGTCGGGAGCACTGTCTCCCAAAGTGATCGCATCACCACACGCACCAACCGTTCCGACCACAGGAACCGGAACCGTCTCGCCCTTGGTATCAAGGGTTCGACATTCCTGACCCAGCGCGTTACCGATGGTCACAATATCGCCTTTGACATCGGTCTGGAACCGAAGCTTGGGCGCAGCAGATGCAGTCGCTGCGACCGAAAGCGATATCGTCAGAAGGACAGATGCCAGAAGCCAGCCTAAGACTCTGTTTCGCTGACGCGGTGGGCCTACATGCATGGAACGGTACTCCTGTTTGGAATAGAGAAGTTGAGGATACGGTGTGCTGTCGCACAATTCAGCAAAAAACGTCCTTGTTTCCCCACTGTTGTTTCGAATTCGACATCCGAGCCAGAGCCACAACGCACGCTCGACGAGCGTTCCGAGAGAGCCTCGGGCTCCCAAATGTGATAAGGAAGGGACACGGACCCCTGTCCGCACTTCATTCCTATTGAGACAGAACTGAGCATGAGCGACCCCCAACACCCAACCCCCGTTGTTCCCTATCAAGCTCACCCCTGGCACGGAATCTCTGCTGGTGAGCGCGCGCCTGACATTGTCGCCGCGTTCGTCGAGATGGTGCCAACTGACACCGTCAAGTATGAGGTAGATAAGCGTAGCGGCCACCTCAAACTGGATCGTCCGCAAAAATATTCGTCACAGTGCCCGGCTCCGTACGGATTCATCCCACAGACGTACTGCGGCCAGCGCTGCGGAGAGTTTGCCGCACAGAAGACCGCACGCGTCAGCATTGTAGGCGACGGTGATCCGCTCGATATCTGTGTGCTGAGCGAGCGCACCATCAACCACGGCGGAGTCCTGGTTCACGCACGTCCGATTGGTGGTTATCGGATGTTTGATGGAAACGAAGCGGACGACAAAATCCTCGCGGTGCTCTGTGATGATCCCGCGTACGGAGCCTTCCGACACATTGCAGATTGTCCTCGCAGCTTGATCGAAAGACTGCGTCACTACTTTCTGACCTACAAGGACATGCCTGCACCAAATGGTTCCAGTCAGACCGCTCGCCGCGTCGAGATCACCGACATCTACGATGCCGATGAAGCACGTCACATCATCTCGCTGTCGATTGCGGACTATCAGGCGAGCTTCCGTCCAACTTGGTAAGCCGCAAGCTGCGCCGATAGTCGCGTCCAGAGTCGAGTAGGAGTGCCTCTGTTCGATATCCAGACAGACGAACACGCAGCTCTTTGTGACCGATATCGCGCGCTCTCACCTCTTCCCACGGCGTCCTACCGAGCACCTGTCCCGACTGATTCAGTACGTCTGCACCGGACGGAATGCTGTCCAGGTGCCACGTCACCGTTTGGGAATCCGGCCACAGCCACCACACCAGTGCAGACGCCAGCACCGAACACAGAACGCCCAGCAGAAGCTGCGAGCGACGACTAAGTTCCAGTCCAACCCGACTTGGCGAGACCTCTTGCAGCGGACCAAACCCGCTCGGCTCAATCTGTCGCAGCGCAGACAAAACCTCACGCATCGATGGACGCTGAACAGGATCTTTCGCCAGCATGCGATGAATCAGCTGGGTCAGTTCCCACGGAACCTCTGGACGCAGCGCCGTCAGCGCTTTGGGTTCCTGCTGCACGATACACATCATCAGCGCGTAGCCTTGCTGTCCCGTGTACGAAAACGGAGTCTCTCCGCTCAGCAGTTCATACAGCAGCACACCAAGCTGATAGACATCCGTCTTCGCAGAGATCGCACCGTATCCCTGCGCATCAAGCTGCTCAGGAGCCATGTACGGAATCGTCCCCGCAAACTGGCCGGGATCACTCTCATGCGCGAGCGACTGCTGCGAGATCATCAGCGCATCTTTGGGAACCAGCGCGATGCCAAAGTCGAGCACCTTGGTCCGCTCTCCCGCCACCACCGCCGCATCCTCGGTCAACATGACATTTTCCGGCTTGACGTCGCGGTGTACGATGCCGACGTCATGCGCAGCGGCAAACGCATCCGCCAGCTGTTTGCCAAGCCGCATCACGCGCTGCGTTTCCAGCCGGCCACCGCAGTGAAGCAGGATCTCACGCAGGGACTGACCCGACACCAGCTCCATCACGATGTAGGGAGTGCCATCGAGATGATCGGTCTCTAGCACCTGCACAATGCCCGGATGACGAGGCAGGTTTGCGGCAATTCCTTCGACGCGGACACGCGCAGCTTGCTCTGGATTTCGCGCCAGCAGTGGATCAATCACCTTGATCGCCACGCGATGACGAACTTGGTCGTGCTCTGCTTCGTACACGACACCCATTCCGCCGCGCCCCAGCTCGCGCAGGATTCGGTACTTACCGAGTCGCTTGCCTTCCATTTCAGAGCCGATTCCTACGCTGTAACCCGTTGCGCCAACCTGTAATTATCGACCAAGCGAGCGTCCCTTACAATTCCCGTCTTCGATCCGTTTGATTCCCCTACGGAACCATAGCGCGGTTCTGGAACGACTTGTGCGATAAATTCCTATACAGACCGTTCCTTCATATGAAGCATTTTTGATGACTCTTATTCATCACGCGATGTAGCAACAGATATGAGTCCTATAAAATGCCTCTTTTTGCGAATGAACTTTCATCTTCAGCGCTGTTGACAGTCTGGATGGACTCTTCAACGATGCGCGCATGAAAAATGCCTTCTCGTTCCTTGGTTGTTTGGTGATCTCTGTTGCGGGTGGCTGTGGCGGCGAAATGATGGAGCCACTTCCCGTCAGCCCGCTCGATGGACAAAGCTGTACCGGATACATTGACTCGTCCCCTGAAGGATCCACCCAAGTGGACGATGCGGCGCTGCTTCAAGAAGCGCTCGGCAAGAGCGGAGAAGGCAAGCTGTGTGCGGGTCGCGTGCTGGAAGCGATGCAGTCTGTCACCGTGTATCGCGTGTGGAATTCCGCCAAGGACTACACCGAGTTTGGTCGCTGGTGGTCGTTTTCTAAGCCGACTGGACCCGTCGAAAAATACCGCGCGGATAACGCAATCTGTCCAGAGTGGAGCGATCTGAATCAGCTCACCGCGTGCTCGCTCAAAGTCGGTGCGCGCTACGTCGTGGGACCCGGTCAGAGCGCACAGTGCATGATGATGCTGTACGACCGATCTGCCATCAATCAGGTCTACATTCCCAACGACACCCGCGTCAGCAAAGTCTACGTCGAAAACTGTGTCCGAATGGGTGCGTGGCCGAACTAACCTGATTCCTAACGTGCCGTACGGAACGTCAAGTTGATCCGATAGGGGCCGGTTAGGGAGTGTCCGTTTTCGTCGCGCAGCGTAAGTGGTAAAATGCCGTGAAAGCGTAGACGAGACGGACCCCCAAAGACCACCACATCACCGTGATACAGACGGACTCTGTGCACTTTGTCTGCTTTGGTCAGTCCGCCAAACAGAAACACGGCGGACAGTCCCAAGGAAACAGAGACAATCGGAGCCGCAACATCACGCTCATCTCGATCCTGATGAAGCGACATCTTGGATCCTGACTGATAGCGATTGATCAGACAGGAATCGGGAACAAACGACGGAAATCCAGCACGCTGCGCAGCGACGGTCGCAAGCTTCAAAAAGGAATCGGGAAGCGCAGGCCACGCAGCTCCAGAAATCGGGTCGCGATCCACATAGCGATAGCCTCTGCGATCCGAGATCCAGCCAACCTGTCCGCAGCTTGTGGTGTCGACCGAAAAGGGAAGACCTCCCGGTGTCAGCATGCGACGAAGCGGAGCCTGCGAAATGACGTGCAACAGCTCGCGCCACAGCAGCAGCTGATCCGAACACGCAAGGCCTCGCAGAATCATCGCACCGTCGGCCAAGGACTCTGTTTCCCGTTCAGAATCGGACGCAGAATCGGAACCGGACTTCGCCCATTCATCAGGAAACAAAGGAAGCGTCATCGCGTGATTTCTTCTGCCAGTGTGCGCGAAGAACAGCGCGCGCAACAAGTGGCGCAGCACATCCTATCGATTGGTTAGGATGTCGAGATGCCAACGATCACATCGGATGCAGCGCTCACGTTTGCGCAGAGCTGGATCGCAGCCTGGAATGCTCACGATCTTGACGCGATCCTTTGTCACTACCGTGAAGACTTTGAGTTCTCGTCGCCGCTGATTGTCAAGATTGCTGGCGTGCCGAGCGGCCAGCTTCACGGAAAAGAGTCCGTGCGCGCGTACTGGTCCAAAGGTCTGGCGCTGATTCCCAACCTACACTTTGACCTGCTGCATGTGCTTTCAGGGGTCGATGCCATCACGCTGGTCTATCGCGGACATCGCGGTGTGGTGGCCGAGTCCTTTTGGCTGGATTCCGAAGGCCGCGTGTTCAAAGCGAGCGCTTGTTACGAGTCGCCGCCCGCATAAGCAGAACATCAGAGCGGTTTATGCAAAACCGAAGACGTGCTACCCTGCGACAGGTTCGATGAGTGAAGCAGCGCGTGTTGGTGAGACGATTAGCAAGGGCCGGTTCAAGCTGTTAAAGAGCTTGGGTCGCGGCACCTTCGGCGATGTCTACTTGGCGGAGTCTCTGGACCCACAGGCCACGGCGGGACAGCGAGAGGCGGTCATCAAGGTCTTGCACACGCAGTGGGCCAAGGTGCCCGAGGTCGTCGAGCGCTTCCGGCGCGAGTCGCTGGTGACGCAGAAGATCGATCATCCTCACGTCGCGCGGGTGTTTCTGCACGGTGAGCTGGACGACGGTGTTCCGTTCATCGCGATGGAATATCTGCCCGGTAAGAGCCTGCGCGATCGACAAGAAGAAGGCGCGATCGGCTACGAAATCTCGATGCAAGTGCTGATCAGCATCGCGGACGCGCTGTCGGCAGCACATCGAGCGGGCGTGGTTCATCGCGATCTCAAGCCTGAAAACATCCAGATCATCGAGCGCAACGGCAATCCAAACTATCCGGTCGTGCTCGACTTCGGCGTCGCCAAGTTCTTGGATGCGGCGGAAAAGCTCACGATGACGGGCGCACTGCTTGGCACCCCGGCGTACATGTCACCCGAGCAGTTTCGCGGAGAAAGCAACCTCGGGCCTCCGTCGGATATCTATGCGCTGGGTGTACTCGGCTTCGAGCTTCTGTCGGGACACTTGCCGTTTAGCGGTCGCACGTTCGCCGAGCTGGCCGTCGCACACACCACCCAGCCCGCGCCGCAGCTTCAAGGTGTGCCGCCCGCGCTGACGGAGCTGTTCGATCGGCTGCTTTCCAAAGAACCGCAGCGACGACCACGCGCCGATTTGCTGATGCAGAGCCTGCGCAGCATCAAAGACGGGTCGCCGCCGCCCAAGCTGTCTGAAGTTTTCGTCGATCCGGACGCCGCGACGGCCCTCGTGGGCAACCCCGCGTTCATGGCC
>ERZ724519.72-NODE-72-length-35121-cov-7.598471_pt1 | contig 35121 bp, 39 predicted proteins | sample MGYA00376052_ERZ724519 | MGnify/ENA primary metagenome ERZ724519 (study PRJEB28724, sample SAMN07190883) | activated sludge metagenome | isolation source: activated sludge of sewage treatment plant in Hong Hong | place: Hong Kong | collected 2016-03-17 ... | reverse complement strand
CCTTCCTTCATTCTGGATACCATTTCTTCCGTGACCAGAATAGGGGCCCGGCCATGTTTGGAGTGAATGGCTCCAATGACTACATCTGCAGAGGTAAGTTGATGGGCAAGATAGACCGGGTTTATAGCCGAAGTATGAAGATGTCGACCCACATTGGTCTGCAGTCGCATGATTTTGGAAATATCATTGTCAAAAATCCTGACCGAGCAACCCAGACCAAGTGCAGTTTTCACTGCATATTCTGCAACTACACCTGCCCCAAGGATGACTACCTTGGCAGGAGGTACACCTGAGATGCCTCCCAGGAGCAAGCCTCGGCCACCAGAGTGACTTTTTAACAATTCACCTGCGGTGAGCATGACCGAGATGCCGGCTATCTCACTCATTATGCGCACTATGGGAAAACTTCCATCTGAGGATTGAAGGTATTCCATGGCAAATGCCGTGATGCGTTTGCTGAGGAGTTTTTCTATATAATTTTCATTGATAATGGGCAGATGCAGTGGGGAAATCAATACCTGGTCCATTGCCATCCAATCGAGTTCTTCAAGCGTTGGTGGAGCAACTTTTACAAGGATATTGGCCTGAAAAACAGTCTTTTTATCATGGCAAATTTCGGCACCTGCCTCAGAATAGGCATGGTCCGAAAAATTGGATTTGTCACCGGCACCACTTTCCAATAAAACCCTGAAACCCGAAGCTACCAGCACCCTGACAGAATTGGGCACAATGGCGACCCTGTTTTCCACCATGGTTACCTCCTTGGGAATGCCAAGCACCAGAGTTGTGCGCCTTTCTTGCACAGCCAGCGTTTCCGGCAGCGTTTCAAACTGTCCTTTGGTGAAAAATTCGGAATATGGCAATTTAATAGATCCTCCCATTAGGATGGTAAAATTAAAAAATTTCGTTTAAGACTAACTAACAGAAGACGAAATTCGTGTAAAACATAGGTTTTATTCAGAAGCATTTTTTATTAGATTTTGCTTTCAAATTATTTATTATTAGAAAACAGTGTCATTTACCAGGCAGACCGCAGCAAGCTTGTGTGGGTTAAATTATAACTTCATTGAATTGACTTTAAATGCAACACCTCATCTGCAAACTGGAAGCATGCAGCCTGAACTCCGGCAACATCTTTGCTTTGTATAGAAGACGCCACCACGTGTGAATCGGCTGTGGTAGACACATATTTTCTTTTCTTATGGACTGGTGTTGATACCTGATCAAAAAAATCATTCATCCGTGCTACTGATACTACCTGATCCTGATGGTCCTCATCACGATAGTAATAGGCAATAAACAATGGCTGTTTGATATTTTTAAAGTTTTGAGTCGTCATGTTGTCGACTATGATTTTTTTGGTGGTGAGAATGCCGTTTTTGTGGTAGACAGGATTCCAGTACTTCTGCGCTTCAGGGGTATAAGATATATGGTTGTAATCGCTGCCCAGGACCAGGGAGGTGAGTTCACTTCCCCAAGGTCCAATGGTGAGCCCGGAAAGTGGGTCTTTGATGTCGATGTTGGGTGAAAACATAATAAAGCTATGGATAAAAGGGTATTGTTGGGCCAACATGATGGACAGGGTAGAGCCCGTAGAGCACGACATGAGGATAATAGAGTCGCCCAGCATTTTACCGATCGATAAGGCTCTTTGGGCGGATTCGTAAAAATTGTCTGGTGTCAACTTAACAAATGAATTGGAATCTTGTCGTCCGTGGTCTTCCAGTCGGCTCAAATAGAGGTTGCAACCATACTTTTTTGCGAAATTTCTATGGACGGGGTCTCCCTCCATTTCAGAAGCAGAGAAGCCGTGCAGGTATACAACGACAAATTTTGTTTTTCGTTTAACCGTATCTGCCCAAACAATTTTGGACTCATTGCCTGGTTTTAAGTCAATAATTTTGGCATTGTCTGCAGCTACCAGGCTGTCGAGATCCGAAAGCTCACATTGCAGGGTAGGTGTTGATGGGTCAACGGGGGCAAAGTCTGGCTTTGGGCCAACAAAATATAATGCAATGGGAATCAGTAGGATGAGTGCAATTTTGGCCGTCAGTTTCATCAATAATTTAATAGCTTGTAAAGAATTTTGGTTGAAGATAGCTGAAATTAGAAATAGCCAAAAAGAAAACGCAAATAGAATTTAGAAGGAGATTTTGGAGATGGGGGAAGAGGAGAGTCAAACAGAACAAAAGTAATGATTGAGGGTTAATTCCGACAAAAATTTGTCCGAGCCCCTGCGAATCAATTATTTTCAAAATTTTTGATCGAAATATTAAAAAAAACCTTACCTTTGCACTTCCTTTGCAAAAGGTATGTTATAAACAGTTGAATTTTAAAGAATTAAACATAAAATTTTAGGGACCAATGCCTACAATTAACCAGTTAGTAAGAAAAGGTAGGACACAAATTGTGTCAAAATCCAAGTCGCGCGCACTTGATGCATGTCCGCAAAAGAGGGGTGTTTGTACCAGGGTGTACACTACAACTCCTAAAAAACCAAACTCAGCTTTGAGAAAGGTTGCCAAAGTTAGGCTTACCAACCAGCTGGAGGTTATTTGTTATATTCCGGGAGAGGGCCACAACCTTCAGGAGCACTCCATCGTGCTTGTAAGAGGTGGTAGGGTAAAGGACTTACCGGGTGTACGTTACACCATCGTAAGGGGAGCGCTTGATACTGCGGGTGTAAACAACCGTAAGAAGAGCCGTTCACAGTACGGAACAAAGAGGCCTAAATAATTTAATTGACAATTTTATTTTGATCATACCATGAGAAAAAGGAAACCCAAGAAGAGAGTAATTGCACCAGATCCAAGATATGGAGATCCAGTAGTTACACAATTTGTAAACAACATGATGTGGGAAGGCAAAAAGTCAACCACTTTTCATATTTTCTACGAAGCCATGGATAAGATCCAGGACAAAACTGGTGACAATCCACATGACATTTGGCGCAAAGCCCTTGACAATGCCATGCCTCAGGTTGAAGTAAGAAGCAAACGTATCGGAGGTGCCAACTTCCAGATTCCTACCGAAATCCGTGCTGAGCGCAGGGTATCCATTGGAATGAAGTGGTTGGTGAGATTTTCCAGAGAGCGTAGCGGCAAAGGAATGGCAGAAAAACTGGCTGCTGAACTGATTGCTGCAGCAAAAGGTGAAGGCGCTGCTGTTAAAAGGAAAGAAGACACGCACAGAATGGCTGAAGCCAACAGAGCGTTTGCACATTTCCGTTCTTAATCTCTTTTTATAACAATACATTAAATCAATCATAGCTAACACCAAATGGCTAAAGATCTAAAATATACCAGAAACATTGGTATCGCGGCCCACATCGATGCGGGTAAGACGACCACCACAGAACGTATCCTTTACTACACAGGCGTTTCTCACAAAATTGGTGAGGTTCACGACGGTGCTGCCACCATGGACTGGATGGAGCAAGAGCAGGAAAGGGGTATTACCATTACTTCAGCAGCTACCAAAGCAGCATGGCAATGGAGAGGAACTGATTTTACCTTCAACATCATCGATACTCCGGGTCACGTTGACTTTACCGTAGAGGTAAACAGGTCACTCCGCGTATTGGATGGTCTGGTTTTCTTGTTCTGCGCAGTATCAGGTGTTGAGCCACAGTCTGAAACCAACTGGCGTTTGGCCGACAACTACAAAGTACCAAGAATTGGCTTTGTAAATAAAATGGACAGATCCGGTGCCAACTTTTTTGAAGTTGTAAAAGATGTTAAAGATAAGTTGGGTACACTTGCCATTCCTCTTCAAGTTCCAATTGGAGAAGAAGAAAGGTTCAAAGGTGTGGTTGACCTGATCACAGGTAAAGCCATCATCTGGAATGAAGCAGACCAGGGTATGACTTACGAAGAAATACCGGTACCCGAAGATTTGGTTCCTGTTGTAGCAGAGTGGAGAGAAAAATTGCTCGAAGCCATTGCTGAGTACGATGAAACTTTGATGGAGAAATTCTTCGAAGATCCAAACTCAATCGGACAGGAAGAAATGGAAGCAGCCATCCGTGCAGCGGTTTGTGATTTCAAATTTGTACCCATGATGTGCGGTTCTGCCTTTAAGAATAAAGGTGTACAGGCCGTATTGGATGCAGTTTGTTCTTTCCTTCCAAGTCCTTTGGATGTACCACCTGTTAAAGGAACCAATCCTAAGACAGACAAAGAAGAAATCAGAAGAGCAGATGTCAATGATCCGTTTACGGCATTGGCATTCAAAATAGCAACCGACCCCTATGTAGGTAGACTGGCATTTATGCGTGTTTATTCAGGTGCTTTGGATGCAGGTTCCTACATCCTCAACACAAGGTCAGAAAATAAAGAAAGGATTTCTCGTCTTTACCAGATGCACGCCAACAAGCAAAATGCCATCGAGAGGGTAGAGGCCGGCGATATCGCAGCAGGAGTAGGTTTCAAGGATATCCGTACAGGTGATACCCTTTGTGCTGAAGGACACCCCATCATCCTGGAATCAATGGTTTTCCCAGAACCGGTAATCGGTATTGCTGTAGAACCAAAGAGCCAGAAAGACCTCGATAAATTGGGTATGGCATTGGCAAAACTTGCCGAAGAAGATCCAACTTTCAGGGTTAAATTTGATGAAGATACAAACCAGACCATCATCAGTGGTATGGGTGAGCTTCACCTGGAAATCATCGTTGATCGTTTGAGGAGAGAGTTTAAAGTAGAGTGTAATCAGGGTGCACCTCAGGTTTCTTACAAAGAGGCGCTTACCGCTACAGTAGATCATACCGAAAGGTTGAAAAAACAATCAGGTGGATCTGGTCTCTTTGCTCAGATGTCATTTGAACTCGGCCCTGCAGATGAGAAATTTTTGGAAAGTGAAGAATTCAAGAGTGGAAAAACCAAACTCCAGTTTGTCAATGACATCTTCGGAGGTTCGGTTCCAAAAGAATACCACGCATCCATTGTTAAGGGCTTTAATGCCATGATGGACAATGGCATCCTGGCGGGTTACAATATCGACAGCATGAAAGTAAGGTTGTACGATGGACAGACACACGCAGTGGATAGTAAGCCCCTCGCATTCGAATTGTGTGCGAAGGAAGGTTTCAAAGAAGCTGCCAAGAAGTGTAATCCGGTATTGTTGGAGCCAATCATGAAATTGGAGGTAGTAAGTCCTGATGAATATACAGGAGCCGTTATCGGTGACCTCAACAGAAGAAGGGGCTTGCCTAAGGGTCAGGAGCAAAGAGCAGGGGGAGCGATCTCTATCCAGGCTGAGGTGCCATTGGCTGAGATGTTTGGGTATGTAACTGAGTTGAGAACCATCACCTCAGGAAGGGCCAACAGCACGATGGAATTTTCACACTATGCACCGGCTCCCAAGAACGTAGCAGAGGCTGTAATCGCCAAAGCGAAGGGAACGGTAAAAGCTTGATAATGAAGAAATTGCCTCAACGACCATTCGTTGGGGCATATTTTTTGTATATATTTTGCATTTTTAGAAAAAAAAATTTGGCGAATTAGGGATTTTTATTACCTTTGCAGCCGCTTTAAAAGAGTAATAATTTAATAAGGGTTATGAATCAAAAAATTAGGATCAAACTTTGTTCTTACGACCACAACCTGGTTGACAAGAGTACAGAGAAGATCGTAAAAACAGTTAAGAATAGTGGGGCCGTTATATCGGGCCCGATTCCGCTGCCCACAGATAAAGAGATCTTTACCGTGTTGCGTTCACCGCATGTCAATAAGAAATCTCGTGAGCAGTTCCAATTGCGTACCCACAAAAGATTGATCGAGATTTTCACGCCAACACAAAAAACGGTAGATGCACTCTCCAAGCTGGAGCTTCCCAGTGGTGTGGACATTCAGGTCAAATTAACTTAATTTATTTAAAAACACGGGATGCAGTAGGCTGCTGCATTCTCATTATTTGCGCCAAAATTATAAACTATGAATGGTTTAATTGGTAAAAAAATTGGTATGACCAGCATTTTCGATGCTGAGGGAAAGTACATCGCAGTAACTGTGGTGGAAGCAACACCTAATGTCGTTACCCAGGTAAAGACCGTTGATTCAGACGGTTACAACTCTTTGCAGTTGGCCTTTGGTGAGGCAAAAGAGAAGAACACCTCAAATCAAATGATGGGTCACTTCAAAAAAGCAGGAACCACACCCAAAAGAAAGGTGGCTGAGTTTCGCGATTTCGGAATTTCAAAAGCTTTGGGTGATACCATCGCCATTGATGAAGTTTTCGCAGAAGGAGACAAAATCAGAGCGGTAGGTACTTCCAAGGGTAAGGGCTTCCAGGGAGTTGTAAAACGTCATGGTTTCAGCGGGGTAGGTGAGTCAACACACGGACAGCACAACCGATTGAGAGCTCCGGGCTCTATTGGTGCATCTGCCTATCCTTCAAAAGTATTTAAAGGACTCAGGATGGCGGGTCGTATGGGTAATGACAAAGTAACTGTCAAAAACCTTCGCATTGCCAAATTGCTTCCAGAAAAAAATCTGATCCTGGTTAAGGGTGCTATTCCCGGCCACAATGGATCTTTTGTTGTACTTGAAAAGTAAGGCCAGATGAGAATAGATATTTTAAATTCCAACGGACAATCTACAGGCAGATCAATTGAGCTTCCAGATACCATCTTCGGTATTGAGCCCAACGAACACGCCATGTATCTGGCTGTAAAGCAGTTCAATGCTGCACAGCGTCAGGGCACCCACAAATCAAAAGAAAAGTGGGAAATCGCACGAACTACCAAAAAATTCAAACGCCAAAAGGGAACAGGTGGAGCCAGAGCGGGTTCATTGAAATCTCCTACAGTTAAGGGCGGGGGTAGAGCTTTCGGACCCAGACCAAGAGACTACGATTTTTCACTGAACAAAAAAGTGAGAAAATTGGCAAGATACTCTGCTTTGTCATTGAAAGCACAATCGGGTAAACTCAAAGTGGTAGAAGACCTAAGCTTTGATGCTCCAAAAACCAAATCATTTGCAGGTGTTATGAAAGGCTTGGGCGTAAACGAGGTGAAAAATGCCTTGATCGTTCTTCCTGATTACAATGAAAATGTTTATCTCTCTGGCAGAAACATTGCCAATGCCAGATTGATGAATGTGAAAGACATCAATACCTACGAGGTGCTGCATGCAACGGATTTGGTATTGTTTGAAAGTGCAGTATCCAAATTTGTTTAATCCAGGCTCAAACACGAAATAGTCATGGCAAAAGATATCATCATCAAACCCATCATCTCGGAAAAAGCCGAGAGGATTTCAGGAAAGCTGAATCAATATGCTTTTCTGGTAGACAAAGGCGCCAACAAGCTGGAGATACAAAAAGCCTTTTCTGCAATGTTTCCGGATGTAACAGTAAACGCTGTTAACACCATGGTAAACCCAGGAAAAGTAAAAGTTAGAAATACCAAATCAGGCATCATCAGAGGAAGGGTATCATCCGTTAAAAAAGCGGTTATTACCTTGTCAGAAGGCGATACGCTTGACATTTATGGATCAGAAGAATAAATGGATTAAATACTTAAACAATGGGTATTAAAAAATTTAAACCAGTAACCCCGGGAACCAGATTCAGAACAGGAAATTCATTTACTGAACTGACCACTGGCAACAACCCGGTAAAGAGCCTAACCTCAGGTAAAGGCGCAACCGGTGGTCGTAACCACGATGGCAAGATGACCATGCGTCAAATCGGTGGTGGTCACAAGAAGAAGTACAGGGTTATTGACTTTAAAAGAGATAAGGAAAATATTCCGGGTAAGATCACTACCATCGAGTACGATCCCAACAGAACTGCGTTCATCGCTTTGGTGGTTTATGCTGATGGTGAAAAGAGATACATCCTGGCTCCTGATAAAATTAAGGTAGGAGACGAGATCATGTCTGGTGACAAGGCACTTCCCAATACAGGGCATGCATTGTACCTCAAAGATGTGCCACTCGGTTCCAGCATCCATGCCATTGAAATGAACCCTGGTAAGGGTGCAGCTTTGGCAAGAAGTGCAGGTACCTATGGTATCCTTACCGGTAGAGAGGGCAAATATGCAGTGATCAAGATGCCATCTTCTGAAGTAAGAAGGGTATTGTTGACATGCAAAGCCACTATGGGTGTAGTTTCCAATCCGGATCACGGACAGGAAGAGCTTGGAAAAGCCGGTAGGAAGAGATGGTTGGGCGCAAGACCAAGAGTAAGAGGTGTTGCGATGAACCCGGTAGATCACCCGATGGGTGGTGGTGAAGGTAGGGCGTCAGGAGGACACCCTGTATCCAGAACAGGTATCATGGCAAAAGGTCAAAAAACCAGAAATCCCAACAAGCCGTCCAACAAGTTTATCATTAGCAGAAGAAAATCTAAAAACGCAAAATAATCGTCATGGCAAGATCCATCAAAAAAGGCCCATACGTATTTCACAAGCTGCTTGACAAAGTCAATAAAGCCAATGAATCCAGTAAAAAGGGCGTTATCAAGACCTGGTCAAGGGCTTCTATGATTATTCCTAATATGGTTGGTCTCACCATTGCGGTTCACAACGGAAAATCCTTTATCCCGGTGTTTGTTACCGAAAACATGGTTGGTCACAAATTGGGAGAATTTGCGCCGACGCGTACATTTAAAGGACACTCAGGAAACAGATAATAAAAACAGTAAACACGCAAAATATGGAAGCTGTTGCTAAACTTAAGAACTGCCCAATGTCTCCAAGAAAGATGAGACTGGTAGTTGACATCATCAGAGGAAAATCGGTTAACGACGCCCTCAGCATCCTCAAGTACACCAAAAATGAAGGTGCTATGTGGGTAGAAAAACTCTTGTTGTCGGCTGTTGCCAACTGGGAGAACAAAAACGACGGGTTAAGTCCTGAAGACGCAGACCTTTACGTTAAAACTGCTTTCGTTGATGGTGGCAGTGTTCTGAAAAGGTTCCAGCCTGCACCTCAGGGTAGGGCACACAGGATCCGAAAAAGAATGAACCACGTTACCCTTGTGGTAGATGGTAAAACCACTGTTGAAGCATAATTTATCAAGCAAATTCAAAATTAATCCATGGGTCAGAAGACAAATCCAATTGGCAATAGGTTAGGAATCATCAAGGGATGGGATTCCAGCTGGTTTGGTGGAAAAGATTTCGCACTAAAGGTGGTAGAAGACGAAAAAATTCGTAACTACCTGAATGCCAGGATATCTAAAGGCGGTATTGCCAAGATTGTGATCGAAAGGACACTGAAAAGAGTAACGGTAACCATCAATACTTCTCGTCCGGGTATCATCATTGGAAAAGGTGGTCAGGAAGTTGATAAGATCAAGGAAGAGTTGAAAAAACTTACCAATAAAGATGTACAAATCAATATCGTAGAAATCCGTAAGCCGGAGTTGGATGCTGCCATCGTAGGTGAAACCATCGCCAAACAAATTGAGAGCAGGATCAACTACAGAAGAGCCATCAAAATGGCGATCCAGTCTACCATGAGAGCAGGTGCCGAAGGTATCAAAGTAAGGGTGAGCGGTCGTTTGAACGGTTCCGATATGGCAAGAACAGAAGAGTACAAGGAAGGAAGAACACCTTTGCACACATTCAGAGCCGATATCGACTATGTAATTTCTGAAGCTTTGACCGTTTACGGACTGATTGGCTTGAAGATATGGATCTGTAAAGGAGAAGTTTTGGGCAAACGCGACCTTTCTCCAAATGTAGGAGTAGAAAAGAAAGCTGTTGGCGGCATGGAAAGAGGCGGATCTGATCGCAGAAGAGAAGGCGGCAGAGATGGCGGTAGAGACGGTGGCCAGGGCAGGAAGAAAAAGAGATAATTGAAATAAGAAAATATTCGTACCTTTGCCGAACTTTTCAAAAAAGGGTAGGCAACAAATAAAATAACCATGTTACAACCTAAAAGAACCAAATATAGGAAGCAGCACAAAGGCAGGATCAAAGGGAATGCAGGAAGGGGTTACACCATAGACTTCGGATCATTTGCCCTGAAATCACAAGACAGCGGCAGATTAACCAGCCGTCAGATCGAATCTGCCAGGATTGCCCTTACCAGGTACATGAAAAGGGAAGGAAAGGTGTGGATTCGTATATTCCCAGACAAGCCAATCACAGCAAAACCAGCTGAAGTGAGGATGGGTAAGGGAAAAGGAGCACTGGATCACTGGGTAGCTATTGTTAAACCAGGAACCATTATGTTTGAAATCGACGGTGTACCAGCTGAAACAGCTAAGGAAGCACTCAGATTGGCAGCACAAAAATTACCGGTGCTTACAAGTTTTGTAACCAGACCCGATTATGCGGAATAATAAAATGCAGCAACATGGCAAGTAAAACAACAACAGAATTGAAAGGCATGAGTGTAGAGCAGTTGCAAAATCAGGCAGCTGAGCTCGAGTCAGGTATCAGTAAGATGAAATTTGACCACGCTGTCAGAGGACTGCAAAATCCAATGGAAATTCGCAGGACCCGCAAAGAAATAGCCCGTCTTTACACAGAGTTGAGAGACAGGGAGTTGTCGCAGGCAAGTGATGTCGAGTTGGCAAAAAGGTCAAAATTAAGATTAAGAAGAAGGTCAAAATAATTATCGATGGCAATTTCAGCGAGCAAAAAACAAATCGTTGGTGTGGTGACCAGCAATAAAATGGATAAAACCATCACCGTATCAGTAGAGAGAAGGTTGAAACACCCCATGTACGGTAAGTTTGTAAAAAAGACCAAAAAATTTAAGGCCCACGACGAGCAAAACGTTTGTCAGGAAGGTGACCTGGTAAGGATTGTAGAATCCAGACCTTTGAGCCGACTGAAGCGTTGGAGCCTTGTTGAAGTGGTTGAAAAAGCGAAGTAATTCACAGAGCATAATATAAAGTTATGATACAGCAGGAATCAAGATTAAATGTAGCAGACAACAGTGGAGCCAAAGAAGTACTTTGTATCCGCGTACTGGGAGGTACCAAAAGAAGGTATGCTTCTATCGGTGATAAAATTGTTGTTTCTGTGAAAGATGCCACTCCGGGTGGTGTTAAGAAGGGAACAGTTTCAAAAGCTGTTATCGTCAGAACCAAAAAGGAAATCCGTAGAAAAGACGGTAGTTACATCCGTTTTGACGACAATGCCGTTGTATTGCTTAACAACGCAGATGAGCCAAGGGGCACTCGTATCTTTGGTCCTGTTGCCAGGGAATTGAGAGACAGGGATTATATGAGAATTGTTTCACTGGCTCCCGAAGTACTTTAAACTGATAAATTTTATTGACAATGTCAACAAAGAATTATACCACCAAACGATTTGCCCCTAAATACCATATCAAAAAGGGGGACAAAGTAATGGTCATCTCTGGTGATAACAAGGGAGATACTGGAATTGTACAGCAAATCCTTACCAAAGAGAACAGAGCCATTGTTGAAGGTATCAGAATGGTAAAAAAACACATCAAGCCAACCGAAAACAATCCGGGCGGTATCAATGAAATGGAAGCACCCCTTCACATTTCAAAATTGATGCTGGTAGATCCTAAATCAGGAAAACCTACCCGTGTTGGAAGGAAAGAGGTTAATGGCAAGAGTGTCAGAGTTTCAAAAAAATCCGGAGAAATCATTAAATAATGAGCTACGTACCCACATTTAAAAGCAAATACAAAAACGAAGTAGTAAAGGAGCTTCAGGAGAAGTTTCAGTACAAATCTTCAATGCAGGTGCCAAAATTGTTGAAAATATGCCTCAACCAGGGCGTTGGCGCTGCTACCCAGGATAAAAAACTCATCGATTCTGCTTTGTCAGAAATGACTACCATTGCCGGACAGAAGGCAGTGCCAACCAAAGCAACCAAATCGGTATCCAACTTTAAGTTGAGAGAGGGTATGACCATCGGTACAAGGGTTACTTTGCGCAACGACAGGATGTATGAATTCCTGGAGCGTTTGGTAACAATCTCTTTGCCAAGGGTAAGGGACTTCAAAGGAATCAACGATAAAAGTTTTGATGGTGCAGGTAACTACTCAATGGGTATTACCGAGCAGATCATCTTCCCTGAAATCGATATCGACAAGGTGAACAAGATCACAGGTATGGACATCACATTTGTGACATCCGCAAAGACCGATGCAGAAGCATTTGCATTGTTGAAAGCACTGGGTCTTCCATTCAAAAACCAAAACAACAACAACTAATATCCATGGCTAAGAAATCCATCATTGCCAGAGAGCACAAAAGAGAAAGACTCGTAGCAAAATATGCTGATCTCAGAAAAAAACTGAAGGAAGAAGGAGACTACGAAGCATTGGACAAGTTGCCAAGAAACAGCGCAAAAGTGAGGTTGCACAACAGGTGTAAACTTACCGGAAGGCCTAAGGGATATATGAGAAAATTTGGTATCAACAGGGTTACCTTCAGAAAAATGGCCAACGAGGGCAAGATTCCGGGTATCACCAAATCAAGTTGGTAATTAGTTAAGAAGCAAAGAAAAGAATAATAACATGATGGTTACAGATCCAATTTCTGATTTCCTAACCAGAATCAGAAATGCTCAAAAGGCGGGACACACAACAGTGATGATACCTGCTTCTAACATCAAAAAAGCAATCACGGAGATCTTGTACGATCAAGGCTACATCCTTAAGTACAAGTTTGACGACAAAGCCGGCAAGCAGGGTGAAATTCATATTGCCATCAAATATGACAGGCAAACAAAACAGCCTGTGATCAAAGAATTGGGAAGAATCAGTAAACCTGGTTTGCGCCAATATGTAAGGTCAAATGAAATCCCTAAGGTGGCCAACGGTTTGGGCATCGCCATCGTGTCAACTTCTTCAGGAGTGATGACCGACAAAAAAGCGAGGTCCCTCAATGTAGGTGGAGAATTACTTTGTTACGTATATTAAAAAATAACTGAAATGTCTAGAGTAGGAAATGCTCCGATAAGTCTTCCCAAAGGTGTTACCATCGACGTAACGAAGGGAAACATGGTTACCGTCAAAGGCCCAAAAGGAGAACTCAAAGAACAATTTGACCAGGACATGCAGATTGGCATCGAGGATGGTGTACTTTCTGTAAAGAGACCTACTGAGCAACAGCGTCACAGAGCTGTACACGGCCTTTCAAGGGCTTTGCTCAACAACATGGTGGTAGGTGTTTCTGATGGCTTTACCAAAACCATGGAATTGGTTGGGGTAGGCTACAGGGCTACCAATACAGGCAATTTGCTCGAGTTGATCGTGGGTTATTCTCACCCTATATTTTTTGATCTTCCAAAGGAAGTGAAACTGAGCACAAAAACTGAAAAGGGTTCCAACCCAATGGTAATTTTGGAGAGTGCCGACAAACAATTGTTGGGTCAGGTAGCAGCCAAAATCCGTTCATTCAGGAAGCCTGAGCCTTACAAAGGAAAAGGTATTAAATTCGAAGGTGAAATCATCCGTAGAAAAGCTGGTAAGACAGCTGGTAAGGGTGGTAAGAAATAATAATTACAATTAAGAAAAATGGCTAACAAAGCAGAAAGCAGACGTAAAATTCATTTGAGGATCAGAAGCAAGATTTCTGGCAGCCCCGAAAGACCACGACTGAATGTTTTCAGAAGTAACAAAGGCATCTATGCCCAGGTTATTGATGACATCAATGGTAAGACGTTGGCAGCTGCTTCATCCAAAAGTTTGTCCAACTTCCAGGGAAACAAAACCGAGCAGGCAACTGCAGTAGGTAAGCTGGTTGCTGAAAAAGCAAAAACAGCGGGTGTTTCAACTGTAGTTTTCGACAGAGGAGGTTACCTCTACCACGGTAGGGTAAAAGCTCTGGCCGATGGTGCAAGAGAAGGAGGACTAGTATTTTAAAAAACATTCATATTCTATAAAAGATGTCTGAAAATCAAAGAGTAAAACCTGCTGAGTCAGAACTGAAAGACAAACTGGTAAACCTTGCAAGGGTTGCTAAAGTAACCAAGGGAGGTAGAACATTTAGTTTTTCTGCCCTTGTGGTAGTAGGTGATGGCAACGGAATGGTTGGATATGGTCTGGGTAAAGCCAGAGAAGTATCAGAGTCTATTTCAAAGGCTGTTGATGATGCCAAGAAAAATATGGTTAAAGTACCGGTAATCAAAGGTACCATTCCCCACGAACAAAAAGGCAAATACGGAGCCGGCAAGGTGTTGCTAAAACCAGCAGCCGATGGTACGGGAGTAATTGCCGGTGGTGCGATGAGGGCTGTATTGGAAATGGCAGGCGTTCACAACGTTTTGGGCAAATCACAGGGATCTTCCAACCCACACAACGTGGTGAAGGCTACCATCGACGCGCTTTCTAAAATGAGGGACTCATACGAGGTAGCCAGACAGCGTGGAATTGAATTGAATAAAGTTTACGAAGGATAATTCATCGAGATGGACAAGATAAAAATTACCCAGGTTAAAAGTGTCATCGACAGACCAAAACGTCAGAAAGACACCATCCAGGCCCTTGGATTGAAAAAAATGAACCAAACCGTAATCAAGGTGGCTACACCTCAAATCATGGGCATGGTCAACGCTGTCAGTCACCTGGTAAGCGTTGAAAAAGCTTAATTTTTAGAACTACAAAGAAAAACAAGATACAATGGATCTTTTTAATCTTAAACCAGCTCCAGGGTCCGTAAAGACCAACAAACGATTGGGTAGGGGTACCGGCTCAGGAAGAGGTGGCACCTCCACAAGAGGTCACAAAGGAGCAAAATCCAGGTCTGGTTTCAAAAACAAGCGACACTTTGAAGGGGGGCAAATGCCTCTGCAAATGCGTCTTCCAAAACGTGGATTCAAGAATGTCAACAGAAAAGAATATACCGCCATTAATGTGTCGGTTCTTCAGGGACTTCATGACAAATATGGTGTAACTGACTTTTCAATGGACACCCTAGTGAAGTACGGTGTTGCTTCTGCAAACGAGTTGGTTAAGATCCTTGCCAATGGTGACCTTAAGGCAAAAATCACCATAAAGTTTGCTAATGTATCTCCATCCGCAAAAGCCAAAGTAGAGGCAGCTGGTGGTTCTGTTTCAGCAGAATAATATTTCGTATAATGAACAAGTTTATCGAAACTTTAAAAAATATCTGGAGTATAAAGGAGCTTAGAGATAAGATCCTTTTTACGCTTTTAATCCTGGCTGTTTACAGGATTGGTTCCTTTGTGGTACTCCCTGGTGTCAATGCCGCCGCTCTTGAGCAAGCTGCAGCCAACAGAGGTACCAATGACTTATTGGGATTGATCAATAACTTCACAGGAGGAGCTTTTAACCAGGGATCTATTTTTGCCTTGGGTGTGATGCCTTATATCACTGCATCCATCATCCTGCAGCTTTTGGGTTTTGCAGTACCGTACTTTCAGAAGCTGCAAATGCACGAAGGTGAATCAGGCAGAAAAAAGATCAACCAATACACCAGGTTGTTGACTGTATTGATCAGTATTGTTCAAGGTGGTACTTACCTTACCTTCCTTAATACAACCGCAGGTGCTATTGACCCCAATGTATCTCCTTCCATTTTCTTCCTTGGAAACTCAATTATCCTCGCTACAGGTACATTGTTTGCCATGTGGTTGGGTGAAAGGATTACAGATAAAGGGATAGGCAACGGCGTTTCTCTGATCATCATGATCGGTATCATCGCTACCTTGCCAAGATCATTCGTTGGGGAATTTACCAAGCAATTGTCAAGCGCCGGACCACTTATTCTGGTTATCGAGATGGCAGCTTTATTCTTCGTTATCCTTGCTGCAATTTTGATTGTACAGGGAGTAAGGAAGATTCCAATTCAATTTGCTAAAAAAATGGTGGGCAGATCTACAGACGAATTGCCAACCCAGGGTGCAAGAGATTACATTCCTTTGAAAGTGAATGCTTCAGGGGTAATGCCTATCATCTTTGCCCAGGCCATCATGTTCCTGCCTTTGACCATTGCACAAATGGCTATGGCCAACTCCGGAACACAGAGCAACTTTTTGATTTCCCTCAACAACTGGAAGTCAATACCGTACAACCTGATATTTTTCACACTCGTTGTTTTGTTTACCTATGTTTATACAGCATTGATTGTAAACCCGAAACAATATGCCACTTATCTGAAAAATCAAAACTCATTTATTCCGGGTGTAAAACCAGGTGATGATACAGAAGAGTATATTGACTCACTTACTACCAGAATTACATTTCCTGGGTCAATTTTCTTAGGATTGATCGCCATTTTGCCTGCTATTGTCGCGGCTGTTGGAGTGAGTGATGCTTTTGCCATATTTTTCGGAGGTACTTCATTGCTGATCCTTGTAGGGGTTGCTTTGGATACCCTGGCACAGATTGAGTCTTATTTGTTGATGCGTAAGTACGACGGCTTGGTAAAATCAGGCAAAATCAAAGGTCGCAACAGCGGAGGAATCCAGATCGGAGCAGGATATTAATTCATCGCCGATCATGGTATTTAAGACCAACGATGAAATTGAATTAATCAGAGAAAGTAGTTTGCTGGTTTGTAAGACCCTGGCTGAGTTGAGTAAACACATCAGGGAAGGCCAGACAGGCAATCAACTGGATAAAATAGCAGAGGAATTCATCAGGGACCATGGCGCCGTACCTGGTTTTAAGGGTTACCGGGGATTTCCAGCAACATTATGTATATCTGTTAACGAACAGGTTGTACACGGTCTGCCCAACGACAGGCCATTTGAAAGTACCGATATTTTTTCCGTCGACTGTGGCGTATTGATGAATGGATTTTACGGAGATGTTGCTTTTACATTTATAGGTAAAGATGCTGATCCTGAAGTAATCAAACTCTGTCAGGTCACCAAAGAATCCCTGTATCTCGGCATTGCGGAGGCAAGTGCCGGCAAAAGGGTAGGTGACATTGGTTTTGCCATTCAGCAACACGCAGAAGTGAAGCACCGTTACGGCGTAGTAAGGGAGTTGGTTGGACATGGACTTGGTCGCAACTTGCATGAAGATCCTGAAGTGAGCAATTTTGGCAAAAGAGGCCAGGGAGCATTATTAAAGGAAGGATTGGTGATTGCGATAGAGCCAATGGTCAATTTGGGAACCAAAAAAGTATCCCAAAGTAAGGATGGCTGGACCATCACATCATTTGACAAAAAACCTTCTGCACACTACGAACACAACGTTGCCATCAGAAAAGGAAAGGCCGATATCCTCTCAGATCATTCATTTATAGAGAATTCTGTAAAAAATAATGATTTTTTGACAGATGTATCGGTAAAAATTTAGATATTTGCACTCCAATTCAAAAAATGAGTTCAAAAAACCTGATAAAACTTGACGGAATCATTGAAGAGGCACTTTCCAACGCCATGTTTAGGGTAAGGTTGGAAAATGAGCACCTCATCATTGCAACCATTTCTGGAAAAATGAGGATGAATTACATCCGTATTTTGCCAGGTGACAAAGTATCGGTAGAGATGTCTCCCTATGATTTATCAAGGGGAAGAATAACATATAGATATAAATAAGCTGAAATAATAAACCAATGAAAGTAAGAGCTGCCGTCAAAAAGCGATCTGAAGATTGTAAGATCGTGAGAAGGAAGGGAAAAATTTACATCATCAATAAAAAGAATCCTAAGTTTAAACAACGTCAGGGTTAAAAAGAAAGGACAATGGCACGTATTGCGGGAATTGACTTACCAAAAAACAAGAGGGGCATCATAGGCCTTACTTATATTTATGGTATCGGCAGGAGCACTGCAGCTGAGATTTTGGCAGCAGCAGGCGTAAGTCAGGATACCAAAGTATCTGAATGGACGGATGACAACGTAAAATTCATCTCTAAGATGATCCAGGACACCTACAAGGTTGAGGGTGAATTGAGGAGTGAAGTTCAGCTTAATATCAAGCGTCTGATGGACATCGTTTCTTACAGAGGTCTTCGTCACAGAAAGGGACTTCCGGTAAGGGGACAAAGCACCAAGACCAACGCTAGAACGCGTAAGGGCAAGAAGAAAACAGTAGCGAACAAGAAGAAAGCAACTAAATAAGAAGTAATGGCAAAAGGTAAAAAGGTTAAAAAGCGCAATGTAGCCATATCCGCAGACGGGTTGGTTTACATTCAGGCCAGTTTCAACAACATTATTATTTCCATCTGTAACAACCAGGGGCAAGTAATTTCCTGGGGTTCTGCCGGTAAAGCAGGTTTCAGAGGATCAAAGAAAAATACACCCTATGCCGCTCAAATGGCTGCATCAACGGCTGCACAAACAGCCTTGGACGCAGGTTTGAAACACGTAGAAGTATTTGTTAAAGGCCCGGGAGCGGGTAGAGAATCTGCCATCAGGGCTATCGATTCAGCTGGAATCAAGGTGACAAGGATCAAAGACGTTACGCCAATCCCTCACAATGGTTGCAGGCCTCCTAAGAAAAGAAGAGTTTAATAAAAAAGAAATAAAAAGAGGATAATGGCTAGATATACTGGACCAACTACCAAAAAAGCCAGGGCTTTCGGAGAACCAATCTACGGTTACGATAAGTCTTACGAAAAAAGAAAGTTCCCACCAGGACAACACGGTTTGGCAAAGAAGCGTAAGCAAATGTCTGACTATGCTGTTCAGTTGATGGAAAAACAAAAGGCAAAATATACTTACGGCTTGTTGGAAAGACAATTCCGTAACCTTTTCCATAAAGCTACCAGCAAACACGGTGTAACGGGTGAAATCTTGTTGCAATTGCTGGAATCAAGGTTGGACAATACCCTGTACCGTATGGGTGTAGCTCCTACCAGAAAAGCTGCAAGACAGCTGGTAGGTCACAAACACGTTTTGGTAAATGGTGTTTTGACCAACATCCCTTCATTTTTGTTGAAGCCCGGAGATATTGTATCTGTTAGGGGCAAGTCAAGAGGATTGGAGTTTATCAAAAACAATGTGGGTAAAAAGACCGATGCAAAAAGCTTTGCTTGGTTGGAATGGAACCCTGAAAGAATGGAGGGCAAGTTTATCGACTACCCGGAAAGAGAGAGAATTCCAGAGAAGATCAACGAACAGTTGATCGTGGAATTGTACTCCAAGTAATTCACAAGGCTGCCCCCCGGTTTTCCGGTAAGGGTAGCTTCACTTTTTGAATCACGTTAAATTAATCATACAACATGAGTATCCTGAATTTTCAAAAGCCAGATAAAATTAGGTTGCAAAAAGCAGATGATTTTGAAGGCATCTTTGAATTCAAACCCTTGGAACCAGGCTTCGGCCAAACCATTGGTAACTCTCTGAGAAGGATTCTTTTGTCTTCTTTGGAGGGCTATGCCATTTCCGCTGTCAGGATTGGGGGTGTAGACCATGAGTTTGCCTCTATCAAGGGTGTTGTGGAAGATACAGTTGATATAGTTCTTAACCTCAAACAAATAAGGTTAAAGCCAGTTATGGCAGATAATACCGGCGCAGAAGAAAAAATCTATATTACCATTTCCGGTAAGGATACTTTCAAAGCCGGTGATATCGAAACCTACAACAACATCTTCAAGGTAATGAACCCTGAGTTGCACCTTTGCACCATGGAACCTTCCGTTACCCTTGAATTGGAGTTGACTGTTACCAAAGGTCGTGGTTATGTACCAGCTGACGAAAACTTGCCAAAAGATGCTCCTATTGGTGTTATTCCAATCGATGCCATCTATACTCCTATCAAAAAGGTTGCCTACAAAGTAGAAAACACAAGGGTCGAGCAACGTACGGATTATGAAAAGTTGACCATCGATATCAAAACAGATGGTACCATTCATCCGGAAGAAGCATTGAAAGAAGCATCGAGAATCATGATCCAGCACCTAATGCTGATCACAGATGAGAACATTACTTTCAACGATGCTACCAGCAGGGAAGACAACATCGTGGATGAACACATCCTGCACATGCGCAAGTTGCTTAAAACCTCATTGGAAGATTTGGATCTTTCTGTGAGGGCTTACAACTGCCTCAAAGCAGCCAAAATCAATACATTGGGTGAAATGGTTAAATTTGACACCCATGAATTGTTGAAATTTAGAAACTTCGGAAAGAAATCTCTCGTTGAGATCGAAGAACTGCTTCAGACCAAAGGCCTTACTTTTGGCATGGATCTTAGCAAGTACAAATTAGAGGAAGAATAATCGTACTGGCCCAAAAGGATTAAATTTAATTTATAACCGCATTAACCCAGGTTTTACAGCTCAGGCCAGGTAGCGAAAACCAAAAGTGATGCACACAAATTTTGTACTGTGAGACACGGAGTAAAAACCAACAACCTCGGTAGAAAAATCGGCCACAGAGTGGCGCTTTTCAAAAATCTAAGCATTGCATTGATCACGCATAAAAGGATCAATACCACTTTGGCAAAAGCTAAAAACCTTAGGGTGCAGCTTGAACCATTGATTACCAAATCAAAAGACAATACTCAGCATTCACGTCGTACCGTTTTTGCTTATTTGCAAAACAATGACGCTGTGAGCGAATTGTTTGATACCATCGGACCAAAAGTTGCAGATCGCCCGGGAGGCTACCTCAGAATCATCAAAACCGGCTTCCGTAAAGGAGACGGTGCTGAAACTGCATTGATCGAATTTGTAGATTTCAATGAAGTGTACAGTGCTAAACCAGCCTCTGCCGCCGGTAAGAAAAAGGTAAGGAGGGGAAGGTCCAAAGCTACTGCTGCCCCAGCCAATGCAACTGCCACTGAAGCAGAAACCGCAGCACCAGCAGAAGAAACTGCAGCTGAAGAGTCTGCAGAATAATCAGAAGAGTAGAGTATATAAATATAAGGCGACTTCCGTTTGGGGTCGCCTTTTTTATTAGGTTTTTTTTCGAATTTTGCGTTTTGAAATTATACATACATTCAAAATACCTAAGCCTAATGAATAAATTATCAATTGTGTCTGCAAAGCCAGATAAAATTTGCTCCTTTTACTTTGAATCAAGTTGGATATCGACTATATTTAGAGTTGAGTCCAATAAAATATATGGAAATACATGAAGATTCCACTTTGTGTGTTATTGATGCATTTAGTTTTGGAAGTGTAACTTCAACCTCTGGTTACGCCGGTAACTTAACCTTCTTTGGTTCAGGCGTCAAGACGGTAACAGCAACCTTGACCAATATCTGTACCAATGAATCAAAGTCTATTTCTCAACAAGTAATTGTAAATTGATATGGACTTAATTAGAATCAATTTATTAATGTGCTTCACTTTGTTGCTAGTTGGATGTATAAAAGAAGAGAATTTTCATCCAAGCGAAACTGAAGAAAATTATACCAACCTCATAAGCAACTTAAACCCTCATTGCCCTGATTCTTCTTCAGAATCTTCATTTACAATGTTGCTGAATAATCATAATGTATGTTATTACGATGGCGTAGAAGGCAAAGTGTCTAGAATGCAAAAGTATGTTCAATATACTACACCTGGCCCTTCAATTGTCAGTAATTCGCAAACCAGTGATGTCACTAACAATTTTGTGTTTGGCATTTTGAAGTTGGATTATGAACCTTATATTGATGATGTAAGGATTCATACACCAAAATTTCAACCTGAAAGGGATCCTGAAGCTTATCTTGATTCAATCTTTTCGATTAAAAATCATAAAATTCTTAGCAAAAATGGTGATGATCGAGAATCCTTTGAAATTGAATTACATGCAGGAATAAAATTTGCAACTGGGGGGTTGTCACTTTTCAAAATAACTACCTCAAATGGCCCACAAGCTGAGAGCAGCCTTGTAATTAACGAGGTCCGTAAACTGGTAGAAGATGGTGTCTTATATTATGATCTCGATATTTCCCTGAACTGTGTTTTGTACCATTGGTCACAAACCGGACGAACAGGGGTTTTTGCCAGATTGGAAAATGGCAGGCTGGTGTCACGCTTTAAGCCGGAGTTTTATTGATAAACTGATCAAATGTTATACATACCGGGTGCTAGATGCTATCAGTGCCCGGTATGTACTTTCTTTTTTCAAAATGTCTTCATTGCCAATCACTATAATTTGTTCTCTGGCGCGTGTCAGGGCTACATTGAGCTTCCTGTCAACACCATCCGATGACAGTGATACCAATGTGCGTAATTGAGAGGATCTGTTGGTAACAAGCGATATTATTATAATGTCTTTGGCCCCTCCCTGGAACCTTTCTACGGTGTCGATCTGTAGGTGATTTGTTTCCTTCATTTTTGACCTGATCAGTGCAATCTGGGCGCGATACGGGGTTATGATGCCTATGGAGTGTTCGTGCATGTTGATGCCGGCTTTTAAATAGGCTGCTCTGATTTTATCTACCATCGATACTACTAAGTCTGCTTCCATTTCGTTGGTTTTAAATCCTGTTTTGGAAGGATTTGCGATGTTGGCAAACAGGATTCTGGCTGTAGGCCAGCCAGTATCGGGCGGAAGAAATTGCGGTGCAAATAATCTGTCTAAACCAGGTATGGCCTTCAGCCTTCCTTCGTAGAATTGGTTGTTGACAAAGTCCATGATCTGTTGGTGCATCCGACCCTGCTGGCTCAACACATCCCAGCAATGAAACCAATCTTTTTTCCGGGCTTGCAATAGCAATCTTTCAAAAAGTGAGTTTCGTGCATCCGTTATTTGCAATTCATGAAGTGAGGTGTCATTAATCTTTGATTCCAAAGGCTTTTGAACCACTACTGCCGGCAACTGTTTGTGGTCTCCTATCAATACAAACCTTTTGAATTTTGTAAGCAAACCACATAAATTGGGTTCCAGAATCTGGCTTGCCTCGTCGATGATCACCGTATCAAATTCAAGCAAATCCAGCAAGGATAGTTTTCCCATAAGTGACGAAACAGTAGACAAATAGATACGTGTGTTTTTTAAATAGGCATTGATTTCTTTTCTCTTTGTCATGCCCCCAATCTGATTTTGGAGAAGGGTATGGGTATAGCGTCCATCCACAGCATAGGAACTTCCAAGCCGGCTAAGATTTTGTTCCAGGCCTTCTTCCTGGAGGCATTCATTGATCTCATCCACTGCACGATTGGTATAAGCCAAAAGCAGCACTCTTTCGGGTGTAGTGTCATAGATGGCCCGTACAGCATGTCGGATGACTATACTCGTTTTGCCGGTCCCCGGAGGTCCCCATAAGAGAAAATAATCTTTGCAAGAAACAATTTTACTTACAATGTTTTTTTGCTCTGGTGTAAGGTGTGATGGTAGGTTTTGTATGTAATTTATTTTAAAAATTTCCGGGCGAGACCGGCCCATGATTAACCTTCTTTTTTCTACGTCCGACTGAATGAAAAGGAAGAGGTTTTTGTACATATGTCTAAATCCACTGTCCAATACATCACCTTCCAGATTCCACAAATCTGTTTGATCAAACATCTGCTGATTGCGTTGAGGACTTCGAAGTCTAAGCACAATTTCATGATTGGAAAGGCTTACCAAATTACACTTAAAAACCTGATGACTCAAAGCATCGCGATATTTGCCGGTATGAGGATACAAAACCACAACATCACCTTTTCTAAAATTAGACAATGCATTGCTGAAGTGGGTAGGTTCAAGGGTCAACAGCGGATCTTCATGCGAACTCTCATTTTTCGCAATTCGCAAATGACTTAAGATGGAAAATCGTTCTGCTTTGCTTTCAATGTCTTCCAGCCAGAGTGCTGCCAAACCATTGGTAGTTTCTGGTCCTGCTTCACCCGTTTTGGCCAGTATTTGTTCTCTCGCAGCAAAAGAAAGATAGTGATGATAGTACGTTTTTTCTATATCGTCAAGCTGCTGGTAACAATTTTCAAAGGCTTTGAGATCGGTATGGATATAGCCTTTGATGTTTTTAAAATTGTTTTCTTTCATGAAGGAACACAACCTGGCTGCAGTGTCCGCACTGTGCGCAAAAGCATGTTCTATGAGCATGATTTCATTGCGTGTACGGATCAATTCTATCTGCCGGGTGCGCGTGGAGGGAGCAAACTTAAGCGCGTCATTTTCTAATCGCGAATATAAAATAAAATTTCGGGTCTTGATTTTCCCTTGAAACGTTGCTTGTACAATGAGGTCGTACAACAAGGTTTGCAGATAATGACTTTCGGTAAGACCATAAGCATTGGGCATAAAAGGCAATGAACTTTTTAATTCAATGATTTCAGCCTGGTCCGAAGGATAATTGTGGTGAAAAAAGTCAAGTCGCCCCTGGATGCCATAAGTACGACAATAAAATGAAGGTTCCAGGTATATGCTTTGTTTTTGGATGCCCTTGGATTCTAGTTCGGATTGAATAACACGTTTGATGTTTTTGTAATGGATGTTGAGTTTTTCCAGATTTTGAATCACTTCATCATCCTTCTGAAGGCACCAGGAAAGCGCATCCTGATGAAAGAAGACAGGTATAAGTGATTCAAAATCGGTTTCTTCATCATTCACCAGGGTATCCAGGATGAGGTTCGCCAAATTTCCCACCAAAACCGCTTGTCCCGTTTCTTTGGGAGTTAGTTTTTGCAGAGAGTACAGCCAATATTCTCCATTAACCCCAGCCACCGCCGATGCTATCGATGTAACATCTACAAGGTAATCCGGATTGAGCACAAAAGCTGCTGGAACCAATACATTTTCTCTGTGAAGTTCTACATCAACCAGGATCACAGGCAAGGGTAGCTGTAGTATTTTAACAGCTGCTTCCAGATTGCTCGTAAAAAGGTCGTTTTTGGCTGCTTTGTCAAATTGAACCGTCCACGTATCTCCGCCTGACTTTTCCTCTATAAATGTCAGTGTTTGTTTTTCGAAGTCAATGGTTTGTATCACTCCATCCATCACCCTCTTAAAACCACCTATGCTTTCTTCCATAGGCTGCATCTCTGCGGGCATTTCCGGAAATAACTCGTTGATCGAATCAGCACCGGGTGTTAGCCGGGCCTTAAGAATCCTTGCCAGGGGCATGGCAATAGATAAAAAATAGGGACTATTTGTTTCTGTGAATTCACTTTTTTCGAAAACACGACGATACGTCTGAAAAGCAAATGTTGCTTTTGGTGCCAACTTCCATCGCACAGAAAGATAGGATATGCGTGCAAATAGGGTGGTGAAACGAAGGTTTTCTGATCTGATCAAGAGATCGCTCAATGAGAGGAGAATGACAAAAGCTTCTCTGGCTCTTTTTACAGAGGAGGAATTTGAATCCTCTGTCAATTGGTTCAGACTGAAGATCAGTTCATTGACTTCGGTCTCACTTTCGGGGAATACTGCAGGAGGATCAATGTTCATTGAAGGTTAGCGTTGGCGGGTTTACAAAATTGAAAAGACCAGAATGCAATGTTAAAATTCATATGTTTTTACAAATATCAGTACTTTTCTACTCACAATTAACACAAAATTAAGTGAGAAGGGTATATAAAATGAAAAAGCCGGCTCTCTTTAGAGTCGGCTTTTCTTGTTTAATTAATTAGGTCTATTTTGTAAAAACTACATTTCTGCTTATTTGGCGAGCATCATCTTGCCTGATTTTAGAGTGCCGTTGAATTCTATTTGGTAGAAGTAAACGCCTACTTTGTCTCCTAAATCCTGGCGGTGAATGGTCACCTTGTTGTTGCCCGGTACAAAATGATGTTGTTGTGATAAAACAGTTCTACCGGTTGCATCTGATACCCAAAGTGTGGCTGTGCCCTCTGTTTGGGTTCTGTAATGAATGGTGGTTGTTTCGCTGAATGGATTGGGATGATTTCTCAGGTCATCAGCAACTTTTTCAACCAACTGAGCATCTGCAATTTCAATGTTCAATGACCTTACCTGAAGGTTTTCATCATACATCTCAGCTGCAAGCGCTTGTTCGTCAATCGTTAAATTGATAGAGTTGCCTGCTTTTTTGCTTTCCATAATGATATGGAAGACTACATCGCCACTCTGAATCATTTGCGCTTCTCTACTGTCGACACTCAATTTCAACACACCATTGCTGTAGTGGAAGTTGTCGCTGCCCACTTTAAGCACAGCACTTTCTATTCCTTTGAACAAAAATTTGCTTTCATCAATTTTAACAGCAAATTGTATGCCAGAAACTTCCATTGACTCTCCTGCACTCACTGATGCTCTTACGGTCTCACCTGTTTTATACGCCTGGTCAGCGATCAATAAAAGGGCAGGGGAGGTACGGTTTTCAGCTTCTGCGTTTCTTGCATTGTACGTGGCAGAGTTATTGACATCACCTGTTTTTACCGCTGTGAAGTCAAGATTTTCCATGTCCTGACTCAATTCGTTGATGTCGATTCCTTCAGGGAAGTTATGCGGATCGCGTGGATCTGCAAATACGTAGTTGGATGGTACAAATCTCCACGATTCATTGGAAGCAAATTGTTTGTCGATGCCAAGGATGACTTTTCTCAAACCTACCAGGTCACTGGCAGTCAATTTTTTGTCTTTGTTGATATCGGCTGCAATAAGGTCATAAGGGTTTTCTATGTGTTTCATTCCCAAAATGTGTCTTTGGATCAATACAAGATCCAGGGTAGACAAGCCATTGAGGATGTCGTCATTTTTAACCGCTTTCAACTGATACTCATTGAAGTAAGGTACATCTTTGAAATTGAACTTGCCTTCTCCTGCTGTGGTACTTTGCATGCTGCTGGCATCGTTCATGTTTTTCAAATCAACTGCTATGTTCTCAAAACCGGTGGCTGTTTTGTTTACTACTTTACCGGATACAGTAGCCGTAAGGTTTCCTGTGTTTGGACAAGCATTTTTATTGGGTGAATCCTGAAGTATCAATTTCACATCGCAAAATTCTGAATTGCCATCTTCGTCAATTACATACATTTTCAAAGGTATGATGGCTGATACTCCATTAGGCACATCGGCGCATGTGAAGTTTTTAGAAGGCTGGCTTCCACTGGCATTGAATGAATATTTCAAACTGCTGCCATCGCAAAGGTCTTCTGATTTGAGGTTGAAGTCACTCGCCCAAACTTCAGCTTTACCATTTTCATCTAATACCCATACCACTTCTGAATTACAAATTGGGGTAGGAGGCTTGTTGTCTTTTACATGGAAGATGTACGAACAGCTGGTAGTGTTTTCGCACAAATCTTTTACGGTAAAGGTCATCTTGTGTTTTCCAGCAGGATAAACCTTTGCATAGAATGAACCGGTTCCGGTTTGGTCAATGGTTCCGTTGTTGTCTTCATCGTACTGCCATGTGTATCTCAACAAAGAAGCTGGCGTACAATCGTCGGTAGCGGTTACTGAATGTTCTACATATTCTTCACAATCGCTGTTGATAGAATTGATTGTCTTGTTGCTGCATCCAGCTACGAATACGGGTCTTTCTGAGTTCTTCAATACTATTTTCTGAACATAGGTAATGAATTGTGGATTCTGCGGATTGGCATCGCACCAGTTTACTACTCTCCATGTTCTCAATATTTTCAAACAGGCACCAGGAATGGTAAATGACTCATCATCCCATGAAATGGCTATGTCTGCACAATTGCTATTGGTATAAAATGGTTTGCTGTTCAACAACTCAGGTGTTGCATCTGACTTGCTGCATCCATTAATTTCAAGGTCAGCAGGCCATGTGATGTCTTCAGGGCCAAACGGATCTGAATCTTTGATAACAATGGTCTGTGTCTTTGAATCGCTCAATCCTTGTTTGTCGGTTGCTTTCCAGGTACGGGTTATGGTACCCAGGCCACACTTCAATGTACCTGCATCGGTGAAGGTGATGTTTACAAAACAATTGTCTTCAGCTGTAGCGTTTCCGCCAGTGTTGGCTGTGTTTTTATAGTCAACATCACAATCAATGGTAATTGCTGGAGGTACTGTGATACGTGGTGGTTTTTTGTCCTGTGTTTTTACATTGGCAACACAATCTGCATAATTTCCAGACTTATCATAAACCCTCAATACTACTTTTTGATAGATGGTAGGATCACTGCTCACATCTTCACAACAGAAATTAACTTTCTCTCCAAAATTCAAATCATTAGGACGATTACAATTATTGGTCAGTCTCTTGATTTCAAATTTTTCAATGCCACAGTTGTCCGAACTTCCGTCATCAATTGATGATGCATATAGATCTGCCCAACCTGCATCATCCAGAGAAACTACAGTAAAGCCTTCGCATACCGGAGCAGGAGCTTCCTTATCTTTTACAATTACTTCTGTGAAACACTGTGTTGAATTACCACAACCATCTACTATGTTGTAAACAATCCATGATGTATCTGCCGGTAAGCCTGTAATTGTATAAAAGTAACTGCCGTCAGGTCGTGTTGTTTTTTTGACATTGTCATATATTGGATTTTCAAATGGATGTCCGTTGGCATCTCTCAGTTTGTAACCTACGGTGTAATCCCAGTTGCTACATTCAAAAACTACATTAGGAGCTGGTACTATGAATGTACCTGTGCATTTCCCTTCATCGGTTTCGATGTCAAATGCAAAGTCTGGAGGAGAAACACATACAGGAGGATCTACATCTATGATTTTGATAATTTGCGCACCAATGGTATCTCTGCCTGTACACCAATCAATCACGGTCCACTGTCTAAGTACTTTTTTTGACGCACCACAAATGTTGAAGATTACATCATTGTAAAAATACATGATGTTCGGACAATCAGTACCTCCGGGATATCCGGTCACATCAGGGTGGGGTGCACCATTGGGCAACACCTTGATGTTGGTGGTACAAGAAAACGGATCCTTGTCATGACCATCGTAGTTGGGTGGAAATACCACATCGCTAATGGTGGGTCTGGTGATGTTGATGATTTGTTCACAGGTAGTTTTGTTGCCGTATGCATCGGTTGCTGTCCATGTTCTGGTGATAACTTTTACATACTGTGCACTACACTGTGACACCACTTCTTTGTCAATGAATGTCATGGTCACGCTGGAACAAGCATCTGAGGCAGATGGCCTTGGCACAGAAGTGCCTGGCGTGGTTGACTGACCACATTGCAATGTTACACTGGGACAATTGGTAATTACCGGTGGCAGCTTATCTTCTACCGTGATATTACCCCAACAGGACAAATCACAACCACTAAGGGTCACATTTACCTGATAGGTCTTACCAATATTGGCCTTCGTCAACAAATTGCCTGGAATGGGTGTACCATTGGCTGTTGATACCACTACATTGTAAAATGAGTTGGGATAGGTCTGGCCTTCCAGTATCATATCTGCAACAACAACTTCTGTACAATTGGTTCCCAATGATATTTGCACAAGGTCGTTACAAGCCATGATGGCATTGCAATCAACGGTCTGTGACTTCATTTGAGCATTCATTGCTACCAGGATGGCAAGCGTCAACAGATTTCTCAGGTGTTTCAGTCTGGTGAAACTGTTGAGTTTTTGAATGAGTAAGGATTTGTTCATCTTTATAAGATTTAAATCGGTTTTTTATTTTTTTAATGTTTGTTATTCCGGCGAGGAGAGTGGGAGTACACACTTTGCAGTGTGCACTCCACGTATCCTAAAAAACCGTTTATTTTATAACAATCATTTTTTTGTTGGCTGAATGAGTTTTTGAGTCGAGTTGGTAAAAGAGTATGCCCGCTTTGTTGAATTCTGAAACATTGAGTTCTATGGTATTGTAACCCTTCTCGTAATGTTTCCTGAATTGTTTTAAAACGGTTCCATTGTAATCGTACACTTTAAAGGACACTTCTCCTGATTCTGGAATGGTAAATCCTATGGTAGTGTTGTGATTGAATGGGTTTGGTGTGTTTTGATACAATTCAAATACAGGGATTTGATTGTTTTTACCCCTCAATTCAAGTTCTATAGATGTAGCATTGATGTTTTCATCTTCCTGTACATATACTTCTGATTTTAGGATTCGGTCGTTGATATTGAACCATTCTCCTGCTGCCATATCTTGCTTGGCCACAAAAGTCAAACCAAACAATTTTCCGCTGTTTTCTCCATCTTTTCTGTTGTCTGCCCAACTCATCAACAATGAATTGTCAACAAGGTATATATCGTCATCACTCACATTGGCTGAACCGGAAGTCACACCTCTGAATTCGAGTTTATTGTCGTCAAAAATCATAGCCATTTGTAAACCTGCTATGTTTTTGATGTCTGATACCTCAAATGGAACCGTAATTTCTTCTCCGGCTTTAACTGCCGATGTAGTATATTGAACCGATGTTCTGCTTCTGTTTTCTGCTTCTGTGCCAGTGGCGTTACGCTGATAACTACCATTGATATCTCCCACTTTTACAGCTACAAAATCTCCGTTGTTTACGTTGTTTTCGATTCCCGTCATACCTATTTTGGTCAGGTAAGGGAATGGCCTTCCCGGATCTGCAAATACCTGGGCTTTGTCCACAAATTTCCAGCTGTCGCTATTTGGAAGTTTGTCTGTCAATCCAAGTATTAGTTTTCTCAGGGCTACAAGGTCAGCAGCGGTTACTTTGTCGTCTGATGTGGCATCAGATGCTATGATCTTATAAGGACTTTCCAATTTCTTTACTCCCAGGATGTGACGTTGTATCAACACAAGGTCTAAAGTTGAAAGGCCATTCAGGTAATCATCATTTTTCGAAGGCGTAATGGTATAGTCGTGTAAACTCTTTAAGTCATTAAATGCATATTCACCTTGCTCGTTGCTGGTTACGTATCTTGGAAACTCTGGTTGTTCTGACTCCAGGATCAAGGTAACGTTTTCAACGGTTTCATTGGTTTCCATCTTAATGGCCCCTGTCACTGCAACCTTTTTAGAGGATTCTTCATCTTCCCCTCCTTCATCGATGTTGCCAAAGCCACAGGTATTATTGTTATCCTGCACATTGATGTGGGTAGTACAGAAATCCTGGTTTCCGGCATCATCTGTTACATAGATTTTTAGTTCGAAGCGGGTTACCTTTGCTGTCATGTCTGCACACCTGAACACCCTTGAACGCTCATTTACATTGGTAGTGAAAGAGAATTTTAAATTGGGGTTGGGCGAACAGTTGTCATAACTACCGGCATTGAAGTCAGATGCCCATATTTCTACGGTTCCATCCTGTTCCATAATCACGGTTGCAATTTCTGACAAACAATAAGGTGTTGGTTTTTTCTGATCTTTAACTTCTATCGTATTGCTACAAGTCTTGCTGTTTCCACATTCATCGGTAACGGTCCATTTGATGGTGTGTTTTCCAAACCCAACCGTCCTGCTGATGGTGTTTGTATTTCCAGTGAAGTCGATGGTTCCGTTGTTATCTACATCAAGGGTATAAGACCAAATAAATTTGTCACCCTGTGTACAATCATCGGTTGCTGTTGCAGTAGCTTCAATCAAAGCCTGACAATTGTCAACCTGCGTTATTTTTACATCACTGGCTGCACATCCTTTGGTTATGGTTGGTGCGGTGGTGTTTTGTCCTTTGATCACCTGGGTATAGGTCCATTTTCCTGCATTGGGCACAAGTGGATTGAATTGACACCAGTCAATTACGGTCCATTTTCTCAATACTTTGAAGCAGAATCCTTCTACATACTGGAATACAATATCTTCATGCTCGATTGCAATCTGGCTACATGGTTTTACTGTCCAGGTTGGCTTTTGTTTTCCTGCAGGCATTTGTTCTGGCTCAATTCCAGTGGCCAAACAGCCATTGGGGAAGGTGTGATCCTGTGGCCATGTAATGTTGTTGGCATTAAATGGATTACTTGGTCTTACAGTGATTACTTGAACACAGGTTGATTTGTTTCCAAAATTGTCAGTAGCAGTAAATACCCTTGAAATGCTGCCCCTTCCGCAATCATCAAAACCATTGTCTTTTACTTCTTCTGTAAGATTGGCTGAGCAAACATCGCTTGCTGTTGGCTTTCCATATTGACCCAAACTCAACAAATCAGCGCTACAATCCACGGTGATGTTGGCCGGACAATTGGTTAGGGTAGGTGGGGTATTGTCTTGAACCCTTACTTCTACCATACAGGTATTGGAGTTACCAGCTCTGTCTACAACGCGCAGCTGAACCATAAATGATTTACCCGCATCTTCACAACAGAATTTTATTTTTGGTCCCCAGTTGTTGGTGATGCCACATGATGAGGCTTCCATTCTTCTTGCTTCCAGATAATCAACACCACAGTTGTCCCATGATCCATCATCTAATGATTCTACGGTCACATAACCAATGCCGTCATCATTCAATCCGGCAAAAGAAAATTGATCACAAACCGGGATCGGCGGCGTGCTGTCTACAATGTCAATTCTGGTTGTAGCCTCACTGGCATTGTCGCAGTCATCCACTACCAAATAGGTCACCCAAAGTGTAGTTACACCGGCTGGGATGGTTTGTATGGTATAGGTGCCATCTGAATTTTTTACTACACCATCATTGCTTCCAGGGCCGGCTGCCGGTGCTCCTGTCAAATCAGGTATTTTATAGGATACATAGTATTGTGTATTGCTGCAATCGGTAATGGTAGGATTGGGCAATTTGATCTGTGATGCACACGTCAAACCAGTTGTACCTACTGTAAAGTCTTTGGGTGCAACGATTACCGGAGCAACTTTGTCCATTACAGTTATGGTTTGGTTTCTTATGATTTGGGTTGCGTTACACAAATCGGTAACAATCCATTTTCTCAGTAGCTTAAATGATTTATCACCCCTACACTTAGGTATTTTGGTATCCTGAAAATCAACGGTTACGTTGAGACAAAATACACCCTGTGGAGATCCTGTCACACTGGGGTCAGGGTTTCCGTTGGCAAGTTTTTGCCAGTTGCCGCATGCTGGAAGTGATCCGTTGGGGCCCAATACGTCATCGTAGTTAGGTGGAAATACGATATCGGCTGCATCTGCTTTTCTAACATAAATATCAGAAGAGCAAGTGCTTGAGTTTCCTGATATATCGGTAACCAACCAGGTTCTGGTCACTACTGAACTAAAGTCACCTACACAATCACTCTTCGTGATGGCATCAAAATATTCTAATATTACATCTGAACAATAGTCAAAATTTTTGACCAAAAATTTGTTTCCGGTCAGCGGTGTGATGATGGCATCCGGCCTAAGCGGGAATCCTGTAACCTGAGGTCCTGTCAATTGACTACATTCTATGGTTACATCAGGATTGCACACCAGGGATGGAATGGATTTGTCTTCCAGTTTTATCAAACCCCAACATGAGTTTTGACTACACTCCTGAACAATTCTTGCCTCTATGGTTTTGCCTATGTACTTTTGAGAAATTCTGGTATTGGGGATGATGGTATCTTTTTCCAGGTCTCTCAATACTACGTCATAGGAAGAAGCAGTGGTGGGAGCCAGAATGGTTTCCAATACCATTTCCGGAGTCACACTCAGCTCACATCTGCCATTCATGGATAAGTGAATCAAATTATTACAAGCAAGGGCTATTGGGGTTTCATCCGCAATATCTACTGTAATGGTATCGCTTATATTACAGAAGCCTGAAGTCTGACCCGCGTACGCACGGGCTGTACCATTGACCCTCACATCATAGGAGCCAACTGTATTTCCCCAGTTAACGGTAAGGGTATTGGTGGTTAGAGCGCCAACGGTTGCTCCGCCGCCACTGATGGTCCAGGCAACTGAAGGCAACATGCTGTTGGCCACATCAATTCGATAAACCTTGTTGTCGCTATCGACACAAGCTCCAATGTCACCAAGAATTTCGTTTCTCGGATATCGACATGTTCGCAGTGAGTTGACAGTATATTCATTGGTGCCATTGCTGACGATCAATGAATAATTGCTGTTGTCTACTCTTCTTGCACTCAATACGTAAGTTCCGGCCGGACCTTCTGTGATGATGGTTCCTGCAGGAATAGGTAGTGGTGCAGCTGGTGGAGCCGGTGAGGCGGTGCTGTAAAGACCATTCGCAGCCACAATGGTCCAGGTAAGTCCCGGAGCACTGGTAATGGTAATGGTCTCAGAAAACTGACCATTGCCCCACGAAGTCTCGTTGTTCATACACCCACATTCATTCCGGGCAAAGGCCGGAGCTTGTGCAGATGCCGTAATCAATTGAAAGCACATCAATAAGGCAACCAGGATCAGTGGCCGTTGGTGTTTCTTCCCTTGATTCGATTTCAGTGAATGTAAAAAGTTCTTCATCGAATTTTGTGTTTTTTGTAATATTCGTTTCACTACAATGATTTTTACAGGTAGAGTATGTTAATTCACACACCTTTCCCTCATTTGACTTACTTATGCCAAATTCTACACCAAAAGGAAAATCATATTATGACCAATTTTAATATGATCAGATATTATGAAAATTGATAATGTGTAACAACTTTTATGTCAATTTTGAATGACAAGTATTCGGATTCAAATTTTTTTAAACTTTTTTCACAACATATTAAAGTAAAATTTAATATGTTGGAGGTATAACCAGCTTTGCCCTCAAAAGCCCTGCATTTGATTTTTTTTTCAGGGCTTTTCATATTATTGAAAAAAATAATGTAATTTTACCTGATAATTACCAAAGTCTGTAACAGCCCATGGCCAGAATATTGATTGTTGATGATGATGCCAGTATCCGCAGAACGCTGAGGGAGATCCTGGAGTTTGAAAGTTATCAGGTAGATGAGTCACCCGATGGCCTTGATGCACTGGTTAAAGTAAAACAACAAGCCTATGATGTAATCATCCTGGACATTAAAATGCCCAAAATGGATGGTATGGAAGCCATAGAGAGAATTCAAATCCTCTGTCCGGATGTGCCCATTGTAATGATATCAGGCCATGCCAACATAGACACCGCTGTAGAAGCGGTTAAAAAAGGGGCCTTTGATTTTATCCAAAAACCCCCTGATCTCAATCGTTTGTTGATTACCATCAGGAATGCCATGGATAAATCCTCTCTCATCACTGAAAAGAAGGTGTTGCAAAAGAGGGTGCACAAATCCATGGTTCAGGAGATGATCGGCGAGAGCAAAGCCCTTGAAATGATCAAACAAACCGTTGAACGCATTGCTCCCACGGATGCCAGGGTCTTAATAAATGGTAGAAATGGTACCGGAAAAGAATTGGTAGCCAGATGGATACATGAAAAATCCAACCGCGCCGAAGGACCCATTATTGAAGTCAATTGTGCGGCTATTCCTTCAGAACTTATTGAAAGTGAGTTGTTTGGACATGAAAAGGGGTCTTTTACATCTGCACACAAAATGAGATTGGGCAAGTTTGAACAGGCCCACGGTGGTACGCTGTTTTTGG
>ERZ724519.71-NODE-71-length-35498-cov-6.106791_pt1 | contig 35498 bp, 25 predicted proteins | sample MGYA00376052_ERZ724519 | MGnify/ENA primary metagenome ERZ724519 (study PRJEB28724, sample SAMN07190883) | activated sludge metagenome | isolation source: activated sludge of sewage treatment plant in Hong Hong | place: Hong Kong | collected 2016-03-17 ... | reverse complement strand
TTCAACCAGGCAGACGTGGATGCCGGTATGAACCGAATCGTCGATGCGGTGGCCGGTGCTGCCAGCCAGTACAAGCTGCTGCGCTCGCCGATCACCAGCACGATCAAGGTCAACGTCCGCAACACCGACGTTCCGCGCTCGCGGCTCGACGGCTTCGACTATGACCCGGTCTCGAAGGCGATCGTGTTCTACGGATCCAACTTCCGTCCGCAGATTGGCGATCAGGTCTACATCTCGTACCGAGTGTGGGCCGGATCGACCAACTAGCTAGCTGACACGGAGGGTGCCCCGGTTTCCGGCGGCATCCTCGACCTCGAGCTGCACGCCTGCGCTGACATCCAGCGTCGTATCCAGCGAAAATCCCCCATCCGTCGTCGAGACTGTGAGCGTCTCGCTCTTGCTGCCATTTTTGATCGTGACCTTCAAGCTGCCCACGACGGCAACGCTGCCATCGCTCGGGCCCGCAAGCCGCAGCAACCGAAAGCCTTCACCGACGGGATAGATGGCCTGACCTGTCAGCTTTGAGCCACTGCGCGATGCCGTTAGCTTGATCGCATCGTCAGCGACGACGGAAAACGGCTGGCTGCTGACCCGATAGCTCTTGCCCTGACTTGTGCCCGTCACCGACAAGCGATAGCGCCCAAGCGGAACCGACAACGCCGACGCCAGCCCGATGCTACTTTCCGTCGACCAGCCGATCGCTTGCCACTCTGCGACCCAGTAGTGTGCCTGCGCTTTGCCTGGCTCCGCATCGATCGGCGTCGGCGTGTAGGTCAGCAAGATGTCGCGACCGCGGCTGCCCACCACGCGACCTGTGCGATTTCGCACTTCCGCAAACATCCCACTTCCTGGCGTCGTTTCACGCTCGAGGCTGACCTGTGGCAGATCTTCTTCCGCGTCCCCACCGTAGAACACAAACGTCGCCCGACCGCTCACCCGCGTCACTTGTGCCGATGGCTGTGCTTGTGTGGGCAGGTTTTTGCGCGTGCGAACATACAGCTCGGGCGCAATGTGGGTGGGAACTTGTCCGGCCAGCGTGGTGGCTGCGATCTTCTGCGGCTGCGTCGCTTGTGGAACAAACCGGAGCCGATCAAAGCGACTCCCACCCGCACCAACACCGCCCACTTCCGCGTCTTCTCGCTCCGGCGTCGCCGCAAGCTTGAGCAGATCCAGCGAGCGCTCCATCAGCCACTCCCCTTCGAGCGGACCGAAGATGTTGATCGACGCTTCGTAGCCACCTTGCAGCCAGTTTTCGACATCGAGCAGATACCCGACGTGACCTTGGGAATAGCCCATCACAAACGTCCGGTCCGGTCCCACCGGCGAGCGCTGACGCAAAAGATCCGCAAGTCGCGACACCGGCTCTCCCGGCAGCGTTGCCCACAGGATCGTCTCTGTATCGAGCTTGTCTTCCGTCGGAGATCCGCTTCCAGTGCTGTTTCGAACCAAGAGAGGAATGCTCGATAGACGCAGCGCCGACAGCGTCGTACGCGTCGTCTCACACGTCGGCAGCGCAGGCTCCGGCACCTTCAAGATCGCGGCAATGAAGCGCTGCGCCGCACCCAGCTCTGCGCAAGACGCATACGGAGCACCTTTGGCCCCACCAATTCCATCGACCGGAAGCATGACTTTTTTGTCGCCACACAGACCCGCTGCAACGGGAACATTGAACTGCTCAATCGGTCCGCGCGCGTTTCCGTTTTCATCAAAGATCGCGGACGGACTGGCATCGACTTCACGCTGCGGATCGTAGGGCGCATAGCGCAGCCCATTTCGCACGCTGATGTCGCGACCGTTTTTCACCGAGCGCGTCACCACTTCCAGCGCAGCACTCGAGGTGGTCTGGAGCGACTTCCACAGATCCAAAATGCGCGGCGCCGCCAGCTCGCCAATCGACTCCATCCGCGCAAAGTTGGTACACAGCGTCGTCTTGTCATCGCAGCGCTCGATTCCCCCGCGACCACGAGGCGATGCGTCTCCGGCTGGACCTTGAACGTGCATCACGAGCACCGGACGATCGAAGCGCTCTTCCAGCGCCAGCTCGATGTGACCGCTCGCATCGGTGGAAATCAGCGAGTTGTCATCTCCGCCCACCGTTCCGTGAATTGGAAAGCTGGTCAGAAGCGCGAGCGGCTGATTCGCTTCATCATCCACGCGCAGCACGAAGAGACGCTGCTCTTTGTGTTTCCCAGTCGGCTTGCCATCCGGTCCCGGCAGCTTGTCATCGTCATCGCGCCGGTCGGAATAGATCTCATCGGACTTGTCCCAGCCATCCCAGATGCCCGCGCCGATCTTCGCAGGACGCGCCGCCTTCCGCGCCGCCAGCACCGCTTCCGTCGCTGACTTAAGCAGCCGCTGATACTGCGCTTCCTGAAACAGATCGAAGCCGAGCGACAAGTGAAACGTTCCTTGAAACGTTCCCGGTCCGGCGTGGGTATGACTGCTCGTTACGATCACGCGACCGCGCGCGTTCTTCATTCCAGCTTGCGCAAGCGCAGCTTCCAGATCAAACACCAGCCGATCAAACGCGACACACAAGTCGGCTTTCAGCAAAATTGTGGGCTCGGTTCCCGCTTGTAGATACAGCGCACGCAGCAGCGGAGTCGTCTGCACACCTGCCGACGGAACGAAGGCTTTGGCATGTGGACTCCGGCGATCATCGGGAGCCTGTCCACCCAGCGCTTTCATCCGCGCGGTATAGCCGCCCAGCGGAGTGCCCACCGGCAGATCAATGCGCGCCTCCGCCGTTCCTGCCAGCACTTGTCCTGCGGCGATGCGCTCCCCGATGCCGGAAGCAGCTGGCGCCGCTTCATAGGAACACGTCGCGTCCGATGAAGGTGTCGCCATGTCCGGGCTGTCGAGCGAAGGTGTATCGGAACACGCGGCCAGCGCCGCAGACAGGATGAGCAGACGAGACGAGGTTCGCATGAGCGGAAGTCTCCGGCGCGGCAGGCGGGGCGAATGGCCCCACGGAAGGAACGGGAGGTTACAGAGCAGGACCGGATCGACGACGACGCGTGGCAGCCCACAGACCGAGCAGGACCACCGCAGCACCGCCTCCGAACAGACGTACCGCCGAAGAATCGGCACGCGACGCAGGATCCGCCACTGAGCAGCCCGACTCCGCAGCGCCCAGCTCACCCGCACCGAGCATCACGCAGCGCGGCTTGTTGCCGGTCGCTCCATCGGTCGTAACGCACTGCATCGTAGAAGGACAAGCCCAGCCCACCTCGGGATCGCACGACTTGGTGCAGTAACGAGCCGCTTTCGGATCGGCGCTGGGTGCGCTGCACTCGCCGGTCGCGCAGTCTTGGTTGCGCGTGCACTTGCCACCGAGCGCTCCCACTTTCGGCGTTGAACGGCTGTACATCTGCGGCAGACACGTTCCGTCCACGCACTCCAGGCCACCTGCGCACAGACGGTCCGCCGTGCAGTAGTGCGTGCAGATCTGCCCAACCGACGTAATCGCGCAGATGCCACCTTTGCAGTCGCTGGTCTTGTCGCACGCCTGGCCGTAGTCACGCAGACCTTCATCCGGCATTCCGGTCGGACTCGGTGGCGTAGGAGCCGGCGTCACGCAGGTATTGTTTGTGCAGCGCTGACCCGGTGCGCAGTCATTGGGAACCGCACAAGTCGGAGTCCCCGCGACAATCCGAACCTGCGAAAGCGACACGTTTCCAACACGATCATAGGCCGTCGCTGTCACTTGATAGGAACCGGCGGAAGACAAGCGAACCTGCGCGGCGGACTGCGGCGGACGAAGCTCTGCGACCGGATGATTGCCACGCGCTTTTCCGCCATCGACCCGACTGACGCTGAGCGTGATGTGATCAATGCCACGATCCGCCGAAGACTGCACCGCGATGGTCACGTCTTTGCCGACCGACTCTCCTTCTTGCGGGCTCAGCAGCTTCACCTGCGGAGGATTCGCCAGGCCCGGCGCTTCTCCCTGACGCGCACCGAGGTTTTCGATCAGCACCTTCTTGCTGTCTTGGTAGTCGCCGTTTTTGAAGCCACACGGACCGGGATCCGCCGCAAGTCCACCCAAAAAGCCATCCACCACCGACACGCTCGGATACATGATGTCTTTGGAATTTTGAACGTGTCCGAGTCCGTACGCGTGACCGGCTTCGTGCGCGATCGTCACCGCAACCTGATCCGGGTTTTCCTTGAGCGACCGCGAGAACGCAAAGTTGGCATTCGTCTCGTTGTTGTTCTTGCAGTCACCGGGCGAAATTCCGACCACGCCGCCGCCGTACCCGACATCGCTCTTGTCGCCACCGACCAGCGTCATCTGATAGTCGCCGCTCAGCGGACGGCTCATCACGACATCAATGTCGACCTCCGCGTACCACTTCTGAACCTGGCGATGGATCTTCAGGATCGCTTCATTGCGCTGCGCATTGCCCGGATCGTAGGCATCCATTTCCACGACGCCTTGGTTCTTGAACCCAGAGTCGCGGATCATGTCGTTTTCGAGCGCGTTGTCACCAACACGAATGTCGGCACCTTCGTAGTTCACAAACAGGACGTGTCGACCGTTTGCTCCGAGCGCTTCTCCAAACGACGGCTTCTTCTTTTGGCAGCTTGAGCCCGGCAGGATCACCTGGTCGCCACCGATGATCATGATGTCCGAAGAAGACAGCCTGCCCGACTCGCGACAGACATCGACTTCTTGCGAAAACGCCGACGGCTGCGCGCTTCGATCCGAGTCCACCGGGCTGGCCGAAGATCCGCAGCCCCAAGCCGCCGTCATCCCCAAGATGAGCGACAAGGTGCCCAGTTTGGCACGGCGCACCGTACCGATTTCCCGTCGAGAACCGCAGCGAGTGGCTGTAGGCAAACGTCCGATGTGCATGCGTGCAACGTACATGGACTGCCACAGCAAGGGAAGTGGCTATTGCCTACGCACAATCGCCACGCTTTCAATGTGCGGTGTCCCTGGATGCATGTCGTACGGAGTGACGTGCTGCGTCACATACCCGCGCTCTTGCAGCCACAACAGATCGCGCAGCATGCTGACCGGACTACAGCTTACGTATGCAATCACCGCAGGCGACAGCTTGTGAAGCGCAGTCAGCGCGGACTCTGTGCAGCCTCTTCGCGGCGGATTGATGATGGCCGCAAGCTTGTCACTTCCCATCGGAAGCGACAGCGTGGGCAGCACATCTTCCACCGTGCCCGCAAAAAACTGAGCTTGTGATGCCGCAATTCCCGCTGCCCGCGCAGCCGCTTCTGCATCAGCGATTGCCGACGGTCCCAGCTCAATTCCGTAGAGCGTCGCGTGCGGATTCACAGAAAGCACCGTGCGCCCAAGTCCTGACACACCGCAGTACAGATCCACGATGATCTCTGGTGCATCCTTCGCTAGCAGCGCAGCCACATCCCGATAAATCAGCGCAGCAACGTCTCGGTTCACCTGCAAAAAGGAACGCGCGGACACACGCAGCCTGACACTTCTGTCCTGGTCCATCCGTAGATCTTCCCAAAGGAAAGAGTCTCCGTAGAGCAGCTCGTCTCCGTCGGAAGATCCGAGTTCCGTGTCTTCATCTGGTGCAGCGGTCGCGCTCACCGGAAGCAGCGCGTTCCCACGGCTTGTGTTGCGATGCAGCACGACCGATTGCACGCAAGGATGCTGACGCACCACAGCATCCACCAGCGCGGACAAGCGCGCCGGCTTGTCTGTCATCACCAAGCTCACCTGCACTGCGCCACTTGATACTTCTCGCATCAGCACGTAACGAAGCGAGCCTGTTGCGGACGTTTCCTCATAAGGTGAGATCCCTAGATCCGCTGCGCTTTTCGCCACCGTTTTCGCGACATCCATCAAGCGGCGCCGATTGGTCTGGCAGCCCGCGATATCCAGCACGTTGTGCGAGCGCGGAGCAAATGCGCCCAGGATCACGTTGCGAACTGGATGGGAAGCCGCAGCCAGCTTGACGCGCGAGCGATAATCCGACGGCGAAGGAGCCGCAACGCATGGGTTTACATCCACACCAAGCGGCGCAAGCTCATCACGTACCGTACGTCCTTTCCATGCAAGCTGCGCTTCGTACGTAAGGTGCAGGACCGCACAACCTCCGCACGGACCAAAGCTGGAACAGCTCGGAACCACTCGATCTTTTGCGCAGGTATTCCTTCGTTCAATCACCGCATGAGCCGGTCCACCGTGACGACTCACATGCTGCACAACCACAATTGCTTCTTCCGATGGCAGCAAGTTGCGCACATGAAGTGGGGAAGGAACGTGATGCGTGACCACTCCTGCTCCGCTTTGCGCAAGCTGACTTGCCGTAACCTTAAGCTGTTGCCCTACGCGGAGCTTTGTGACTCCGAACTCTGCTTTCATCACCGTCTCCATACACTGCTTTTCCGTGACCGCATCCACCGTTTACACGGAGCCAGTCCGTACCACAAGGGGGGCCTCTGGGAATCATCCCAGAGCATTCCTTCCTCAAAAAAAGGAAGGTATCTGCTTGTACCTGAAACGCGAGTTGTGTAAGTTTCATCTCAGCGTGTATTAACGAAAGGAATTGGGGATAAGAAGATGCCAAAGAAGACCTCCCGCACCAAAGCCGCTGCGACCAAGAAGGCTCCTGCTCGCCGTGCTCCGGTAGCTGCTGCCAAGCCGAAGACCTCGGCTCAGGAACTGCAGCGCCTCGTCAGCCAAATGACGGTTGAACGGCAGCACCACATTGATTCGATCGCAGAGATCGATCAGACCTTCAAGGAGTTCGGCATCACCTCTGGGGGAGCGACTTCTGTTCGTGGTGGAAAGCGCGGAAAGGGAAAAGGAAAGGCCAAGGTAGCCACTCCTGAAGCCGCTTCCGCAAAGCCTGCGAAGGCTCCGGCCAAGAAGGGTCGCAAGGCTGGCAAGAAGGCTGCGGCTCCGAAGGCTCCCAAGGCTCCCAAGGCTCCCAAGGCTCCCAAAGCCCCCAAGGCTCCGAAGGCTCCCAAAGCCCCCAAGGCTCCGAAGGCTCCCAAGAAGGCCAAGGCCTCGCGCAAGGGAGTGAAGCCGGGCAAGTTCGAGATCACGGGTGACCAGCTGATCCTCGACTTCCTGAAGGCCAATGGCGGCGCGTCGACCGAAGACATCCGCAAGCACTGGGAGACGAACGGTCGCCGTGGCAAGGCGGAAAACAACCTCACCAACCTGGTGAAGGCTGGCAAGATCAAGCGCATCAAGCTGACCGACCGTCCGGGCAGCCGCTACGAGCTGACGGCCTAAGTCACGCTCTCGATGGGATTCCCTGTTTCTGCGGAATCCCCATGCAATGCCTCCTCGCGGAGAACTCGCACACTCCGAAGTCCTTCAAGCGCAACGCTGCACATGTGGACAGAAAGTCCACGTCTCCCCATCACAATCAGGATAGACACCATGTCGGAACGGCTCGAAGAGCTGAAGCGCTTTGTATCACTTATGCCTACGGATCCGTTTCCGCTGTACGGCTTGGCGCTAGAGTATCGCAGCCTCGGACAGCATCAAGACGCAGCGGCTACGTTCGAAGAAATGCTGACCAAGCATCCTTCGTATGTTCCGCAGTACCTGATGTACGGGAAGCTACTGGCCGGTGAGCTGGGCGATACGCAAAAGGCCAAAGCGGTGCTCCAGCTTGGCGTACAGAAAGCGCAGCAAGCGGGCAATCGACACGCGCTCGGCGAGCTTATGTCCGAGCTAGAAGCGCTGTAAAACGCGCAGCAGCACGCGATGAGCATCGGAAAGCCAGCGATTGTAGCGCTACAGCCCGGAACGTATCTTCTGTGTCGCTGTGGCCGCTCCGAAACGCTTCCGCTTTGCGATGGTTCACATCAAGGAAGCGAGGTCCTTCCGCTCGCGTTTGTAGTGAACACTGCGCAGCGCTACGCATTCTGCCTGTGCAAACAGACACAGAAGCGACCGTTGTGCGACGGTTCCCACAAGAAGCTCTGTCCGTAGAGCGCAGGAAGAATGCTCGCGTCATCAAGCGGGCTGCACGGAATCAGACACAGACATTTCACATCATCCAAGCTCTCAAGGAGTCATGCCATGAAGCGCACACACACAAACGGACGTTGGGGAATCCTCTTTGGCTTTGGTCTGCTGCTGAGCAGCGCTGCATGTCCCGGTCCGCAAGTGAAGCCGGGCGGCGGAGAAGGAACCGCCAAAGCGGAAGCGATGTCCACGCTGGAAGCTCGAAGCGGAAGCGGCGCAAGCGGTGATGCGTCGTTCGTTCAGGAAGGTGACACGGTCAAGGTCGTCGTCAACATCAAGGGCGCAACCCCCGGAGAGCACGGACTTCACATTCACGAAAAAGGGGACTGCTCCGCTGCGGATGCCGCATCTGCGGGACCGCACTTCAATCCGCACAAGATGGATCACGGAGGACTCGAACAAGGTCCGCGTCACGCCGGAGATCTAGGCAACATCACCGTCGGAGCCGATGGAACCGGCAAGCTCGAAGCGATGCTCAAAGGAATCACGGTGACGGCCGGTGACAGCTCCGTTTTGGGACGAGCGATTGTGCTGCACGAAAAGCCGGATGATCTGCGCACGCAGCCTTCGGGGAACTCCGGTGCACGCATCGGCTGCGGCGTGATCACCGGAAAGTAAGGAAGCCGCTACGGCTCGACAAACGACTTCAGGTGCCGAGAGTTTGCCGCATGTCGTAGCTTCCGCAGCGCTTGCACTTCAATCTGCCGAATCCGCTCACGCGACAGACCGAAGTTCTGACCGATTTCCTCCAGCGTCTTGTCGCCGTCTTGCTCAATTCCGTAGCGCATCCGCAAGATTCGTCGCTCGCGAACCGGCAGCATCTTGAGCACCGCGCGCGTCTGATGAACCAGCGCTGCATCGATCAGCGATTCCGACGGTGACGGAGTGTTCGGATCTTCGATCATATCGCCCAGACTCGATCCTTCACGCACCGGACTCGGCGTTTCCAGCGACAGGGGTTCCCGCGAAGCCACTTTCAGAACCTGACGCACTTTGCTGATCGGAAGCTTGCTCGCTTCTGCAATCTCTTCCGGCGTCGGATCTCGACCAATCTGCTTCGACAGCTCACTGGTGATGCGGAACAGCTTGCGCGCTGTCTCGAAGACGTGAACAGGAATCCGAATCGTGCGCGACTGATCGAAGATTCCGCGCGTAATCGCCTGACGAATCCACCACGTCGCATACGTCGAAAACTTGTAGCCGCGCTGGTATTCAAACTTGTCCACCGCGCGCATCAGACCCAGGTTTCCTTCCTGAATCAGATCCAGAAACTGCATTCCGTGGTTGGTGTACTTCTTCGCAATCGACACCACCAAGCGCAGGTTGGCTTCGAGCAGTTCCCGTCGCGCACGATTCGCAAGCAGCTCTCCGCGCGAGATCTCTTCAAACAGCTTCACAAGCTCTGCGTGTCCCAGTCGTGACTCACGCTCCAGCTTCGCAATCTCTGCACGAGTCTCATCTACTTGCGTCTGAAGCTCGACAAGTTCGTCGGCGCGCAGACCCAGCTTGCGTGAAAGTGCGCGCTTCTGCGACTCCGTCTGCTTGCCGAGGTTACTGACGATCGTGCCCAGCGAATCGACCGGCATTCCGGCTCGCTCTTCAATGCGTCGCAGCGTGCGATCGAGCTGTCCTGCATGCTCGGCCATCGCTTTGACACGCGCCGCCAGCGCTTCGATGAGACGCGGATGAAAGCGCATCGCCGCCACATCGTTTACCAGCTGCTCGCGAAGCAGACGAAGCTGCGCAGACACTTCCTCACGACGAGACGCAGACAGCGGACGACGCGAACGAATCAGTCGCTGCTTCTTCTGGATCTCTGCGTAGCGCGCCGAAAGGGAATCAAACTGCGCAACCAGTCGCTGCAAAAACAGCGCTTCCTGCGCCTCGGTGTCCGCGTCGTCATCCGGATCCACTTCGGAATCCGAGACCACATCGCGAACCCGCAGCTTTCCTTCGAGCAGTCGATCTTTGACCGCGAGCAGCTCCATGATCGACTGATGGCAAGACAAGACCGCGAGCAGAATCAGCCGCTTTCCTTCCGCCATCCGACGTCCGACCGCCACCTCGCCTTCCCGAGTGAGCAGCGGAACATCTCCCAGTCGTTTCAGATACATCCGAACCGGATCGTTGGTAGGCCCGCCTTCTTCTTCTTGTTGTTCATGAACCTCATGAACTTCGTGAGCGGCCTCCGACTCCTGGAGCGGCTGCTCCATCGATTCGGTATCGTCTAGTTCGTTTCGTGCCAGCGCATCTTGATAACGACTCATAGGCTCGTCTCCGGGGCTTTTCACCCCCTTGTAGGTCCTACTTCTGCTTCGACGGAACACCGTTGTCCGTTGGCAGCCCCTCCACCCGATTCCCAACTGTGTACGTTGCGGTCTGTCTGTTTCCGTCCCGACTGCTGCTTTCTCTTGGACGGAGAGTCACCGCGCCGCCTTCTCGTGACTTGCTACATCTCGTTAGATGACGTGCTGTCCGAGACCGTTCACGCATGCTGGAGCACACCACTCACCCACTCGAACCCAGGAAGCAGAAGCGTTTCATGTGATCTTCTAACAAGCGTAGACCGCGAAACCTTCCCCGCAAGGCGAACATCAAGTTGCGATGTCCTATCGAAACGTTTTCGTAGACGTGCCTTGCACAAAGACAATTCCGGTCTAAAATTTCTAGGCTTTTTCGTCACGAGCGCGTGCCTCTCTCGGTTCGAGCTCCCTTATCAACGCATGAACCTTCCTTCCGATCCGTGCCCGTAAAATCAGACGCACAAACCGAAGACAGAGTTCCAACTGTCTCCTCCCCTTCCCCGCTTCATCCCGAAACGCAACCACTTACACCGTCGCCAGCGAGCAGTGATTCCGACTCCGATCTCGTCAGTGCCGACGGAATTCTTCAAATCTTGGGCAATCCCAGCCATCCGCTTGGGATGAAAGCCACCGAGATCGTCGAGCGCAGCGGTGCCGACAAAAAGACCCGTCATCGCGTCCGCCGTCTGCTCGCAGAGCTGCTCGAAGCCGGACAGATCGAGCGCGGTCCCGGCAAGCGCTACGCCATCGCGGGATCCGTTTCAGTAGAGACACCAGCGCCCGCAGCCAGCGCACCCAGCGCAGCCAGCGTTCCCAGCGCAGCCAGCGCCCCCAAGCTGGCCAAGTCCGCCAAGAGCGCACCGCCACCTACCGTCGCAAAGCGAGAGCTTCCCGCCGACACCGTCTACGGAAGAATCCTGGTCCATCCCGGCGGCTTTGGCTTTGTGCAGCGCGACGACGGAGGCGACAACGTCTTCATCTCTGCGCGCTATCGCGGCGTCGCCATGGATCGGGACAAAGTCGCGCTCAAGGTCTGGCAAGGCTATCGCGGTCCCGAAGGTCGCGTCCTGTCCATCATCGAGCGTGGTCGCGCACGCATCACCGGCGTCATCGAATCCGCCGCCTATCCAGCGATGCTGCGACCCGACGATCCTCGGATTCAGAACAAGGTATTTCTCGACGGAGAAGTTACCCGCAATCTGATTGGCAAGTCCGTCGTCGCGGAGATCACCGAATATCCACAGAGTGAGCGTGAGCCCATCAGCGCTCGACTGCTTGCGGTGCTGGGCGCGCCCGATGATCCCAAGACCGAGATCGCCAAGATCCTCGCGTGTGAAGAAGTCGAAGAGCGCTTTCCGCCCGCCGTCGAATCTGAAGCGAAGACCGTTCCAGAGCATGTCTCCGACGCGGATCTCGTCGCTCGCGAAGATCTCCGTCATGTGCCGTTTGTCACGATCGATCCCGAGACTGCGCGTGACTTCGATGATGCAGTCTGTGTCGAAGAAGGACCGGAAGCGGATCAGCTCAGGCTGTGGGTTGCCGTCGCAGATGTCTCGCACTATGTCCGGCCCGGAACCGCAACCGATCGCGAAGCTGAGCGTCGCGGCGTGTCGGTCTATCTGCCCGATCGCGTGGTGTCGATGCTGCCGCTGCCGCTGTCGGCAGGAATCTGCTCGCTCAATCCCAAGGTCGAGCGGCTGGCGATGGTGGCACGACTGGACATTGATCGTCACGGCTTCGTCGTCGGAAGAAAGCTGATGGCGGCGGTGATTCGCTCACGCGCTCGCTTTGACTACGCCGGTGTCGCGACGGTGCTGTTTGGTCAGCCGTCGAGCCAGCACGATCACTACCTGCCGTTTTTGCCTCAGCTTCGGCTGCTGCAAGACGTGGCGGGACGACTGCGGGCGCAGCGCGATCGCCGAGGCGGACTCGACTTCGATCTGCCCGAAGCGAAGGTCATCTTGGCTGCCGACGATCCGCGCCTGGTGGTGACGGTGAAGCGCTCGCGAGCCGATGCCTTGGTGCGACGCGCGTATCAGATGATCGAAGATGCGATGCTGGCTGCAAACGAAGCCGTCGCGGAATACTTTGCGGAGCGCGGACTGGATGTGCTGTGGCGAGTGCATGCGCCGCCCCGTCGAGAACCGCTTCAGCGTCTGTCGGAGCTGGCCTACGGCTTTGGCTTCCCGGTCGATCCCGAAGCAGCGACGGAACCGCTCGCGCTGCGCACGTTCTTGGAAACGATCAAAGGCCAGCCGTGTGAGCGCTCGCTGTCGTATCTGGTGCTGCGCTCGCTCAACCAAGCGGTCTATTCCGTCGACAACGTCGGTCACTTTGGACTGGGCGCGCGTCGCTATCTGCACTTTACGTCGCCGATTCGTCGCTATCCCGACTTGGTGGTGCATCGCCTGCTGAAAGTCATCTTGCAGCAAGAGTCGCAGCCCGCCGGGAAGGTCTACGGTTCGTGGCCGCCGCGCAAAGAGATGAAAGAGTGGGCGACGGACTCGTCGCTGCGTGAGCGTCGCGCGATGGAAGTCGAGCGTCAGGTCGTGGACCTGTATCGCGCGCTGCTGATGCGAGAGCGAATCGGCGAGGAGTTTGCGGGCATCGTCTCTGGTGTGACGAGCGCGGGTCTGTTCGTCGAGATCGATGATCCGTACGTCGAAGGCTTGGTGAAAAGCGATCGGCTCGACGAAGACTACGAGCTCAACGACAAGACGCTGCGCTACGAGACGCCGAAAAACGGTGCGAGCATTGGGCTCGGTGACTCGGTGCGCGTGCGAATTGACTCGGTGTCGGTGCCGCAGAGACGAATCGAGCTGTCGCTGCTGAGCGCGCCATCGGCGAAGTCTGCCAAGTCGAAGCGATCCCGAGAGGAACGACCGATCAGTCCGAAAGAGCGATCCTATCGCGAGGACAAGCCGACGAAGGATCTGAAGCCAAGCAAAAGCCCAGCGACGGAAAACGACAAGCCAGCGACGAAGAAGCCTTCTCCAGCGACGAAATCGTCCAAGAAGCCGGCCAAGAAAGGCAGCGGCACAGCGACGAAAGAGCCGAAGAAAGCGTCCAAGCCCAAAGCGAAGAAGCCGTCCAAAGCGAAGAAGCCATCCTCGTCGGTGAAGAAAGAAAAGCCGAAGAAGCCGAAGGCAAAGCCCGCCGCTCGCACGCCGAAGACCTAGCGCTCCCAGCGAAACCAGGACTTTACAGAATCGCCGCTGCCGACTATGACAGCGGCCCATGGCGTCACGCCCTTCCAAGACCATTGAGACCTTCGCGAACCCACGTCCCGGTCGCGAATACGAAATCCGCTTCGACTGCCCGGAGTTTACCTGCCTGTGTCCTCTGACGGGGCAGCCGGACTTTGCGACGTTCACGATCACCTACATTCCCGACGAGCTGTGCATCGAGCTGAAGTCGCTGAAGATGTATCTGTGGTCGTTCCGCGACGAAGGCGCGTTCCACGAAAAGGTCACCAACCAGATTGCCGACGACATCATCGCGGCGATCAAACCCCGTCGGCTCCGCGTCGAAGGTGACTTTGCCGTCCGAGGCGGCATCGGCACCGTCGTCGTCGTCGATCACGAAGCCAGCTAGGACCCAACGTGGCGGGCCGAGGCAGACCCAAGACCGATTCGCTCCTGACCGCCCACGACGCTCCTTCTCTCTTCCCTAAGAAGAGTCCGCTTTTCTTTTCTGCGATTCAGCAGGCGCTGCTGACGTGGTTTCGCTCGGGACATCGCGATCTGCCGTGGCGAAAAGAGCGCGATCCGTACGCCATCTGGGTGTCGGAAATTATGCTCCAGCAGACCCGAACCGAGACGGTGAAGGGCTATTTTTCGCGCTTTATGGCGAGCTTCCCGACGGTGACTGCGCTGGCGAAGGCACCGCTCGACGACGTGCTGTCACACTGGAGCGGGCTTGGCTATTACTCGCGCGCACGCAACCTGCACAAAGCCGCGCAGCAGATTCTGACGCTCTTCGACGGACAGTTTCCGCACGACCCCGAAGCCATCGCCGCGCTGCCGGGCATCGGTCCGTACACGGCGGGCGCGATTCGCTCGATTGCGCTTGGACAAGCTGCGCCGATTCTCGACGGAAACGTCATTCGTGTGCTAAGTCGTCTGTTTTTACTTGACGAAAGGCCGGATTCGGCGGGTGGTAAGCGGCTGTACTGGTCGCTCGCGGAGTCGCTGCTGCCGAAAGCGACGCTCGACACGCTGCCGAACGATCCCGGCGATCTCAACCAAGCGCTGATGGAGCTGGGCGCCACCGTCTGTCTGCCTCGACGTCCGATCTGTCTGACCTGTCCGCTCGCGACGCACTGCGAGGTTCGCCAGAGAGGCAATCCCGAAGACTATCCGCCCGCCAAGCCGCAGAAGGTCAGCCCGACGGTACGAATGGTCACGCTGCTGCTGCGCTGCGACGAAAACGTGCTGCTGCTTCGTCGTCCCGAGCTGGGGCTGTGGGGCGGACTGTGGGAACCACCGACGCTGGCACTGGAAGCAGAGGAAGCGGCTTTAACGGGACTTACGCGGCTTGTGAAGACGGTCTTGGGCACGACTCTTCCCGTCGAAAACGCGCAGCCACTGACGGAGTTTGCGCACATCTTGACCCATCGCAACCTGCGCTTCTTTCCGTTTCTGCTTACGCTGCCCTCGCTGCCGCAGCTTCGGCTCGACGGATATCAAGCGCAGCGAGTCATCGATCCCAGCGAGCCGCAGGCGCTCGGTCTGTCGGCGTGGGTGACGGCGCTGCTCGCCAGGCTGCCAGATCCCGTCGAGCAGTCCGCGCCATCCGTCTGACGACTACATCCGCTCAGGCACCGAAATTCCAAGCAGCGACAGCCCGTGACGCAGCGTCTGCGCAACCTGATCGAGCAGCCACAGCCTCGATGCACGCGCCGTCGGCTCTGCCTTGAGCACCGGCACTTCGTTGTAGAAGTTGCTGACGACGCCCGCCAGATCGAACAGGTATTCGCACAGGTGATGCGGACGAGCCGTTCGCGCCACCGTCTCGACCGCCGACGAAAAGTCGAGCAGCCGTCGCACCAGCCGTCGCTCCGCAGGCTCGGTGATCGTCACCGCGTCCGCCGTCGCCATGCCTTCCGTCGCTGCTCGCCTAGCAATCGATCGCAGCCGCGCATACGCATACTGCATGTACGGCGCGGTGTTTCCTTCGAGGCTCAGCGCCTTTTCAATGTCGAAGTTTATGTCCTGCGAGCGATCACGCGACAGATCGTTGTACTTGATCGCGCCAATGCCGACGACACGCGCCACCTCGGCCACTTCTTCGTCGGACAGCTCCGCGTTCTTTTGCTTCGCCGCTGCGGCTGCGTGCTCCGTCGCCATGTCCAAGAACTCATCGAGGAGCGGCACATTGCCTTTTCTCGTCGAGCCCGTCGCGTAGTTGCCGTCTTGGTCCTTAAAGCGCATCGAGCCGAAGCTGATGTGTTCCAGCGAGCTGTCAAAGCCCATCTTGCGCGCGACGAAGAACACCTGCTGAAAGTGAAGCTGCTGCGGAATTCCGACGACGTAGAGCACTCGCTCGGGCTGATAGTCGCGCATGCGCTGCTCGATCGTCGCCAAGTCCGTCGTTCCATACAGAAACGAGCCGTCGGCTTTGCGAATCAACAGCGGCGCGGGCGCTCCATCGACGTTACAGACCACTGCGCCTCGGCTCTGCTCCGCGATGCCTTTTTGTAGCAGCTCCTCGACGAGCGACGCGAGCCGTGGATGATAGTGACTCTCGCCATAGACGGTATCAAACGACACCCCGAGCCGCGCGTAGGTCTTGTCAAACTCGGCGAGCGACACCGTCACAAAGCGCTTCCACAGCCGCAGGTTTTCTTCGTCGCCTTGCTGAAGCTTCGCCAGCTCTGCCCGCGCCGAGGCCAGCAGCGGTGTCACTTGCGCGCCCGCATCGTCGTCATCCTCATCGTCGCCAGCGTGAGTGGGACGCTGAAGCTTCAGGGAATCCGCCTGCGCTTTTTCGTCGGTGACAAACTTTTGATACAGCCGCACCAGCTCGCCGATGGGATCGCGCGCAAACGCTGCTTCGTCGAGCCAGAGTCGATACGCGACGATCAGCTTGCCAAACTGCGTGCCCCAGTCGCCCAGGTGATTGTCCGCGACGACGCGATATCCAACGGCTGCGAACACTCGCTTGAGCGCATCGCCGATGATCGTCGAGCGAATGTGCCCAATGTGCATCGGCTTGGCGATGTTTGGCGACGAGTAATCGACGACGACGCACTTGCCCGCGTGAAGCTGTTCGATGCCGTGGTGCGAATCGCGCGCAATCTGCCCGAGACAGTGCGCCAAAAACTCGTCTTTCAGAAAGACGTTGACGTAGCCTGGACCGGCAATCTCTGCTTTGGCGACGACGGGATGCTCGGCAATCGACGACAGCACAAGCTGCGCCAGATCACGCGGCTTCTGTCCAAGCGGCTTCGCAAGCTGGAGACAGGAGTTGACCTGCAAGTCGCCAAACTCAGGCTTTGAGGCGGGAAGGAGCGAAAGCTCCGTCGGAATGGCAGCGTTTCCAGGGAACTTGTCGGAAAGAGCCTGCGCGGCCCGTCGACCAAGCTCCGCACAGGCTGCCGAAAGAGACATCGGCATAACAGTCGAGCTAGACATGCGCGGAGCCTAGCAAATCGCCGCGTGAGCCGAAAGTTTTGTATCGGTCACAGCGACGACAGAATCAAGCCAGGCGACGGAGACGAGCAGCAGCGTCGCTGAGCACATCATCAGGCTTGGCAAAGCAGAAGCGCAGCATGGTTTCTCCGACGGGATCTTGATAGAAGCTGGTGCCCGAGATCGCGGCAATTCCCACTTCGTCGAGCAGCTTCATCGCAGCCTGTCGGCTCGTCGCACAACCCAGCTTTCGCACATCGGCCAGCACGTAATACGCTCCGGCGGGCCAGTACGGACGCAGTCCCGCATCCTCGAGCGCGGAGCACAAAATATCGCGCTTGCGCTGATACATCGCCGACAGCTCGTCGTAATACGGTCGCGGCGTCTCGATCATCCCAGCGAGCGATCCAAGCTGTAGCGGCGTCGGAGCGCAGACGTACAGCAGATCGTGGGCAATCGCGATGCGACTCGCAGCCTCGGCGGTGGTCGTCAAATAACCGATGCGCCAGCCGGTGATCGAAAACGTCTTCGACAGCCCGGTCAGCGTCACACAGCGATCGCGCATCTGCGGAAGCTGCTGAAGCGGCAAGTGACGCTTTCCATCGAACACGATGTGCTCGTAGATCTCATCGCAGAACGCAATCAGGTTGTGGCTTTGACAGAAGTCAGCGAGCAGCTCGCGCTCGGCTTCCGACAGCACTTTTCCGCCCGGATTCGACGGGGTGCAGATCACAATCGCGCGGGTCTTGCTCGTCACAGCTCGCTCGAGCGCTTCCTGTCCAATCTGCCACGTCGGCGGCACCAGCGGCACCAGCACCGGCACAAGCCCGAGCGACAGCACCGTGTTCAAGTGATAGCCGTAATACGGCTCAAACAGGATGATCTCGTCGCCCGGCTCACACAGCGCCAGGATGCTCGCCGCAAAGCCGCCCGTCGCTCCGCTCGTGATCACAACCTCTGAGCTGGGATCGTAGGACACGCCGTACAGCGTCTCGACTTTGCGCGCAACCGCTTGCCGCAGCTCTGCGATGCCCATCGGGTGCGCGTAGGTCGCAATGTGGTCTTCGATGGCGCGAATCGCTCCGCGCGCAACGGGCTCCGGCGTCGGCAGATCACAGACGCCCTGCCCCAGGTTGATTCCCCCTTTGGCCTGACACGCGATGGTCATCGCGCGAATGTCAGAAATTGCCAGCTTGGCGAGTCGAGAACCTATCCGCATCTTGCCAGTCTATCACGACGAGCGCCGACGCCCATAGCGCCATGCCGCGACGATGACCACGCCAAACAGAAGCGCCAGCCCAAGCTGGAGTCCGTGATGTCGCAGCAGATAGCGCAGATGGCCTCGGTGAAAGCGCCGAGGCGGACCTTGCGGATCGGTCTGGATCTCTCCGACGGGATTGCGATCGATCGGCAGCGTCACACGATCAAACGGCAGCCCTTGCGGCGACTGCGCGCGCACCGAAATGACGACGCGATCAGCCTGGGGACGAAGCTCGATCATGACGTAGTGATGCACGGACTCGTAGCGCTGCAGCGCGGGCTCGTCGGGCTGACCACACGGCGACCGATCGTAGAGCTTGGCCCCGCCGCCGCCCGTGACAAAGTACGGCACGCCGTTTCGCTCCAGCCGCTCATACGCGTGATCGTGTCCGGCGAGCACCGCATCGACTTTGTGCTGCTCAAACAGCGTCATCCAGGTCCGCATGCTGCGCGATTCCCCACAGTGTAGGCCCATCGACAGCGGCGGCTGATGCAGCACCACCAGGCGAGCCCGCACCGACGGATCGCTGCTCGACTTGGTCAGCTCGTCTTTCAAAAACTGCGTCTGCTCGGGCAAGCTGGGACGATTTCCGTCGAGAAAGATCAGCTGAAGAAACCCATAGCGCGCCGAATAAAAGCGCTTTTCCGCCTGCGGAAGCAGCTTGCGAAAGAACGATCCGTCACCATCGCCGATCAGCTCATGGTTGCCCAGCGCCGGGAGATACCAGATCTGCGACCACAGCGGCTCGTGCGTCTTGCTCAGCTCTTTCCAGTCCGCTTCACTGTCGCCTTGTCCGACGAGATCACCCGTCCCAATCACCAGATCCGGCGACTCTGCCAGCACCGCTTGCACAATCGCTTTCGAGCTGACCGAGTCATTGCTCGGACTCGCTTGCTCGTCGCCAAACACCGCCAATAGCAGCGGTCGCGAGTCCCCAAGCGGCGGAGCCGTCGTCACTTCCCCAGCCAGCGGCGACAGTCCTTCGACGGACAGCTGATAGCGATACCGTCGTCCCGGCAGCAGCCCGTCGACGCGCAGCGTATGCCAAGCCGAAGCGGAACTCTCGACGACCCGAAGCGGAGGCTGAGACGGAGCCCGCCGAACCGCCGCATCGTCCACCACGAGCGTCGCTTTGCGCGCTTGTTTGTCGATCACTCCGACGTGAACCGCAAACGAAGTCGAGGACAGCTCGCTCACCAGCGGACCCCACAGCTCGATCGGCTGGCTGACTTCGGGATGATCGGGATCACCGTGCGCCCATGCGACCGGTCCGCCTATCCCGTCGACCAGCAGCCACAGCGACATCACCCACACTGTACGGATTACGCGCCACATCTGCTGCACTGTAGCAGTCGCTTTGCCTGGTGGCCGATTGTGGTAGCGTTTCCCACCATGACGCTCTTTACCCGCAGACGGCCTTCGACCCGCGCTCACTTCATCGGTGTGGGCGGCATCGGCATGTCCGGCATCGCGGAGATTCTGATCGGCCTGGGCTGTCGCGTCTCTGGCAGCGATCGCAAGCTGTCCGACGTCACCGAACGACTTCGCAGCCTCGGAGCGGAAGTTCGCGAAGGTCACACCGATCGAAACCTCGATCTTCTCGACGGAGAGCTAGATGTCGTGGTGATCTCAAGCGCGGTCAGTCCCGACAATCCTGAAGTCGTGGGCGCACACGCTCGAGGCATTCCGGTCGTCCGTCGCGCCGAGATGCTGGCCGAGCTGATGCGTCTTCGCTACGGCATCGCGATCGCGGGATCGCACGGCAAGACCACCACATCGTCGCTGATTGCCACGGTGCTGTATCACGCGGGACTCGATCCAACGGCGGTGATTGGCGGCAAGCTGCCCGCACTCGGAAGCAATGCGCGGCTCGGACGATCGGAATATCTCGTCGCTGAAGCGGATGAATCCGACGGATCGTTTCTGCACCTGATGCCGACCGTCGCTGTCGTCACCAACATCGATCCTGAGCACTTGGATCACTACGGCGACTTTGATCGACTGCTCGCGGCATTCCGAGACTTCGTCGACAAGGTTCCGTTTTACGGACGTGCGGTGCTGTGCCAAGACCATCCGACGGTGCGCGCGATGATTCCGTCGATCAGCAAGAAGGTCATCACGTACGGACTGACGCTCGGGGCCAGCTATCGCGCCGAGGAGCTGATGTTTTCCGGGCTGAGCAGTCGCTTCATCGCGCTCAGCCACGGGGAACGACTTGGTCCCGTCGAAGTTCCGATGCCCGGCGCGCACAACGTCCAAAATGCCCTGGCAGCGCTCGCGGTGTCGGAGTTTTTGGGCATTCCGTTTGCGACGTTCCAAGAGGCGATGCGCAGCTTCGGCGGCGTCGGACGACGCTTCACCGTCAAAGGCCGCGTCATTCGCGATGGCGACGAGATCATGGTCGTCGATGACTACGGACATCATCCCGCCGAGGTTCGCGCCACGATCGCCGGAGCACGCACGGGCTTTCCGGGTCGACGACTGGTCGTGGCCTTTCAGCCGCATCGCTATACCCGAACGCGCGATCTGCTCGACGAGTTTGCACGAGCGTTCGACGATGCCGACGTGGTGCTGATTGCCGACATCTACGGCGCGGGTGAGACGCCGATTCCCGAGGTGTCGAGTCAGGTGCTGGCGCAGCGCATTCGCACGCACGGACATCCGGCGGTTCGCTACGTCGGAGCACGCACCCACGTTGCGACCGAGCTTTGCGATCTGGTGCTGCCCGGCGACATTGTGGTGACGCTCGGCGCTGGCGATATTTCCCACAGCGGTCCAGAGCTTCTGTCGCTGCTCGGCGCGCGGTAGCCATCAAAACCCCATCCGTTGCGAGTGCTCGACGTATGAACGAAACCCGACCCGGAAAGCTGTTTGTCGTCGGAACGCCGATCGGCAACATGGAAGACATCACCCTGCGCGCGCTGCGTGTGCTGTCGTCCGTCGAGATCATCTGTGCCGAAGACACGCGCTCGGTGCAGCATCTGCTGACGCATCATCAGGTGCGTGCTGGCACGACGCCCGCTCGCATCTTGAGCTTCTTTTCGGGCAACGAAGCGGCGCGCACCGACGAAGTGATTGGGCTGCTGCGCGACGGTCATGACATTGCGCTGGTGTCCGAAGCGGGTATGCCAGGCATCTCGGATCCGGGTCAGCGACTGGTTGCTGCGGCGCAAGATCAGCGCATTCGCGTCGAGGTGATTCCCGGTCCCAGTGCGGCGCTGCATGCGCTGGTGGCGTCGGGTCTTCCGAGTGAGCGCTTTGTGTTTCTGGGCTTTCCGCCGCGCAGCGAAGGTCAGCGGCTTCAGCTGTTTGGCTCGCTTCGTCACGAGCCGGGCACGCTGATCTTCTACGAGTCGCCCGAGCGCGTGGCACAGACGGTGGCGGACCTGGCAACGGCGCTCGGTGCGGATCGCCGTGCGGTGGTTGCGCGTGAGCTGACCAAGCTGTTTGAAGAACACCGTCGGGGAACGCTCGGAGAGCTATCGCACAGCCTGATCGCGCAGCCGCCCCGAGGAGAAATTACGCTGGTGGTTCATGGCGCCGATGCGCAGAGCACGCAGCCGACGGCAGAGACACTGGACGTGGAACAGGAAATCCGTCGTCGCTTGGCCAAGGGAGAGAGCGCCAAAGACATCGCGACCGCGCTGACGGTGATCCTGGGACAGCCGCGACGGAAGCTCTATCAGCTAGCGCTGCATTTGAAGGAAACCAGCGACGACGCTACGTCTCTGGATGGTGTTCCGGCTGGTTGAGAAAGCGGGTCAGAAGCTGCTCTTGCTCGGGTGACAGCGACGCAAACGACACGCCGGTCATTCGATAGTCGCGGTTGCGACCTTGCGCTTCGTCGAACGCAACCAGACACGGCAGCTCGAGCAGCTCGGCACTACCGGGCAGCTCGAAGGACAAGAGCAGCTCGGTGCCGGTCGATAGCAGCTCTTCAGCGGGCTCACAGCGACGCCAGATTCGCATTCCACCCAGCCCAACATCCGACGACTGCGCGAGCGCAACGCCAAACAGCGGCTCTCGCCCGACAACCTGCTGACGAACCGCGACGCGCAGCGGCAAGCGAGAGTGACTGCGACGGTCCAGCCGAACACGCCGACGTTCACCCAGCGAGCTTGGCAACGAGACGGGCGCATCAGGCAAGTTCAGCGGTTCCATGTGGGCAATGTAGGAGAGTGAAGCCAAAAATCAAGCATCTCGCGATGCTTGCAGTGCCCGAGGCGGGAATCGAACCCACACGCCAGTTACGGCTAAGGATTTTAAGTCCTCTGCGTTTACCTATTTCGCCACTCGGGCCGAGGAGTCAGCGCGGCAAATAGATAACAAATTTTTGGACTCTTTCGCGCACGGTTTAGTGTGATGAGCGCTTCGACTGTCACGCCAAATGGCTCGCAGCGTCGAAGCAAAGACCGCAGCAGCAACAGCAAAGCGCAGGATGGGCATGGGCGAAGCAATCGCGGCAGTTTGTTTCGATTTGGATGGCACGCTGGTGGACAGCGAGGGTGAAGCAGCGGATGCGTTTGAGCTGGCGATGGAGCCGCTCGGACGACGGCTTTCAGCCAAAGAGCGCGACTTTGTCGTCGGTCATGGCTTTGGCGAAATCTATGCGTTCATCAAAGCCGGTGGCGGCCTGCCGTGGTCCAGCAAAGAGCTGGAAGAAGCAGTGTTCGCGGCGCGGGTGACGCTGTTTGCGCGCAACGGTGCGGGAGAGCTACCCGGCGCCAAAGAAGTGGTGCGCAAGCTGTCGTCACGCTGGCCGTGTGCGCTCGTGACGGGCTCGACGCGGTCGGAAGCGAACCTGATGCTGGAGGCGCTGGGCATCACCGACTGCTTTGCCGTGACGCTGTGCGCCGGGGAATATCCACAAGGAAAGCCTTCGCCGATTCCGTATCAGCAGGCCGCGCAGGCGCTCGGGGTCAGCCCGCAGCAGTGTGTGGCGATTGAAGACTCGACGGCAGGGATTCAGTCAGCACGCAGCGCGGGCATGCACTGCATCGGTGTGCGCGTCGGAAATCGCTACGGACAGGATCAGTCGCACGCACACCAGCTCGTCGACACCTTGCTCGATGTCGAGTCGCTGTTACTTTCTCGCGAGCGCATCTAGCACTGCTTTGGCGTCGGCTTCGGGCATCAGCACCTTGGTCGCACGCGATGACACGCGCACCGACAGCGTTCCCGACGCAGGCACCGTGTACGTCGATTCCTTCGTGGTATCGAGCGGGTCCGCGAGCACATCGACCAGCTTGCCCGACGAAAACGGAACCTTCATCTGCGCGCCGGAAAACTCGGTGACGCTGGTCTGGCTGTTGTGGACGTTGGTGACGATGAGCGCGGTCTTGCCGTTGTAGCTGCGCGTGAAGGCCAAGATGCCCGCGTCGGACTCACTGCCGGTGCGGTCGGTGGCCCAGGTCACTTTCAGATCGCCGCGACGAAGCACGTCGGACGATTTGCGCAGCGCAGCCAGCCGAGAGATCCACTTGAAGGTGTCTCCGTCGGTTGAAAAGCCGGACTGGTTCATCGTCTCGCGCTGGGTGGTGGACGCGCCGCGATAGATGTTGTCGAGCACGGTGTCGAACATGCGCTCGCGGTTGGCTGGATCGTTGCCGCCCGCATAGTCCTGCTCGGTGCCGTAGTAGATGCAGGGAATGCCGTCTTGGGTGAACAGCAGCGACACGGCATTGTGCAAGCGTCGACGAGCCTCCGTCGCATCGACATAACAGCCATCGATCGGCGACAGAAAGCGCGACACGTCGTGGTTGTCCAGGAAGTTGACGAGCAGCTTCGATGGCGCAATGCCCACGCCTTGGCTGTCGACGGCACCACCGGGAATCGCCGTCTGGTTGTAGATCGGCTTGCCTGCAACGGGATCGGGCAGCGAGTCTCCATCGACGGTGCGGAAGCGTCCTTGGTTGCGATACTGCCCGTGAACCGCTGGCGTCATCGTCGCGGTGTCAAAGCGCAGTCGATCGTTCCACAGCCGCGCGGTCTTGCTCGTCGGACCGCTGCACTTGACGGTGTCTTGATAGACCTGGAACTTTTGCGAAAAGTAAAAGACCGAGTCCACTTCGTTGTTATAGGTAAACTCGCCGAGCAGCGGATCGTCACCGTCGAAGGCTTCCCCGAACATGAACCAGTTTTTCTTCGGCTGCGACAGCGGCGGCACACCGTAGATCGACTGCTCGCCGTGGACGAACTTGCGAATCTGCGGCGCGAAGTCCTGCCAAAACTCGTGCTCGACGTGCTTGAGCGTGTCGATGCGAAAGCCGTCGAAGTCGTAGCGACGGATCATCTCGGCAAAGGCACGAACCAGGCCGCGTCGGACGTCGGTGCGTCGGGTGTCGAGGTCTTTCAGTCCACCGGGGAAGTCGCCCGTCGTCAGCTGTTCCCAGCGATCGTAGTTTGTGACGCGACCGCGACGGTTGTAGACAAAGGGCTGCGCGAAATCGAGCACATCGTCGTCGCCCTCGCCAAAGCGAATCGGATCGGGCACGACACGGTTGATTTCCGGCATGTTGAGGAAGCGAACGTTCGCCGGTCCCGCCGGTCCCAGTCCGTTTTGTCCCTGCACGCCACGACGGTCAAAGTCGGGATCGTATTCGTCGGCGCGCGTCAGCCGAGCCAGCGGATCCACGCTATCGAGCGACTGGGATCCCGTCACAATCTCGTCGGGCTGTCCGTTGCCGTTGATGTCGTAATAAAACAGCTGTCCGACGTGGTTCGTCACGATGTCGAGCACCACCTTCATCTTGTGCTGGTGGGCTTTGTCGACCAGCTCGCGCAGCTTGGCCGGCGATCCAAAGTGCGGGCTGATCTTCGTAAACGACTGCGTCCAGTAGCCGTGATAGCCGTCGAAGCCCGCGTCGTAGTCGATGTTCTTGACGATCGGCGAGATCCACAGCGTCGTGACACCAAGAGAGTCCAAGTAGTCGAGGTGATCGATGACGCCTTGCCAGTCGCCGCCTTGGTAGCGTCCGAGTGCGCTCGGTAAGACGCGATGGTTGTTGTTGATGTCACCGTCGGCAAAGCGATCGATGATGACTTGGTAGATCACCTCGTCGCGCCAGTCGCCGCCGTTCATGATGGCGGTGGTGGGAAAGTCTTCGCCGTAGCTGCTGTCGCAGCCAGACAGTGAAAGCGCAAGCAGCCCGAGTGACGTGACAAACGGCAGAGCCTTCGACATGGTTCCCTCGTGAGAGCTTGGAACCTAGCGCGAAGCTGGTGGCGCGGCCAAGTGCCTTTTCGTCGGATGTGCTGGGAAAGATGCGGAGGGCAGAACGAAGCCGTACCCGCGACGACGTGACAGCCTACGCACCCGCGCTGCGACGAAGGGCGCGACGATGACGGGCGGCGCCAAGCTCATCGCCTGCGGCATCCATCAGCGACGGAGAAAACAGCGAAAGTCCCAGGTCGCGCGCTGCATTGTTTAACACCGAGACGGCTTTTTCCGCCGTGCGCTGCGCATCGTTCGGAAGCAGTGCGGATGGAATTTCTCCGTCGGACAGACGAATCGGACCCAGCGGAACGGCTTCCTTCATCGGACCGGCGGGAATCACCAGGCCCGCACAGAGCGGCACGCTGCGATCTTCTCCCTCGGGCGGAGAGCTGGTTCCCGGCAGCCGCATCGTCAGCGACCAGACCTCAATGTGCAGACCGTGCTCGCGCAGCCTCTCGGTCAGCGACATCGCCTGCGACGGAGACGCCGCCGGACCTTGCACGACGTGAAGCGCGTAACCGGCTGACTCGATTGGCTCCAAGAAGACCAGGCCGTTCGACGACTCCTCGGCGAGCTGTTCTTCCCCGTCAGAGCCGGTCAGTCCGTCGCAGAAGCTGCCTTGACCTTGGGTGTCGCACAGCACCACGTCGCCAAACTGACACGACGCACCGTAGCGCACCACCGACAGGATGCGCGCCCGCACCGGATCGACCCGCTGCACCCAGACTCGCTCGACAGAATACGGTCCGGTCGTCGGAAGCGACAGCTGCGCCAGGCCCAAGTCTCCCGCGCCGCCGGGACGCCCCGACAGAAGCCCACAAGCCTGCCAGCAAGAGCGCGCCTCGTCGAGCTTGCCCAGCGCCGTCTGCGCCAGTCCCAGGTTCCACAGCACCGACCGACTGAGCCCCGAGCCTTGCGCCAGCGCACTGGTGCTGGTCAGCCGTCCCGCTTGCTTGCGCAGGCCCGAAAGCGCCAGCGACAGCGACTCTGCCGACTGCGCCCACTGTCGCGCCTTTTTGTGCACCAGCCCGAGGTTGTAGAGCGGCACCGCCCACTGCGGCGACTGCTGATGCGCCGCTTGCAGGTCACTTGTTGCCGTCTGTTCTTGGTTGCGCTGCGCGTAAATGACGCCGCGAAGGTTTAGCAGGTACGCGCGCTGCTCGCGTTCGCCCTCGCTCGACTCTCGCTGCTGAAGATCCAGCTCGCTTAAGAGCCGACTGACCAGATGAACGGCAGTCTGGCTCTTGTCACGGCGGACAAGGCGAAAAACAGTTTCAGCAAGCGCACGCATCTGCGGCACCAGCTCCGAAGGGAGCATGCACGCCAGCGACCGGGGTCCCATGACGATAGCGTACTGTGAAAACAACGGCAGTTTCCACACTAAAAACCACAAAATTATATGGATGATTGATTACAAATCAGCAAAACCACTGTGCTTTTTGGGATGGCTCGTCACGCACGACTGCTCAATGCGCGAAATTCTCGTCGAGAAATCGAGCACCGAGCGACTGCGCATGACCTGGAGTTTTGGCGCGTTTTTGGCGGGTTTCGGCGGATTTCGCCGATTTTGAAAAAGCGAGGAAGCTTACGTTGGCTTGTTTGACAGATCGAGCGCTTCGACCTGTCCTTCCAGGCGATCGCCCAGCTCATCGATTGCAGCGCGATCAAACGATTCCCGAAACAGATACGGCAGGTGAAGCTGCGGCAGCGGCAGCGACTTGTGGAGCCGCGCGACGTGATGTTCGTTGAGCTGCGCCCGCTGACGGTGAAGCCGCGCCGCCCGCAGCACCGGACCCAGCGCTTCGTCGGACTGCGCGGAATCGGATCGCAGAAGCTCGTCGAATGCAAGCTTCGGCAGCCCACTGTGTAGACGCGGCGGATACAGCCGATTGACCACCACCGGACCGAGCGGCAGCGACAGCTCGCGCAGACCTTGGGCCAGCTGAATCGTCTCGGTCACTGGCAGATCTTCCGCAAGCGTGGTCAGCACCGTCAGACAGCGCTTCGGATCGGTGAGCAAGCTCCAGTTGTCGCGCGCCGGTCCGGTCATCGGTCCTTCGGGAATCGTATCGAGGATGATCTTGGGAATCCGCAGCAGCGTCAGGATGTGTCCCGTCGCTGGTCCGTCGAGAATCACCAGATCGTAGCGCGGCTTGCCGCCCGCCTGCTCGGTGGTGTGAAACCAGGTCTTGCCGAGCATCGCGTAGTCATACAGCCCCGGAACCGCACGCAGGAAGGCTCGCACCACGTCGCGCTCGAACACCTGCCGATACAGAAACGCCGAGTGCATGACCATCATTCCGTACTCACGCAGCGACGATTCGGGCGTCATGTTGACCGCCCACAGGTTTTCGCGCACCTGCGCCACTTCGGAAAAGTCACGCTCGACGCCGAACAGCTCTCGCAGGCGGTTTTTGCTGCGCGTCTGGGCAATCAGCACGCGCTTTCCTTGTCGCGCCGCCAGCGCACCGAGCGCACACGCCACCGTGGTGCGACCGACGCCGCCTTTGCCCGCGATGATCAGCAAGCGCCGTCCCAGCAGCGGTCCAACCATCGCCGCTTGAGGTGCCGCCAGTGGAGAGTGCGTTGCGTCGCGAGCTACAGCCATCTTTGTCGCAGCGAGGGTAGCGACCGTCTCGCGGAGTGTCAACGACGGTGGCTCGGGGAGACTCCACTTTCGCAAAAAACGGGTATGCTGCGCGCCATCATGAGTTCGCCCTTTTATCCCGTCGATACCAAGCAGAGCTTTCCCAAGCTCGAGGAGAAGATCCTCGGCTTTTGGCAAGAGAGCAACGTCTTCGAGGCGAGCCTGGCCGAGCACGATCCAAGGACCGGCCAGCCCAAGCCGCTGTTTGTGTTCTATGAAGGACCACCGACGGCAAATGGGAAGCCTGGCATTCACCACGTCCTCGCGCGGGCCTTCAAAGATGTGATTCCTCGCTATAAGACGATGCGAGGCTATCGGGTGCCGCGCAAAGCAGGCTGGGACTGTCACGGTCTTCCCGTCGAAGTCGAGGTCGAAAAGCGGCTCGGACTGCGCGGCAAACAGCAGATCGAAGAGCTGGGCATCGCCGAGTTTAACCGTCAGTGCCGCGAGAGCGTGTTTCGCTACATCGGCGACTGGGACAAGCTGACCGAGCGGATCGCGTTCTGGGTCGATACCGAGCATCCGTATCGCACGCTCGACAACGACTACATCGAGACCTGCTGGTCGCTGCTGCGCACGCTGTGGGACAAGAGCCTGCTTGTTCGCGACTACAAAGTGACGAAGCACTGTCCGCGCTGTGGGACGTCGCTGGCCGAGGCAGAAGCCGGTCAAGGCATGAAAGAAGATGTCGAAGATCCGTCGGTGTACGTGCGGCTTCGGCTCCTGCCGGGACAAGCGCTGCCGTGTGCGCCGGGCGTGACCGCTGACGGAAACGTCTCGGTGATGATCTGGACGACGACACCGTGGACGCTGGCTGCCAACACCGCCGCTGCGCTCAGCGAAAAGGCGACGTACGGCTGTTATCGCATCCTCGGCGACGACAAAAAGCCAGAGGAATACCTGATCCTGCTCGCGAGCCAGGCCGAGACAATCCTCAAAGGCCACAAGTTCGAGTGCGTCGCGTCGGACATCGTCGGAGCCAAGCTGGTCGGTCTGCGCTATCAGCCGCTCTACGACTGTCACGTCAACTTGCTCGGTCAGTCCGTCGATACGAGCAATGCCTATCGCACGATCACCGATCCCACCGTCGAAGCAGGCGAAGGAACCGGCATCGTTCACATCGCGCCCGCATACGGTGACTTGGAAGTCGGTCGTCGTCACGAGCTGCCGGTGCTGTTTTCGGTCGGTCTCGACGGAATGGTCTTGCCAGCACTGGCCAAGTTCGCGGGCAAGTTCTTCAAAGAAGCCGATCCGCTGATCATTCGCGACTTGAAAGAGCGCGGGCTTTTGTGGTCGTCGGGACGGATTCGCCACAGCTATCCGTTCTGCTGGCGCTGTGACACGCCGCTGCTCTACTTCGCCAAGACGAGCTGGTACATCAAGACCACCGCTGTGCGAGAGCAGCTCCTCGAGCAAAATCAGCGCATTGGCTGGTATCCCGAGCACATCCGCGACGGACGCTTCGGCGACTGGCTGCGCAACAACGTCGATTGGGCCATCTCTCGGGAACGATACTGGGGCACGCCGCTGCCGCTGTGGATCTGCGATCAGTGCGGCGACGTCGAGTGCATCGGCAGCATCGCAGAGCTATCCACTCGCGTCGGCAGAAACGTCAGCCACGACGAAGCCTTCGATCTGCATCGTCCGTACGTGGACTCGCTGTCGTGGGCTTGCACTAGCTGCTCGGGCGGAACCCGTCGTCGCATCCGAGACGTCATCGACTGCTGGTTTGACTCGGGCGCGATGCCGTACGCGCAGCATCACTATCCGTTTGAGCAAAAAGATCGCTTCGGACAGCTGTTCCCAGCGGCGTTCATCAGCGAAGGCGTCGATCAGACCCGAGGCTGGTTTTATACGCTGCATGCGCTCGGTGTGCTTTTGCACGGCGGTCCGGCGTTTGAAAACTGTATCGTGCTGGGTCACATTCTCGACGACCAGGGACGCAAGATGTCCAAGCGCCTGGGCAACATCGTCGATCCGTGGACGGTGCTTTCCGCCGAGGGTGCCGACGCGCTGCGCTACTACCTGTACACCGCGTCTCCGCCGGGACAGCCTCGACGATTTTCGCAAGCACTGGTTCAGAAGTCGCTGCGCCAGTTTTTGCTGACGCTGTGGAACTGCTACAGCTTCTACGTCACCTACGCCGAGGTGGAGTTTCATCGACTCGGGACGCAGGAAGTTCCGCTGGAGGACAGGCCGCTCCTCGATCGCTGGATCCTGGGCTCGCTGCATCGGCTGATTCAGAACACGACGACGGGGCTGGAGCGCTACGACATCACCCAGTCGGCGCGCGGCATCGCAGACTTCGTCGATATCTTGTCCAACTGGTACGTTCGTCGCTGTCGGGATCGCTTCTGGTCGAGCCTCGACGGTCCGGGCGGTGAAGTCGGCGGCAGCATCGAGCGAGACAAGCGCGCGGCCTATCAGACGCTGCACACCTGCTTGGTGACGATCGCGCAGCTCGTCGCTCCGTTTGCGCCGTTTATCGCCGAGGAGCTGTGGCAAAACCTCAAGCGTCGCGTCGATCCGTCGTCGCCGCTGTCGGTGCATCTGTCGGACTGGCCGGTGGCTGATGAAGCGCTGCTTTCACTGACGGAACAGCTTCGGGCGGAAATGGAAGTCGCGCTCAAGGCCGTCTCGCTCGGACGGGCGGCACGGCAGGATCAGAACCTGAAGACACGGCAGCCACTCAAGGCCGCGCTGGTTCAGGTTCCGTCGGCGGCGGCGCGACGAGCCATCGAGCGCTTCCATCAGGAAGTCTGCGAGGAGCTCAACGTCGAGACCGTCTCGTTCGCGGCGGAAGGCGAGGAGCTGGTTCACTACACGCTGCGTCCGAACCTACCGAAGCTGGGCAAGAAGCTCGGCAAGCGCGTGAAGCTGATTCAAGACGCGATGGCGCAGCTTTCCGCCGCCGAGGTCAAGCAGATCGCGATGAAGGTGCTGGCCGAAGAGCCGGTGATGATGCCGACGACAGAAGGCTCGATTGAGCTTCTGTCCGACGAGATCCTGCTGTCTGCGCAGTCGGCGGAAGGTCTGGCCGCCCGCACCGAAGACGGTCTGGTCGTCGGAATCACCACCGAGATCACCCCTGAGCTGCGCGATCGCGGCATTGCCCGTGAAGTGGTGCGCGCCATCGGTGAGCTGCGCAAAAAAGCGGGCTGCAAGGTGTCGGATCGCGTCTCCGTCGGCTACATCACGACCGACGAGACAACCGCCAGCGCAATGGCCAACCTGTCGCAGCAGGTCGAAAGCGAGACGCAGTCGTCAATCCAGCCCACGCAGCTTGCGTCGTTTGACGTGCAGTCTGTCGTCGAGCTAGACGACGCGACGATCGAGCTTCAGCTCAAGCGCTAGCGACGGCTACGCTTCGGCATAAGGCCGATTCGCGGCCAGCCGAATGATCTCGAAGTCTTCCGGGTCCAGCTCCAGATAGGGACCCAGGCACGGCGGCAGCCCCGACAGCTCTTGCATGTCGGCCCGTCGCGCCACCGTCACTTGCTGTCGACCATCATCGAGCACCATCACCAGCACACCCGGCGGCGCCGCTGCGGCGGATACCACCGCTCTTGTCAGCGCGACGCGGGTTACTTGCACGCCATCGCGATGCTCGACGACGTTGCCGAAGATGCGCACCTGCTGACGCGTTCGCCAGCGCAGCCGAAGAAGAAGAAACAGCGGAACCATCGCCACCGTCGACAAAATCGCGAACGGAAGTCGCCACTCGACGGGAAGTAGCATCCCGATGCCAAGTCCACCGAGCGGCATCACGAGCGACAGCATGACCGCACGCAAGACTTCCTCGGCGGGAGGCGGACCACCGACAACCGAAAACCACGGAGACTGGGGAAGCGCTGCCATCTGCGACATGTTGGACCTTGTCTGGTACTCGAGCTGTCAGTCTAGCGCAAGCTGATAGCGCTCCGCTTCTGGCAGCAACACCAACGTAGGTGACAGAACCACCTTGGCAACGCTAAGTTCCGCTGCATGCTTGCCAATCGGCTTTTCGTGGTGCTTCTTTTTTCGCTCGTGGCACTGGGCCCAAGCGAAGCGTACGCGACGGCGGCTGACCCAGATGCACAGGCCAAGCAGGCCTATGCGCGTGGCGCGGAGCTGTTCAAAAACCGTCGCTATCCCGAAGCGGCGACCGCGTTTGAGGAAGGCAACAAGCTCAAGCCTCACCCGGCGTTTCTGTACAACTTGGCGCTGACCTATCGGGCGCTCAATCAGCCGGACAAAGCGATCGAGTACTACGAAGGCTACCTGCGTGACTCTCCGTCAGCGACGGATCGCGCATCGGTGGAAGCGGCGATTGCCGAAGAAAAGCGCAAGCTTCCACAGACGTCCGTTGCGACGAGCGAGCCGAGTCAGTCCGAAGGAAAGCCGTTTTACAAAAAGTGGTGGTTTTGGACGGGCGCTGGCGTTGCAGTGGTGGCGCTCGGCGTCGGTCTGGGCGTCGGTCTGTCGCGTCCCACCACCGCAGCGTATCGAGAGGTAACGTGGCAATGACGGGTTTTGCAGCAGGAACTTTGGGTCGGCTGGCGCTGCTTTCGGCGCTGACGCTTACGGTGAGCTGTCAACGAAAGGCAGTCTGCGACGACGTTGCGGGAAGCTGTCTTGCGCTGACCGTCGTGGGACAGGGACCATTCGACGAGCTACGAACCGAGCTGGCGCTTCCCGGCGGAGCCAAAAAAGTCGGGGTCACCAGCGGCAACATTGACCTTCCACTGACACTGCGTGTGCTTCCTCCCGACGGAGTTTCGTCAGCTACGATTTCCGCCGTCGGTGTCGCAGGCTTCGTCGCAGGTACAAGCCAGGCTTCGGGCAGCACGGGTTCGGACTTTTCGTGGCCAGACGGTGCACACATCGCAGCAACCGTCGCGCTACAAGGTGCAAGTCCCGTCGATGCGGGCGTCAATGACATGTCGGTTGTGGTGGATCAAGGCACGCTGCCGGATCTGACGATGCCCGATCTGGCAGGACCGCCACCGACGCTGCGCTGGACGCAAGAATCCGCCACGGGCAACCCGCGACAGATGCTCTACGGCGTCTTTTCCGGTGGCAGCGGTCAGACCTTCGCCGTCGGAGAAAGCGGCATCATCCTGGCACGCGGCGCAACCAACTGGAGTTCCGAAGCGTCTCCGACGGCAACGGACCTTCATGGCGTCGCTGGCTTCGCTGGAAACGGAACCTGGACCGTCGGTGAATCACCGGGTGCCTGGCGACGCGCAGCAACCTGGACCGCCGACGCGACAGGACTTGTCCTACAAACCGGAGAGACGGTGTGGTCCGTCGCTGCGGGTGGCACGGCGGGTGAGCTGTGGGCAGGCAGTGAAAACGGCAAGGTCTGGAAGCGAACCGGCGCGACGGGTGGCAACGGAGCGTGGACGTCCGAACAAGCTCTTCCCATCGGCAATCGCGTCTACGGCGTCGCGTACGCAGGCGGAACCGTGTTTGCCGTCGGTCAGCGCGGATGGGTCGGCGTCCGACGAGGAACCGCTTGGACCAATTACCAATACGCGACGGAGTTTCCAGGCACAGCCGATGCGCTGTTTGGGGTGTCTGCGATCAACGCCGATGCTGCGGTGGCGGTCGGTTCCAAGGGCTTTGCGGTGCGCTACTCGGCGGGAAGCTGGCGGTCGGCGGTCAAGATCAACGCCAGCGACAACGAGTTCAACGGCGTGTGGATGGCTCCCTCGGGTCGATCGTATGCCGTCGGATATAACGGTCTGATCGTGCGACTGGATCAGAGCCTGGCCGCGACGCAGCTTCAGACCGATTCCAGCCAGACACTGACCGCGATCTTTGGACTTGGTGAGACGGACATCTACGTCGTCGGTCAGCGCGCGCGCCTGCCCAATCCCGAGTCGCTCATCCTGCACGGCACCCCGTAACAGCACCGTCGCTGATTCGTCAGATGTTGTGACCAAAGACGATCAGCGGCGGACTTCCATCCCCGGTCGCAACCAGCGACAGCGGCGTCTCATACGCTTGTTCCAGCAGCGGCACCGTCAGCACTTCGCTCGGCGGACCGCACGCCAGCAGCTTCCCTTTCGCCAGCAGCGCCACCCGATCCGCCTGTCGCGCCATGTTCAGATCATGAACCGACCACAGGATCGTCAGCCCGTCGGTGGACAGACGACGAATCAGCGACAGCAGCCCGACCTGATGTTTGGGGTCCAGGTGCGCAAGTGGCTCGTCGAGAAGCAGGACTTGAGGCTCTTGCGACAGCGCCAGCGCCAGCAGCACACGCTGACGTTCGCCAGACGAGAGCTGCCCGAAGCGACGACCAGCCAGCGCGAGCACACCGACGTCCGAGAGCGACTTTTTCACAATCGCTTCGTGATCGACGGACTTGTGACGGTGCGGAAAGCGACCGAGCGCGACCAGCTCTTCGACGGTAAAGTCAAACGCTGGCACCACCGCTTGCTCCACGACGGCCAGCCGACGGGCGCGCGACTCTGGATCGAGCTTGGTCAGATCCACACGCTGCGTCTCGTCTTGCAGCCAAACCGCTCCGCTGGTCGCTCGTCGCAGTCCCGACAGAACGTGAATCAGCGTGGTCTTGCCCGCACCATTTGGTCCAATCAGCGCCAGCAGCTCGCCGGGACGAAGCGCCAGGTTCACGTCGGAAAAGACGCTGCGTTCGCCGAAAGAAAAGCCCAGCTCGCTCGCGATGATCATGACAGCGTTCCCAGCCGTGAGCGACGGAGCAAGAGCGACAAAAAGAACGGCACACCGACCAGCGAGGTCAAAATTCCGACGGGAACTTCGATCGGAGCGAGCAGCGTACGCGCCGCCGTATCACAGAGCGGTAAAAATGCCCCGCCAAACAGGATCGCAGCGACGAGCAAGCGACGATGACCCGGACCCAGCAGCCTGCGCATGATGTGCGGAACCACCAGCCCGACAAAGCCAATCGTTCCACACGCAGCGACGACCAGCGCGGTCAGCAGCGACGACAAAAGCAGCAGCCGTCGCTTGTGCTGTTTCACATCCAAACCCAGGTGAACCGCCATCGCGTCACCGAGTGAGAGCAGATCAAGCACCTGCGCGCTCCGAAGCAGCAAGATCGCCGTCGGAATCGCACAGATCGTCACCAGCATCAGCGTCGGCCACTGACTCATCGCAAAGCTGCCAAACAGCCAGTAGACCAGGCTCTGGACCTGATCGGTTCGACTGGCAAACAGCGCAATTCCCGTCAGCGCAGACAGCAGTGAACCCAGCGCAACTCCGACGAGAATCAGCGAGCCTTGATCGAAGTAAAGCGACAGCCGAAGCTCTGACGCCAAAAGCAAGATCACCGTCGACAGCAGCGCACCGGCAAACGCACCGAGCGGCAGCGCCCACAGCGTGTTTTCGTGATGAAACAGCACCACAAGCGCGGCACCGAGCGTCGCTCCGCTCACTGTCCCGAGCACAAACGGATCCGCGAGCGGATTGCGAAACACGCCCTGCATCACACCGCCG
>ERZ724519.59-NODE-59-length-38595-cov-5.578697_pt1 | contig 38595 bp, 36 predicted proteins | sample MGYA00376052_ERZ724519 | MGnify/ENA primary metagenome ERZ724519 (study PRJEB28724, sample SAMN07190883) | activated sludge metagenome | isolation source: activated sludge of sewage treatment plant in Hong Hong | place: Hong Kong | collected 2016-03-17 ... | reverse complement strand
TTTGCGGATTCCGGTATGCAGTGCCAGACAGATCGCTACATACAGCAGTCGTCCGTGCAGCGTCTCTGCTCGCTGCCTGGCTCCGTGTAGGAGCGTGTCCACTTCCTGCGCTGACAGAAAATCGAGCGAGCTTGTGGTGCTGGGACGCTCGACACCACGACACGGATTGTGTAGCGCCAGACCTCTCTGTACGGCCCAAGAGAACATCGTGCTCAGCGTCGATAAGACGTTCTTCGTTGTCCCGCGTGACAGCGTCTGCTGGAGCCTGTCTCGCAGCGCGCTGATGTCGTGTGCGGTTACTTGCTGGACAGGCCGTGTTCCCAGCGTGGGAATCGCATGACGCAGCACCGACTTGGCTTGAATCCGGTAGCGCGTAAGGTCTTTGATCTTGGGCCGATTGTAGTCGGTTAGGAATCGCTCGATCAGGACTTCTACCGTCGGATTTTCTTGTCTGTTTCGATCGGGAAGTCCTGCTTCACCGCGCGCGATCCGCGCTTCGATCTCTTGAAGCATCCGTTTGGCATCCGCATAGCTTGGCTGATGACTGGCAAGCTGACGACGACGACCGTGATCATAGAAGCGCAGGTAGTAGCCGATGAAGCGGCTTCCCTTTGTACGACGGATGACTTCTCCCACAGGCGGCCCCCTTTCATCATCGTATCACGCGCGAAGGGTCCTTTGGTGGTCCCACGTTACAGATGCCGTTTCCGTCGAAGAACCGAGCGTTTGCTCTGATCCGCTGCGTAGTGATTCCTTGCAAGTCTGTGAAAGGAAACAGAAACTGCACAAGACACGGCTGTTCGTGCAGAACTACCGCTTTCATGAAAGCGATCGCGCGCCGACTCCGTACCGGATCGAGCTAGAAGTGAACGGTCAGATTCAGCACTTTTCCGGCGTGATCTCGGGCAAAGGGGAAACGGGTCCGAACAGCGACATTCAGATCGCAGAGTTTGTCTACGATCCCAGCGAGCGTCCGGGTGAGTCTCGACAGAGCGCGAGTGAAAATCCGCTCTACGCGAACTACCAAGACGACGTGATTATTAGGCAGTGGGCAGGCATCATATCGCCCGAGCACATCCTGCGAATTGAAGATCCCAAGTCGATCATTGATGTGATGCTGGGTGCGCTGGCGCTGGTGGGTGGACAGCGCAGCCTCGACGGATACCTTCACGACATGAGAGAGCGCGGACAGCAAGATCTGCGTCAAGATCAAGCCCTCTCTACGCTGGGACAGCTCGCCAGCTCGCTCAGCATGGCGCGCTCGCAGGTGTCCGGTCGCATTCCTCTTGTGCCGCAGCCCGGCTCTACTACCAGCCGATCGCGTCGCTTCTGATCGTCGCTGCCGCTGGCTCGCGGACTGCGGTTTCACAGACTCTGGAAAAACGTGTTGGGCTGCGTGCGGTTGGCGCAGCGTGTTGGGCAGAGCCGCTGTGGCCGATCGGAGGATCCACGAGCTCTGTCCGAAACAGACGGCAGAGCGCGGACGCAGTTTGTGGTAGTGTCGCGTCGTCCCTGCACGACGATCTCGGTTGAGAAAGGACTCAGAATCCTATGAACGTTCCGTCTAGTCTACAAAGCTGGGTTGACGAAGTCGCCCGGTACACCAAGCCGGATCGCGTCGTTTACTGCGACGGATCTGAAGAAGAAAACGCGCGTCTGCTTTCGGAAATGACCCAGAGCGGAGTGCTTCATCCCCTGCGCAGTGATACCTATCCGGACTGCTATCTGCATCGCTCGCATCCAAGTGATGTGGCGCGCACCGAACACCTGACGTTTATTTGTGCGGACTCGGCAGAAGAAGTCGGTCCGACCAACAACTGGATGTCGCACGAAGAGGCGATGCGCCGCGTGTGGCCGCTGTTCGATTCCTGTATGTCAGGCCGGACCCTGTACGTGATTCCGTACTTGATGGGTCCGGTCGGCTCGCCGATGAGCAAGATGGGCGTCGAGATCACCGACAGCCCGTACGTCGTCGTCAACATGCGAATCATGACGCGCATGGGCCAAGTGGCGCTCGATCACCTCGCGAAGTTTGGCGGCGGCTTTGTCAAAGGACTGCACTCGCTGGGGGATCTGTCGCCGGATCGCCGGTTTATCTGTCACTTTCCCAAGCAGAGAGAGATCTGGAGCATCGGCTCGGGCTACGGCGGCAACGCGCTGCTCGGCAAGAAGTGCTTTGCGCTGCGACTGGCCAGTGCGATGGGTCGCGAAGAAGGCTGGCTGGCTGAGCACATGCTGATCCTCGGTGTCGAGGACAAGCGCGGTCAGACGACCTACATCGCGGCAGCGTTCCCGTCGGCCTGCGGCAAGACCAACCTGGCGATGATGGTTCCCGAGCTGGGCGACGAGTTCAAAGTCACCACCGTCGGCGACGACATCTGCTGGATGCACTTTGGCCCGGACGGCAGGCTGTGGGCGATCAATCCCGAAGCGGGCTTTTTCGGCGTCGCTCCGGGGACGGGCAAGCGGACGAACTCGAACGCGCTCGCGTCGCTGCGCAAGAACAGCATCTTTACCAACGTCGCGCTGACGCCCGATAACGAGCCGTGGTGGGAAGGGCTGACGCCGCAGCCACCAGCGGGACTTATCGACTGGCAAGGTCGTCCGTTTGACCCGGCGAGCGGTGAAAAGGCTGCGCATCCGAACTCGCGCTTTACCGCGCCCGCCAAGCAGTGTCCGAGCGCTTCTCCGATGATGGATGCACCGCAAGGTGTGCCGATCTCGGCGATTGTGTTCGGCGGACGACGCGCGAAGCTGGCTCCTTTGGTGATGGAAGCGCGCTCGTGGCAGCACGGCGTGTATTTGGGCGCGACGATGGCGTCGGAAACCACAGCTGCTGCCGTCGGTCAGGTTGGCGTCGTGCGCAACGATCCGCTCGCGATGCTGCCGTTCTGTGGCTACAACATGGGCGACTACTTCGCGCACTGGCTGCAAATGGGCGAGCGTACGACGACGGACAAGCTGCCCAAGCTGTTCCAAGTGAACTGGTTCCGCACCGGCGACGACGGCAAGTTCCTGTGGCCCGGCTACGGTGACAACATTCGCGTGCTCAAGTGGATCATCGAGCGCGTGCGCGGCGAGGGCTCGGCGGTGGACAGCCCGGTGGGACTGCTGCCGTCGCCAAGCGCCATTGATACAAGCGGCCTGTCGCTGCCAGCGGGCGCGATGGATCAGCTTCTGTCGGTGGATGTCACGGCGTGGCGACAGGAAACCGAGCGCAATGCGCAGTTTTTGGCCAAGTTCGGTCGCCACATGCCCAAGGCACTTCTCGACGAGCATCAGCAGCTGAGCGAGCGCTTGGCGGCCTCGGGCTCGTAACGTCATCGACCTTCACTCACCACGGATCTGACGCGCTGGATGTCTCTGCTTCGGCTCTCTTCCCAACTGATTGCACTGACGCTGACCGTGTGGCTTGGGCCCGCGTGGGCCGCGCCGCTGCGAGCCATCGTTCACTTTCAAGGCCAGGCCGCGCCGCAGCGTCCGCTTGGCTTTTGGCTGCGACAAAATGGAATGTTGCCGATTGCTCCGCCGTCGCCGGATCCGCGTCGTGAAGCGGTGCTGGAAGTGATCGCGCTGCAAAAGCAGCCAGCGACGGTTGCTCCGCAGCCAAAGACACAGCGGGTGCGCATCGTCGGGGGACGGCTGCTGCCTCGGCTGTCGCTGCTGGCGCAAGGTGGCGAGCTGACGCTCTCGAACGAAACCGATCGATCTGTGACGGTGGAGCTTCTGCCTGCGCAGGCGGGACGGACTTCGCTGCTGGTTTCGCCGTCGTCGCAGACCAAGCTGAGCGTGTCCGGCGAGGAGCTGACGCTGCTGATTGCTGGGCCACCCAAAGCGCAGGCGACGGTGATTGTGCCCTCGTTCATCGCGACGCAGCTGAGCATCAGCGAGTCGGGCAAGGTCGCGGTGGCGACGGTCGATGTTCCGCCGGGACGCTATTCGGTGCGCTTGCGGCTGCCAGCGGGCGCGTCGTGGCAAGAAGAAGTGGTGGTCGGCAGCGACGGGGCAGAGCTACCGCTGCACGTTCAGCTCGGAGAGGATCGCTAGCCGATGGGATGGACCAAGCTGTGGCTGCTCAAGCTGTCGCTGCTCGGGAGCGCGCTCTTTGTGTGCGTCGGGATCTTGCTTCGTGAGCCCGTTTCTCCGTCGCAGAGTGGGCCGCTTAAGGAACAGACGCAGCAGGTGGTCGAGCTGTCGCTCAAGCTCTGGGCGGAGCAGCTGATCGAACAGGCGACGCTGCTGGCGAGTGATTCGCAGCTGGTGACGGCGCTGGATGAGCGCGAGCGAGGTCTGGCCGAGCCTGAGCTGCTTCGTCAGTCGGTCATCAAGCGGCTGCGCAAGCTGCTTGGGCCCGCGACGGAAGGTCTTGCGCAGTGGGCGATGCTCATCGATCAAGAAGGCGTGGTGGTGACGCGCGTCGGTCTGTCGGAAACGCGGCACGGAGACTCGCTCATCGGCTGGCCGCTGCTGCAGCTGGGGCTGCGCGGCTATCGGCTGGACGATCTATATGAAGAAGACGGCCAGGTCTTCGAGGTCGCGGTTGCGCCGCTTTCGACGCTGAGTCATCAGCGCTACGCTGGGGCGGTGGTGATCGGTCGGGCGCTCGATTCGCGGCTCGGCAGTCGGCTCGGAATGACGACGGTGTGGCGACGGAATGGACGGGCGCTGCTCGCCGATGCGCCGCAGCCGCCTCGGGATGGGTGGGTGGTGTCGGTGGCGCGTCCGGGCTCGGTCGCAGGGCTGGAGCTGGTCGGCTGGCTGACGGCACCTGCGTCGCGTCCTGTTCATTCGTCGCTCGTCAGTCGGCTCTCGCAGGGACTGACGCTGCCGATGCTCGGGCTGGGCGTGCTGATCGCGGGCGCTTTGTTTGGCCTTGGTCTGGCCTTGCTGCGCTGGGATCGTCAAAAAGAGCGCTCCGCTTTGCCGCTTTTTCCAGGTTTTGGGCCGTTTCCAGCCAGTTTTCCTGATGTTCCAGCGGAAGCTGCGCCCGTTCTTCCTGTTTCTTCGGCGGATGCGTCCGTGGTGGCTCCTGCTGCTGCGGACGTGCTGATTGCTGCGGCTTCGTCCGAGCTGCCCGCGCTGGCGTGGTCTGGGGACGCACCGATCGGCGCAGGACGTGAGCAGATGTACGCCGACTTCGTCTTGGCCAAGGTGCGCTGTGGCGAGTCGCTGTCAGGGCTCAGCTTCGAGACCTTCTGCGACGAAATTGAGGGCGGCAGAGCCAGCATCACGCACGCGCAGGGCTGTCGCGATGTCGCCTTCCGCGTCCATGTCCGAGACGGTCGCGCCACGCTGCGTGCGACACCACTGTGGTAACGCGGTCCGTGAACCAGTCCGCTTTGGGGCGCAGTTTGTCACCGCGCGGCATCTTCAATGTGTGAGCGCAGTACGATGACCGAGAGCAAAAGCGAGCGAGAGCGACTTCGCGAACAGCTACAGAAGCTGCCCATTTTTCCCCTTCACCGCGTGCAGCTGTTTCCGCGCGCGATCCTGCCGCTGTACGTGTTTGAGCCTCGCTATCGAGAGATGACCGCCGCGTGTCTTGCGGGCGACAAGCTGATGGCGATCGCGCAGCTTCGACCCGGCTTTGAGGCCGAGTACCAAGGCAGACCGCCGGTGCGATCGATTGCGGGGCTCGGCAAGATCATCGCGCATCGCGAAAATCCCGACGGAACCTTCAACATCTTGCTGGAAGGGATTGCGCGGGTTCGCATCCTGCAAGAGCTTCCGCCGGATCACAGCTATCGCGAGGTTCGTGCGCAGCTGGTTCGCGATCGCATCATCGACGGGTTTGATCAGCAAGCGGCGCGCGATACGCTGCGGCTGCTCATCGACAAGCTGTCGCAGTTCGTCGGGGAAAGCGGTTCGTCGCTGCGGAGCCTGTTTTCGGAAACCAAGCGCCTGCCGTGTCTGGTCGATGTGCTGTCGTCGGCGCTGATTCAAAAGCCCACGCTGCGGCGAAAGCTGTTTGAAAGCCGCGACTTGGCGGCGCGCGTCGAGCTGCTGACGGTTTCGATCGCGCAGCTGGTTGCTGGCCTTAACAACACGGGTCAGTCGGAGCTAAATTAGGCCATGTTCCTTCGTCGCTTGGTTTCATCCGGTTCGCTGCTCGCGCTGCTCTGGCTGGCTTCGGGCTGTCCCAAGTCACAGCCGATTGATGCACCGCCGCAGCAGCAAGATCCCGACGATGCACCGTCGCTCGGTCCTGGCCAAAGCGGCAGCTTTGACTATTACGTGCTGGCGCTGTCGTGGTCGCCGCAGTTTTGTGGCTCGCGGAAGTTTTCGCCTCGGGATCCGCAGTGTGGCGACGGACAGCGCTTTGGTTTTATCGTTCACGGGCTGTGGCCGCAGTACGAAAAAGGCTATCCCGAGTCGTGCGCGACGTCGTTTCAGCTGGCGCCGCAGACGGTCGCAAAAGTGCTGCCGATCATGCCGAGCCCGAAGCTCATCGAGCACGAGTGGCAAAAGCACGGAACGTGTAGCGGTCTGTCTTCCGAGCAGTACTTCGCGCAGGTCGAGACGGTGTTTGCGGGACTGGTCATTCCCGAGCCGTATCGCCAGCCGAGCGCGCCGGTGGTGACGTCGCTGGCAGAGCTAAAGCAGCGCTTTGCTGAGGCGAATCCTCGTCTGACGGAAGCCAGCATCACGGCGCAGTGCTCTGGTGCGTCGCTGCGAGAGGTTCGGATCTGTCTGCGCAAAGATCTGTCGCCGATGCCGTGCTCGAACTTTGTGCGTGATGCCTGTCGAGCGCCCGAGCTGCGGCTGGCACCGCTGCGCGCTCCCTAACGAGCTTCCGTCGCGAGCTTACAGCGATCCCAGCAGCGAGACGCCGTAGCTTGTCTGGGTCAGCCACGGTGAAACCGAGATCGCGAGCGGGGCAGGGGACGGCTTGGACGACAAGTCTCCCGTCCGATAGCGCTGCCAGTGGCTGTGCGCCAGCGTCGGTCGGGTTGCGATCATCAGCTCTCCCAGCGTGATGCCGACGGTCGTGTTGATCGCGGCTCCGTCGGGACGCTTGAGCGCATAGGCCAGCACAAGCCCGAGCCCGACGTTGAATGCGACGCTGCTTGCGTGGGCAAACGCACTGCGCGCGCTCAGTTCGCTGTCGGCGGCGTGTCGAAACAGTCGCTCCGAGGCAGCCAGCGTCGCACATTGCTGATCCGCTGAAGTCCGCGCAGCCAGCAGCGTGCGGAGCGCTCGTGCGTCGCGTACCACCCCGAGTGGCCCGATCAGCGAAAACAGCGCCGCAAACGCCGACGTTCCAGAGTTAAACGCCGTCTCGACGATCTGCCGAGGATCGCTCGACAGCGGCAAGATCAGCCAGCTTCCGGCGGACAGCCCCGCGTAGGTCAGGCTCCAGCCGAGCGCAAACCGCTGTTCTTGCCGGGCTGCGTCCGTCAGCGTCTGCTGGATAAAGCGGATTCGCTGCTCGGCGTCGTGTAGCTGAAGGGAAGACTGCGCATCATGTGGGATCGGACAGTGCTGTGCGTGGGCCGATGTCGTCAGTCCCAGCCCCACTATCAGCCCCACGGCGATCCGCAGGCGGTCCAGCGAGCGATCGGTGTCGGTGCGTGGCCCAAGTTGCTTCATCGGCTGGTCTCCCACGTCTGTGATCTGTTTCTCTCACTCAGGTGTTCGCCGCAAGGGCGGTTGGCGGACACACCGTCCATCAGCCGTGGGAACGAGGACCACACGCGCTGAGCCCTCGACACGACACAGCTTTTCGGCAGCTATTGCATGGCTTATATAAATCGTTCGATCCTACAAATACTATGGAAGCTGCAAAATCATCATCATCAACGGACATCTTGGTTCTGGGGCGGATGAGCGGGGTGATTCCGACGATGCCTGCGCCTCCTAAGCAGCCCACGATGAAGGCACTGGAGCTGCGCGCCTACGACGGAATTTCCCTGGTCTTCGTCAGCAACAAGCCGATTCCCGTGCCAGCCCATGGCGAGGTGCTCGTTCGGGTTCAGTCGGCTCCCATCACCGTTCACGACGTGCTGTTTCTGCAAGGTCGCTACGGCGCCAATCGTCAGCTGCCGGTGGTGCCGGGGCTGGAGTGCTCGGGCGTGGTGGTGCAGAGCGGGGGCGGTCTGCTTGGGCGGGCGCTGCTCGGACGACGGGTGGTGTGTGGCGCACCGGAGCGTGGCGACGGAACCTGGGCGGAATACGTCTGCGTGCCGACGTGGCGCTGTGTGCCGCTGCGAAGCTTTATGCCGTATGACCAAGGTGCGACGCTGCTGAGCACGGGCGTGGCGGCGTATGCGCTCATTGAGGCGGCTCGGGCCAAAGGTGCGCGCGCAATTGCCAATACGTCGACGAATACGCCGCTCGGACGGATGCTCGCGGTCTGCGCAGAGCGACGCGGTGTGCCGATGCTGCATCTGGTCGAACACGGCAGCGATGCGGCGGCGCTCAAGGCGCTCGGAGCGCGTCACGTTGTCGATCTATCTACCGATGTGTCCGACGGTCAGCTGCAAGCGCTGTTTCAAGCGCTCGGGGTGAGCGTCGTGCTGGACTCGCGTCCCGGAGACCGTACGCAGCAGCTTCTGCAGGCACTACCGACGGGCGGATCGGTGATGGTCTACGGTCATCGCAGCGAAGGCACCTGCTGCATTGATCCCAGTGAGCTGGTTCGTCACAACAAGTCGCTCGAAGGCTTTCGGCTGCTCGACTGGATGCGACGAGCGGGCTTTGCGCGGTCGGTTCAAGCGGCGCTGTTTGCGCAGAAGCTGTGGAACCTCGACTCGAAAGCCAGCACACCGGGAGGCGGCGCTCGTCTGCCGCTCGACAGCTATCATCAGGCGCTCGATCTGCTCTATCGGGGACGAATCACCGACGGACAGATTCAGTTTTCGCTGTCAAGCTAGCGCGGTTCGAGTCGGCAGCTCGCGGCGCACAATGTCGCTGAGGTTGAGCAAGTTGACGGTGAAGTGAACGGCAATCGGTGCCAGCAAGTCTCCCGTCAGCAGCAGCAGTCCGCCCAGCGCCAGACCCATCACCAGCGCCGACAGCGTCCACGGCACAAAGCGACTGCCTGGGCCGATGTGAAGCAGCGAAAACAGCAGCGCGGACCCGACAAGTCCCAGCATGATCCCGAGCGGTCCCGGCATCGCTTGGATGATGTGCTGCATCAGCGCGCCTCGGAACAGACACTCTTCGCCGATGGCTGATGCCGCTGCGACCACCAAGATGTCGCGACGACACAGCGGCCCGAGGACATGACGAAACTCGTTGTGGAGCGTCTGCGCCCACGTTGTGTGCTCTTGCAGATACCGCGTGAGCAGCACCAGCAGTAGACCCATCGATCCGCCGAGTGCGACGCTCGACAACAGGTGTCCCATCTTGGGCCCGGTTGCCGATCCATCCATCAGCAAAATGTTGGGATGCCCACGAAGTGCGCCCCAGGTTACAGCCACCAGCGTGACGGCTCCGTAAAAGGAACCGACTCGGGTCGGGATGGCAAAGCGAGACTCAGATCGCCGCGAAACAAGCTCCACGCCAAAACAATAAGTGGCATCGCTGACGCAGGAAAATTTTCAGTCTTTTTGGCAGCGCGCTGGCAGGTATCGCGTCGCTTACGGATTCACTTATGGAGCGGGCGCTTCGGCGGGCTTGCCATCGGCTGCGGGCTTGGCGGGCACGACTTTGGGCTCAGCGGCTTTTGGCTCGGCGGCTTTTGGCTCGGCGGCTTTTGGCTCAGCGGCTTTTGGCTCAGCGGCTTTTGGCTCGGCGGCTTTGGGCTCAGCAGCTTTGGGCGCTTCTGGCTTGTCGGCAGTCGGTTCTGGCTTGGTCGCGGACGGCTGCGCGGCGGGATCATTTCCCGTCGGAGTCGCTGGCTCAACCGGCGGTTTTTCGGTTCGAACCCGCTTCTTGATGCGCTTTTCCGGCTTCTTGGCGGCCTGATCTTCTTCTTCGGGCTCTTCGACCGCTGGCGAGCTGGGCGCTGGCTTTGCCGGACCCGCGCTTGCATCCATCGTCGGAGCCGCCAGATCGCTGACCGGCGCCGCATCGTGTGGCGTACCGGCATCGCGCGGACTGACCACGGGCTGCGGCTGCACATCGTGCGACGGCAGCGTCTTGAGCGTCAGCTTGCAGCTCGACCCTTCGGTGACATTGACTTCCACCGGCTCGGATCGCTCGCGGCCATCTTGCGGGCTGCGCAGCACGAAGCGATGCGATCCGATTCCCAGCTCGATCGTCATCGTTTCATTGCGATTGCGCGTCGTGCCGACCGGTGAATCACCGCTATCGACCCAGACCTGCATGCCAGTCGGCTCGACGGTGACTTGGCACTGACCCCGCGCTTGCGCCTTAAACTTCTTGGGAATCAGCACGACCGCCAGCACCACCAGCGTGATCACCAGCGTAAACAGAGCCAGCCAGACGACGAGCGACACTCTTGCAACCGGCTGCGCGACGCCAATGTCCGGCGTTCCGATGGGCGCTCCCTGTGGCTGCCCAAACTGATAGCCTTCGCCGAAGACGCGACGCTCCGCGGGACGTTCACCCGGCAGCGTCATCGTCTGGTACTTGGCGACGTCTTCGGGCGTCGGTGCGGGCAGTCCTTCTCCGCCCACCTGCGCGACGATGACGGTGATGTTGTCCGGTCCACCACCCGAGCGCGCCAGATCGATCAGCTTGCGCGCGGTTTCCGCCAGATCCTCAGTCGAGGCGAGGACTTCTTGAATTTCTTCGTCGCTGACCACTCCGACCAGACCATCGGAGCACAGCATCAGCCGATCGCCTCGGCGCAGCGTCTCGCTGGAAAGAACCACCTCGATGTCTTCTTGGACGCCGAGCGCCTGCAAGATGACGTTCGAGTGCTCAAACAGCTTGGCCTGCTCTGGCGTGATCTGCCCCGAGTCGAGAAGCTGATTGACCAGCGACTGATCGTGGGTGATCTGCGTCAGGGTTCCCGATCGACACAAGTAGGCTCGGCTGTCACCGATCTGCGAAACGACGATCTGATTGCCCAGGAGCAAAAGTCCCGTCAGCGTCGTTCCCATGCCTTGCTTTGATAGATCGGCAGAGGCTGCTTCCCAGATCTCTAGGTTGGCGCGGGCCGTCGCATCACGGAGCCAGCGCGACATGCGATGAAAGCGGCTCTCGTTCTGCGCTTCGGGCGGCAGGTTCGCGGCTGGGGCTGGCTCTGCGGGCTTTCCGTCAGCGGAAGTGGAATCCGCGACGTACTTGAGCATCTGCCGGCGCATGGACTCGACAGCCATGTGCGAAGCCACTTCGCCTGCGGCTGCACCGCCCATACCGTCGCAGACCACCAGCATCGCGCCTTTGTCGGTCAGCGTGACATCGCGTGGCTCAAGGAAGTTGGTCTCACCGCTGCCGAGGTCAACAATGATGAAGTTGTCCTCGTTGTGCTCGCGAATGAGCCCAACGTCGGTGGCTCCAACGATGCGGACCTGGATGGTGGGGTTTTCGTCCGACATCATGGGTCCTATGGCTCGTACCGGAGCACTTGTTCGCCAAGTCGAATCACGTCGCCTGGCATGAGATCGCGATCACCGCGTAGCCGCACGTAGGTTCCGTTCGATGAATTCTGGTCTTCTAAGCGTACTTTACCCCCCAGCCGGGATACCAGAGCATGGCGCCGAGACATGAATTCATCGTCGGGAAAGACGATGTCGCCTTCCTCGCGGCCCAGCAAAATTTCAGCGCGACTTAAATGCCAAACATCACGACTAACGGCTGCCGTCGTGAGCTGGCGCAGTCGCCCCCACGATTCGCGCGGAATGCTTCCCAACACTCGCACCCCCTGCTCACTGACTGCTGGTTGGTCGCGCTCGTCGCCCAGCAGCAGCTCGAATCGGATCAGTTCGCGGCCCACAAAGAAGACATCGCCGGTCTGTAGCTCATGCGGTTCGCGGAGCTGCCAGAACACGCCGTTTACGCTGTCTAGCGCGCGGACTCGGACACCGCCACCGACGGGACTTAGCCGAAGATGACGAGGCGCCAAGTATGGATCGTCGGCAAAACAGCGATGCGTCGATCGGCCCAGATCGCAGCTTTCGCCGCTTAGTGTCAGCACGTCTCCGTCGGAGCCATCGCGTCGTAGCACCACAAAGCGACCGCGTAGACCGCCTTTGTCGCGTCCAGCCTGATCTCCGTTTGATCGAACGGGAGCCGCTGGGGCGACTGCACGACCTTGCGCGGGTGCCTGCGGAGGATTGCTGCCTCGTCGGGGCGATGGCGATCGCGATGCCGCTTCCGGGATCAGTCGATTGCCGCAGTGCTGACAGTACATAAAGCCCGCTGGCGTCGGATGTCCGCAGTGACCGCAGGCGATCTTGGCTTGCGGCGGGCGTCGATTGTTGAGGTTCTGTCCGCAGGTGCGGCAAAACGAAACCGACAGCGGGTTGGGCGATCCGCAGTTGTCACACGGTGCCTGGTCCGTGCTGGCGACCTGCGGCACACCTGGAATGCGCTCGTCTTTTCCAGCTGGCGCAGCGGCTCCAGCGTCGATCGGCAGCGCGACCGCATCCAGTCCAGCAGCCGGAACGCGGGCGGCAATAACGGGCTCTGCAGGCACGGCAGCCGTCGCTTGTGCCGTTCCTACTGTTCCAGCGCCAGCCACGGCTGTTCCGCCTGGACTGTCCGCCGTGCCATCAATCGGCCTGCCGCAGTCCTGACAGAACAGCGCGCCGTCTCGATTGGCTTTTCCGCAGTTCTTACACCGTGCCATCGCGAGGTAACCGGGATCTTGCTCTCCCTATATTAACTAGACAGAGAAGGGCCGAGCCAAGCCCAAAATCCGGGTTTCCATGGCAGCCCCCGAAAATATTCCCGCGAGCTTGGGCTCAGCGGTGGTCGTGAGATGTCGTCCAGACTGTTTACAGGGTGATGGAAGGTGCGCTAAACACTTCGCTTCTACATGAGACGATGTCTGGGTTTGGGTCTGGGTCTGCTTTCGCTGAGCGCTCTATCGGGCTGCATGGGTCCGGTGGCCAAAGCGCCTTTTGCGGGGCGGCTCGGTTCGGGACAAGTCGGCAGCTTGCTGGGTCCGTTTGACGGTCAGGTGCTTGATCAGAGCACGGCAAGTCCGCTCACGAGCGCGCTGGTCGTCGGGACTTGGGCCTTTGAAGAGCCCGGCGGCATTGCATCACCCGAGTCTTCGTACTCGGTCAGTGTGGTGACGGGCAGCGACGGAAACTATGCGCTTCCAAGCCTGCCAGCGGGTCGTCAGTTCGCGGGGCTGCTTCGTCGCTTTACGCTGGTCGTCTACAAAGCGGGCTTTGTCGGCTATCGCTCGGACCTGCGCTTTGACGATCGCTCGCCGCGACATGACTTTGTTCAGCGCGGCAACGTGGTTCGTCTGGATCGGTTTCCGCAAAGCGAGTCGCACACCAAGCACCTGGTGTTCTTGGGCAGCGGCGCGGCGCTGCGGGGAGCGGCCCAGTCGGAAATCATCGCTGCGTCGCTGGAACTGCAAGAGACGGCGCCTCCGCTTGCGGCTGAACCGACCGAGCCGGCGGCAGCCAAAGAGTCTCACTGAGACGGGCTCATCGGGAAGGATGTGAAGTCGATGCGGCTTTCGCGAAAGTGGATTGCGGCGCTGTTGGCGCTGTGTGCGACGACGGATGTGGCTGTAGGCTATGAAGGCTCGACCACGCTGGCGGGTCTGACGGAACAAGCAGCGCTGTCGTCACGGCTTCAGCGGCGGATGGTGGAACGCTTCGGGCTGTCGCTCGGGATGTTTGAGCCACTGCGGCTGGACCCGTCGCTGCTTTCCGTGGAGCGCGCACGGAACCTGTATGTTCGTCTGAGCGCGCTCGATGCCGGACAAGGTCATGCGCCCGAGGTCTTGACGCGCAAAGAAGGTCAGAGCTTGTCGCCGCTGCGTCAGCATGTGCTCGGCTGGCTGGCTGCGGGATCGGTGCTGGAAACGCATCCGGCGGTGCGCGTGCGTCATCACTTCGTCGATGGCAAGACCGGCCAAGGGCTGCATCGTCCGTCGGGAGTCACCTCGGTGTCGGCTTCGGCGGAATCGGTTCAGCAAGGAATTTCGACGGTCCGGCAGCTGTTGGCGGGCGCGGCGATGGATGGAACCGGGCTTGCGGCGACGGACTGGGTTGAATCGAGCGACAACGATCTGGGACTGCCCGCGTTTTGGACTGCCTACGAGCGAGCGGTTACGGCTCCGACGACGGTGGCTCGCGAGACGGCTCTGACAGAAGCGCTGCTGGCGCTCGGTGGGCTGATCGGCGTGCTTTCACAGACGGGCGATCCAGCGTTTGTGCACAACGATCTGTCAGCGGTTCTGTCGGGAACGTATGCGCGCTTCGTCGGACAGCGCTTCGGTCGTGCCGGGGTTCCGCAGCCGGATGCCAAGCTGGATGTCGCGTCGCCGATGCGCTTTCGCGATCTGCTGTTCGACGGAAAAGGTCAAGGTCTGGCCGAGCGAACCGCGTCGCGATATCTGTCGCCAAGTATGCTTTCTCCGTCGCTGATTCCGGCAGGAAGTAAGCCCAGTGGATCGGGTGGTTATGTGTCTTCGCTGACGGTGAAGCACTGGCTGGCGTGGCAGCCGAGCGAAGCGGATCCGAGCGTGCGATCGCCGTTTTTGGATGAGCGCTGCTATACCGATTACTCGACGGCGCTGCTGCCGGAGATCGGGAAGTTTGCGCAGGTCGGGCTCGACTTTTTGCTGCGTGGCGATCTGCGGCTGTCGCTGGCGAGTGACACGGGGCTGACCGTGAAGCTTCTCGATGAGCAGCTTGGCAGCGGAACGCTGACGGTGCTTGGCGAAAAAGCAAACGGAGAGCGCCAAGTTATAAAGACGCAAGCGACGCTTCCGGCGCGGCCTGGTGTGCTGACCCAAGTGCCGCTTGCCGAGGACTCGCTCACTGACTACGTTCGATTGGCCGTGCTGTGGAAAGGCCGTGATCGCAACGGCCAGCCGGTTGTGACTTCCAGTGTGCTCAGCCTGCGTAAGACCGAGGCTGCGCCCAGCCCATCGGCCCCAACGACCGAGACGAGCGAGTAACCACGATGATCGACCTGTATTACTGGACGACTCCGAACGGCCACAAGATCACGATGTTTCTGGAAGAAGCGGGCCTGCCGTACCGCTTGATTCCGGTTCACATCGGCGCTGGCGAGCAGTTTAAGCCGGAGTTTTTGGCGATTTCTCCGAACAACCGGATTCCGGCGATTGTCGATCAGGCTCCGACGGATGGCGGCGCGCCGATCTCGCTGTTTGAGTCGGGCGCGATCCTGCTGTACCTGGCGGACAAGGTTGGACGCTTCATTCCTAGCGACATCCGAGGCCGCGCCGACGTGCTCCAGTGGCTGTTTTGGCAGATGGCGGGACTTGGACCGATGGCCGGTCAGAACCATCACTTTGGCCAGTACGCGCCGGAAAAGATTCCGTACGCGATTTCTCGCTATGTGAACGAGACGAACCGGCTCTACGGCGTGCTGAACAAGCGGCTCGCGGATCGTCCGTTTGTCGCCGGAGAGTATTCGATCGCCGACATGGCCTGCTATCCGTGGATCGTCCCGCATGAGCGTCAGGGTCAGAAGCTCGAAGACTTTCCGCACCTTCAGCGCTGGTTTTTGGAAATCAAAGCGCGCCCAGCGACGGCTCGCGCCTATGATCGCGCCAAGGAAATCAACACGGCTCCGACGGTCAGCGAAGAAGCCAAGAAGATCCTGTTCGGTCAGACGGCAGCGGTGGTGAAGCAGTAAGCACAGTTTTTTCGCAGCATCTGAACGCAAAAGCCCCGAGGACAGCGCGACGATACGCGGCTGCTCTCAGGGCTTTTTTGTTGTTCGGCCCGTCACACGCGGACGGGCTCGGTCTTACTTTTCGAGATCGCTGGCCAGCTCTGGCTTGTGGTTGCTGGCGACGCCCCAGCGCGACTTTTTCCACTGACCTTGATAGGCCATCCAGATGCCCATCGCGTCGGTGACAAAGCGCAGCGCGAGCGGATCGGACTGGTTTAGCTCTTTCTGTTCGCCGGGATCGTCTTGTCCGTCGTAGAGCTTGACCTGACCCGAGCCGCCGACCCACAGCTTGTAGCGTCCGAGCCGCATGACGTGCGCCAGCTCATACTGACTGGCAATCGCCGGACGCGGGTAGCCTTGACCGATGCCTTGTGCGACGGAAATCAGCGACTCGCCTTGAACGTCCTTGGGCACCGGCACGCCAAACGCTTCGGCCATCGTCGGCAGCAGATCCACAAGCTCGGCACCTTCTTCGACGACCTTTCCACCGGGGAACAGCGGCGGATAGTAAATCCACAGCGGAATGTGAATCAGCTCTTGGCGCAGCGACTGACCGTGACCGATGCGACCGTGATCCCAAAACTCCTCGCCGTGATCCGAGGTGTAGATGATCATCGTGTCGTTTTCGTGCCCGGTCTGCTTGAGCAGCTTGAGCAGCTCGCCGAAGTGATGGTCGTTGTACGAGATGTCGCAGTCGTACAGCGCAATCACGCGCTGGCGGTCGCGCGCCGTCACCGTGAGCTGTCCCGCGACGATCTTGTCGAGCTGCGGGTCCATACAGCCCTTCACAAACGGCCCGTTATACGGCGTCGGATCGTACTTCGAGATCCACGGCTCATACGCGCGCCACGAGACGTGCGCATCAATCGTCCCGAGATACAAAAAGAACGGCTTCGACTTGCCCGGACCTTTTTCCAAAAACTGCTTGGCGTCGCCGACCAGCTCCGCGCTCTTTAAGCCGCCGCCTTCGTGGATGTGGTTTTTCAGCAGATCCCAGCCGTCGCCAAAGCCCCAGCGCTTGGTGATGTAGCCGTTGGCGATGTGACCGATGGTGTAAAGCCCTGCTTGCTTCATCACCTCGGGGATGATCGTCAAGCTGTCGGGCAGCACCGCTTTGTCGCTGATGAACTTGTGCGTCGCTGGATACAGTCCGGTAAACAGCGAGGCATGGCTGACGCGCGACTCGTTGCCTTGCGCGTACGTGACCGAAAAGCGCGTCGCTTTCTTGGAAAACTCGTCGAGAACCGGCGTTTCCACCCGCGATGACTTGTTCCACAGCTTGAACTTGTCGGCGCGCGTATCGTCGGACAGCCAGAACACCACGTTGCGCGGCTTTTCCAGCTTCAGCGGCTGCGGCGCTTGGCCTCCCGCAAGAAGCTGCGCCTTTTCGAGCGCAATCTTTTCGCACGAGCCTTCCGCACGCAGTCCAATGCGACGAACTTCTCCGCCATGTCCCGACAGCGGCAGCGGCACACCGTCGAGACTGACCGGCTGCGCTCCGCCACGACCGCCAGGCTGCGGACCATCGACCGTCACCTTCAGCGAACAGCCACTGCCATCGCCTTTGACGAGCAGCGAGCCGCCTTTGGGAACAAACGCATAGTAATGAAGCGCGCCGCCCCCGGGAATGTGCAGCTTGGAGCCGTCGGACAGCTTCGGTAGCGTCACAGCTCCCGTCGGTGCTGAGCCTCCTACCTGAATCCACTCGACCGCCGCCGCTGCCTTGTGCGAGCCCGCTCCACCACCGAGGGTGAAGTTGCCGCTCTGCGCAAACGTGAGGCTCAGCGTGTTTTCTCCCGCATGCAGCGAGTCGGGCGGAAGCGGCACGGTGACAAGCTGCCAGCCTTCGTTCAGCGCCACCGCCGCGCTCGACTTGCCACCGACGCTGATCTTTAGCGACGACTTGGTCGGGCTCTTCAGCGACAGAAACACCGCTTGGTTTTGCGCTTGACCGGGATGCAGTGGCACTTGCAGTCGCGCCGCCGTCGTCGGGAGCGCTACTTTTTTGCCATCCACTTCCGCGCGCAGCCGCCAGCTGGGGGTCGGACGACCGAAGTGGGCATAGCGCGCAAAGCCAGCCGAGCCCGTCGTGATGACGAGTCCGCCGCGCTGCTCGATGTGCGCCAAGGTGCGGTTGGCATGTAGATCGAAGACCGGATGACCCACCGGAGCCACCGGCGCAGTCTGCGGTCCCTGGCCCCAGGAATCGGAAAAAGCGAGCAGCGGAGCCAGGCCCAAGCTCCACAGCCAGCGTCGATGAAGACCTCGCAAGTTGTCTGTCCTCCCAAAAATAAATCGCAAGGGCGGGGAACATACACGCAGGTGGGGCCGAAAACCAAGAAAGGGGGCACAGTGTGCTAAGCGCTCCGCGAGCTGATTCACGATACATTTGTTCCGGTTTCGCATCGGATCCCGCCTTGTGCGCACAATCGGTCTGGGTCCGACCTGTGCTGCGCGGTGCAGTGTGTGAATCGCTCGCAGGGGCGTTCCTTGCTGCGTGGAAGCGAAACAGCCAGCCCGGCTCGGCGCTTTCTACGGTCCGCGCAGCGCGTTTTGGGAGCATGTATCCGGGGACAACGCGACAGCGGCTCGCCCAAAACCCCAGGGATTTTAGGGCTTTACAAGTTCCCCGTGGCTATTGCCAAATGAAAGGCACCTAAATGGCGAGCAAGCACCCGCGCGGCCTGTACGTTCTTTTCTTCACAGAGATGTGGGAGCGCTTCGGCTTTTACTTAATGCTGGCGCTGTTCACGCTGTATCTGACCGAGCATTACAAGATGTCCGAGGCCGAGGCCTCGTCGATTTACGGCGGCTACATGTTCTTTGTGTACCTGACGCCGTTTTTCGGAGGCTTGCTTGCGGACCGTGTCTTTGGCTATACCCGCGCGATTTTGAGCGGAGCCGCGCTGCTCGGAGCCGGTTATCTGGTCTTTTCGATTCAGCATCCATACGCGTTCTATGCCGCGCTGTTTCTGCTGGTGCTCGGAAACGGTCTGTTTAAGCCGAACATTTCGACGCTGGTTGGCAACCTGTATCCACAAGGTGATTCCCGTCGAGACTCCGCGTTTTCGATCTTCTATATGGGCATCAACCTGGGCGCGCTGTTTGGTGGTCCCGTCGGCGAATACATGCGCATGACGTTTGGCTGGCCGCTCGCGTTTGCGACCGCTGGTGGCTGCATGGCGTTTTCGCTGGTGACGTTTGCGTTTCTGCGCAAGCACGTCACTTTCGGAGACAATCGCTCGTCCGTCGCTGCTGTGTTCGACATGCCGCTTCCTGCGGAATACGAAGACCGTCCTGATCCGCCTGCCGTCGAGCGTCAGCGCATCATCGCGCTCGTGGTGATGTGTCTCATCGTGATGTTCTTCTGGATGGCTTTTCACCAAAACGGAACGTCGCTGACCTTCTGGGCGCGTGACAACACCGACCGCGTGCTGCGCATCGGATCATGGTCCAAAGAGATCCCGCCCGGCGTGTTCCAAGCGTTTAACTCAGCCTTCATCATCATCCTGACGCCGGTGCTGGTTCGCGTGATGTCGTGGCTGCGCGCGCGAAACTGGGAGCCGAATACGCCCACCAAGATTGGGATTGGCATGCTGCTCACGGGCCTGTCTTACGCGATCTTGGTCGTCGCTTCCTGGTCCGGTGGAGATCACGGCAAAGTCGGCATGGGCTGGCTGATTGGCTGCTACTTCGTCATCACGATTGCAGAGCTTTTGCTGTCGCCGATGGGCTTGTCGATGGTGACCAAGCTCGCGCCGCGTCGAATGACCGCAATGCTGATGGGCGTGTGGTTTATCGCGACGGCGGTTGGCAACTATCTATCGGGCTTTATTGGTCGCTTCTGGCGACCGTGGAAGCACTCCGAGTTCTTTATGCTGCTGGTGGTGACCTCACTGCTCGCTGCGTGTCTGTTGCTGTGGCAATACCGTCGGCTCAAGCTGGCGATGCCACCGCAAGATCCGCTGGAAGACGAAAAAAAGCAGACTTCTTCTGAATCCGCCGTGCCAGAGCTTGCTGGCGCTGGCTGCTAGTCCCGCTCCGAGGTCGTTTGCGCGGAGATTCTGGACCACCTTTCGACCCGTAAGTGTGTCGCTGTGGCATCCGTCGAAACCATTGCGTTAGGTGCTTCTGCTCGCACCGAATCTGCCTCTGCGCAGGATCAGTACGTCATCGGTCCGTACCTGAACCAAGGCGGGATGGCGACTGTGTTCTTGGGCAAGCACATTGGACGCACCGGCATCTCAACGCCGATTGTGCTCAAGCGCTTGCGCAGCGAGCTGACCCACGTTCCCGAGCTGCGCGCGCTGCTGTTTTCCGAAGCAGAGCTTCAGTCGCGCCTGCTGCATCCGTGCATTGTGCGGACCACAGATCTGGTGGTGATCGACGGCGAATACTACTTGGTCATGGAATACGTACGCGGCGGGGATCTGCTGCTGCTGCTGCGGCGGGCTCGTCGTCGGGGTCAGCGCTTTTCAGCCGCTGCGGCGCTGTTCATTGTGCGTGAGCTGTTGCAAGCGCTCGGCTATGCACACGAGCTTCGAGATGCGCGCGGTGTTCCGCTGGGCGTCATTCATCGCGACATTTCCCCGGCCAACATCCTGATTTCCGGCGATGGAGAAGTGAAGCTGTCGGACTTCGGAATCGCGCAGACTTCGCAAGTGGAAGAGCTGGGTCTGCGACTGCGCGGCAAGGTGGGCTACATGTCTCCCGAGCAAGCGCGTCAAGAGGAGCTGGATCAGCGCTCGGACTTGTTTTCGCTCGGGACCGTGCTCTACGAGCTGCTGACGGCCAAGCGTCTGTTTGTCGGTCAAGAAGGAGAGAGCGCAAGCCGTGTCTATGCCGCTCCGATTCTGCCTCCTTCTGCGCTGTGTCCGAGCCTGCCTCCTTCTGCGGATGCGGTGATTTTGCGCGCGCTCCAGCTCGACAAAAACGATCGACCTCACTCGGCGCTCAAGTGGTACGAAGAGCTGCTGCTGCTGTCCCAGCGTCACGGTCTGTGGATGGATCGCAGCGAGCTGGGCGCACATCTTCGCGTCATGCTCGGTGATGATCCAGAGTCCTGGCGACTTGTGGAAGAGCGCTCTGGAACCGCGCGCATACCGTCGTTTCTGGAAGCCGATGAGCTGTGGGAAGAGCCCAGCGGATCCGTCCCGAGCGAGAGCATGATGGCCATCTCGGTGGCTCGGACGCTGGAGTTTGCTTCTCCGCGTAGCACGGACGTCTCGGCCCTGCACTCTGATGTGACGGCGCCAGTTCCCAAGCAGAGCGACCCTGTTGTCAGTGCAGTTGCGCCGCAAGCTCCCACGCAGATCATCGTCGCTGCGATGCCATCCGGTCTGCGTTCCTATCTGCGTAAGCCGCTGCTTCCCTTCCTGGTCTTTTCGATTCTGTCGCTGCTGTCCGCTGCGCTGGTGTGGCTGCTGCTGCGCTAACGGACTTGCTCTCTGTCTTGGGAATACAAGTAAGCGTTCCGTCACCGGATGAGAATGTGTTGACAGCCTGCTCTTCGTCGTGTCACGCTTTTCAGAAGATGTCACGATAGCGGCAGTCTGTTATGAGCAGCGAGCTTCTTCTTCTGCATCGCCAGCGCTTTCCTTCGATGGTGACCTATCTGGGTCTGCTGCCACGCGGACTGGATTCCTATCCAAACTGCCAAGTCAAAGCGAGCCTGCTGCATTCTCTCAAGACCGACCTTCCGCTCGATTCTCTGGTCGAGAGTCTGCCTTCTGCGCTGCAAGAGATCGTCACGCAGCCACCGCCGGTTAGTAGCTGGATTCCTGAGGTCTATTTTCGTGCGCTCTTGCGCGCCAGCTTCGATTCCTTCTTTCGCGATCGTCGCAAGTATGTCGCATGGGGATATGAAGCACAGCGACGAGTCTTGAGCAGTCCGCTCTATCGTCCGCTGTTTATGGTGATGTCGACAGAGCGCGGATTCCGTCTTGCCTCTTCACGCTGGGAAAACTTCCACAAAGGTGTCTCTCTGACGGTTCACATGGGCGAACGCGGTGGACGCATTGTGTTTGAGTTTCCTGCGCATCTGCTCACGCTGTTTGATCTGGAAGTCACCATGTGCGGAATCCGTGTCGCGCTCGAGCTGATTGGCGCACGCGATGTCCAGCTCTCTGAGCTGGCAGAGAACGCCACCTCGATGTCTGGCTTGGTGACCTGGCGCTAGCTTTCGATCGTCGCTGCTGGCTTCATTCTTCGGCTCCGCTGCGGCGTTACGGAACGGACACATCGACGCTCTGTACGCACTCTGTACGCACTCTGTACGCACTACTCTGTACGCACTCTGTTTCCATTTGCTGGGGCGGACTGTGGGTTCGCCGGGCAGCGTGTCGGACCTGTGACTGCATCGGAAGATCCCGAGTCGATTCCGTGACTTGCGCGCGCACTTTCTGTCGTTGCGTCTCAAATTGGATTCTGATATTCATTTTCAAAAATAGAAAAATCCCGTCTGTCACGCTGCGTTTCTGGCGGGCGGACAGCCTGGATGTTCCCAAAGGAATTCCGCATGCAGAACCGATCTCTGTCTGTTCCTGTTGCACTCTGTACGCTGTGGCTTTCGGCCTGTCATTCATCACAGGTGGAGCCTGATCCACAGCTTCTGGCTGATCTGGCTGCGATGGAAGATCTGGCGTCACCCAGCGTTGATGCGACGCTGCCACCACCGACTCCGTCTGTTGCATGCGGAGCGATGCTTCCCGGTCCTCCGCTCAAGTCCGATGTGACGGAAGCACTTCCTGACTATGCTGCGCAGCTTGCCGCACTTGATCTAAAGACCGTTCCCGATCCGCTTGATTACAGTGCAGAGAGCAAGCTCTCTGTTGCCGTCGTCAACTACATGCTGGGACGCAGTCAAGGAACTACGGTTTCGCATCAAGATGCGCAACAGACCGCGCTGGGTCGTGCCGTGCTGGGCGCCGCAGCCAAAGGAACCGGCGGGAAGCTAGACTTTTCGTTTCTTCGACGAGGACTGTACTACTTCTATCCGTGCGATCGTCCGTTTCCGGCAGATCTTGGTGCCTTTGTCGCGCGCTACGGAGACTATAAAAAGTGGCCCGTTCAGCAGCTAGACTGCGCGCGTCCCAAGAACGGACCGCGTCGCTTGTATGAAGATCTGGACCAAGGAATCTACGTGGCAGAGACGATCGTAGATGGCGCAGTGCGCGAAACAGAAGTCCTGTTTACATCGCTGCGCAGCGACGGACAGCTCGACTTTGCGGCGTATACCGAAGAGGGAAAGCTGAGCGATCGCAGCACGTTTGCCACAGCGGGTGGAACATCGGTTGTACTTGCCGCGCCGTATACGTGCATCAGCTGCCACCTGGACACCACGGCATGGACCATCACACGCAAGATGCCAACCGGAACCGGCGCTGGTTGTCGCTAGCTCTGTGGAATCGGACACATTGTCAGCGACGGCGCTTGCGCCATAAAGTGGAGCTATCAATGCCTAATATACTGGCCGCTTCCTCTTGGGTCTTACAGCGGGCTACCACGCGCTGAATGTGCTCTCGCTCGATCTCTTCAATCGTAAACGGACCGCCAAGCACTGGACCGGATGGGTGCGTGCTGATTCGATCGGGAAACGCAGCGGGCTCGATGACGCGCGCTGGCCACAAGATCGTCGCGCGCTCGATCGCATTGCGCAGCTCGCGAATGTTTCCGGGCCACGGATAGCTCTGTAACATCGTCTCTGCGGCAGCGGACAGCTCCATCTGGGGACGCTTCGTTGCGCGCGCAAAGAACGACAGGAAGTGTCGCGCCAGCGGCAAGATGTCTTCCACTCGCTCGCGCAGCGGCGGCAAGATCACTTCCACCACGTTCAAACGGAACAGCAGATCTTCACGGAATCGACCCGCATTCACTTCCTGTTCTAGGTTGCGATTGGTCGCGGTGATGACACGAACATCGGCGCGCCGCGTGGTGTTTTCACCGACGCGCTCGAACTGCTTTTCTTGCAAAAAGCGCAGCAGCTTGGCTTGCAGACTCGGTGCAATCTCACTGACTTCATCCAGAAACAGCGTGCCACCTTGCGCGCTCTCGACGCGACCTGGCTGATCGCGAACCGCTCCGGTGAAGGCTCCGCGTGCGTGTCCAAACAGCTCACTGGCCAGCAGATCTTCAGACAGCGTAGGACAGTTGACCATCACAAACGGATGATCTTTGCGCGCACTGTGAGAGTGAAGGAGCCGCGCGAGGACTCCTTTTCCGGTTCCGCTTTCACCGCGCAGCAGCACAGAGACATCACTTGCTGCGACCCTGGAAATGATCTCCAAAACAGACTGCATCTGGGCCGACTGTGTCAGCAGCTCGACTTCAGGAATCGCTTCCGCAAGCTGCTCACTGAGGTTTGCCAGCTGTCGCTCTAGCTGCCGCTGCGTCGTGATCTTGTCGACCACGCTGCGAATCTGTGCGGGCGTAAATGGCTTGGTCAGAAACTCTGTTGCGCCGCTCTTGACCGCTTGCACCGCCGCATCAATCGTTCCGTACGCAGTGATCATCACCACCGCCAGGTTCGCACATGCAGAGATCAGCTTGGGAAGCAGATCCAGACCGCTTCCTTCCGCAAGACGGAGATCCAAGAACGCGAGATCAAACGAGTGAAATCGGATGGCTTCTTGCGCTGCGTGCGCGCTGGATACCGCTGTGACACGATGTCCCATTCCTTCCAGACACATCTTCAAGGTGGTGAGGATGTTCTTTTCATCGTCGACAATCAGTACATTCAGCGCACGCTTGGCTCGATTCACTTCTGTCATCTCGTGCTCCCGATCGGGGGACAACCTATCATCAACTTCACAAGCGAAACAGCACGGCGAAGATCAGCTTGGTCTCTGCGCGGGCCAGATCAGGAGTCCAACCAGATGGCGCACAGGTTGAGATCACTCCGTCGGGATGATACAGACCGCCGCACTTGTAGCCATCGGGTCCAGTGACTCCTCCTGATCCTGCGTAGTACGGAACGCTTGCTTCATGATGCGAGACTTCCAGACGCACGGTCAGCAGCTCACTGGGATAAACGCTGAAGTTGGAAGAGACATCCCAGCCAAAAAACTCGGTTCCGCTGCGGGTATCAAACGTCGACGCTGCGACACCAGTAGGAACCAGCACCAGATAGCGACCCGGATTGCGAATGAAGCCACCGCCAACCATCCAGCTGAGCCGGTGTTTCCAAAACCACAGGTTGTGATACGCCATCGCAGACAGAAAGTCCTGTTCACACGGACGCTCTTTGGTGCAGTTGCCGGGATCGTGAACGCCTCGGAATGCGGTGACTCCGTCCCCTTCTTCGAAGCCCAGATCGAAGGTGAATGACAGCGCGGCGCGACTGACTCCGCGAGCATCTGCGCGATTCAGATACCGAACCAGCACGCTGTTATCCGAGTGAAAACGGACCCGATGTTCGCTGCCTTGGGTGTCGGTTCCTACGTATCCGTTACACACCAGCTTGATCCACTCGCGCGGGGCGTAGTGAACCTGATATCCGACGCCGGGAAGCTGGTTGAACTTGCCGTAGGTCTGCCAGCCATTGATGAGCCATAGCTCAAGCTTTAAGCGATCGGTCGGGAAGATCTGAAGGCGCGCTCCGTTGAAAAACCACGGTGTGTTGTCCGACGTAAACGACGCTTGATAGCCCCAGTTTTCAAACTGCGTATAGGAAAACAGACCGACGTAGGAAAAGAACAGTCCGACATCCAAGTTGATCCCGTGCAGCTTGTCGAAGTGATAGCCCGCGTACGCTTCGCTGAGATACTTGTAGACACTCTGCAAGTCGAACTGTCCGCGATTCACAGTCAGATCATTTCGGGGCACCGCAGAGGACCGCGTTCCGAACTGCGTGAAGATGCGTCCGCGCACATTCCCAACGTGTACGTCGCCTCCGATTCCGGCAAACGCCAGCGTTAGCTCATTGTGTCTTGCCGTCGCTGTTGACCCCACAATGGTGTTGTCTTTGGGCTGGTTAAAGGAATACGTGTAGTTCGAGTCAATGTCGAGCTGCGGGGTAAAGTACGGACTGTCTAGGAGCCGCGAAGTCTGTCGACTCCCTCCGTTGATCCAGCCAAAGTCACCCCACGCAAACGGCTCTGCGGGACGCTGTGGACTCTGCACGCTCTGTGCGTTCATCGCAGGCTTTGCAGTGTGCTCGCTGCGCAGCTGCGCTAGCTCTGCTTCCAGCTTCTGGAGTCGCTCTGTCAGCTGCGGAATCGACAGCGTAGCGGGCTGCGGCTCGACGACAGGTGGTGCTGTCTGCGAAGTAGGAATCGGAGTAGGAATCGGGGACGGATCGCTCTGGGCTTGGACGCGCAGCGGATACAGCAGCACACCACAGAGGATCCACTTCACAACGGATGACTTCATCAGGGAACTCCCGGCCTCCTCGGGCCGCATCCGCTGTTTGCAAGGGATACGCCAGCGGACTTCCCGTCACAGCCTGTTGTGCCGCGCTTGCAGTTTGCACGGACAACCCTCGCCGGGCCTTGCAACTTGCAAGGTCGTTTGTGTTGATGCATCTGCGAAAGAAATGTGCATGTCAAATGCTGCTTTTATGTGCAGTCTTCCCATTGCTTTCTTTGCAAAAGATATCTGCGCTGCGTCATAAAAAAGTTGAACCGAAATGTGAGGCATCGCTAGTATCTATTCATGATCAAAAGTCACATCGAATCGAGCGTGTATCGTCGTTCTTCGCTTGCGCGCATGCTGATGTTGTGCGTGTGTTCGCTGGTTGCTTGCCACGAAGAGTCCGGCGACGAGCGATTCGGGTATTGGCAAGAGCCTCCCGACGCGGGTCGACGGATGGATGCGGCGAGCGTCGTCGATATGGCCAGTGGCATCGACGCGGCCAAGCTGGTCTGCACGCCGTCGTCGATTGGCGGTGGGTCGCTGCTCGGCTCATCGGGAACGGGCAAGACCGCTGACGACGATGATGACGACGACGACGATGATGACGACGACGATGATGACAACAAGCGCATCGTGCCTGATCCCAGCTGTCGCTCGGGCTATCGCTGGGCTGGCGGCGAGCACGAGTCCGACTGGATGATGCCTGGCTCCGACTGCAACAGCTGTCATCGACCGGGCGGCTCACACGACGCACCCAGCTTCACCATCTCTGGCACCGTCTACAGCAGCCTGACCGAGCGCGACGACTGCCTCGGCGTGTCCGGGGCAAGCATTCGCATCACCGACGCCACGGGTCGCCGCATCGAGCTGCTGAGCAACCGCGCGGGCAACTTCTTTCTGAAGACCAAGAGCGCACGCATTGCGCTGCCATTTCAGGCCGAAGTCACCGTCGCTGGCAAGACCCGCGCGATGCCCGTTGCGCAGTGCGAGCCAAGCTGCAACAGCTGCCACTCAGCGACGGGACAGAGCGGAGCCAAGGGCCGCATCATCGTTCCGTAATATCCAAACAGACGGCTGGCTATGTTGCTTTCCGTCTGGCTAATTCCACTCTGCGCTGATACCGATTACGGACAATGCAGACCATCTAGATGTGATATACAGCGCATCGAAGAAGCTTGTGTATCCAGCTTCCAGTTGGCAAGTTATGTGCCAAATTGAATCAGCCTGATCAGTCAGTCGAAACTTGCCGCCCAAGCCGCCTGTGTAGGTGTTCAGCTTGGACAGCTCTCGATCGCCTGTGCGATAACGAGGAACGGTCCATGCTCCTTCTTCGGTCGGGAGAAGCTCGTAGGCGCGCTGCCAGAAGCTCGCTCCCGACTGCGCATGAAAGCGAAGGTGCGGCCAGATCATCACGCGTGATCCCAGATCGATCATTACGCGCGCATCGGTCGTCGTGGCTGACACGCCCCAGCTGTCTGTGTAGAGCCGTTCATCGATGCGAAGGGTTGCAGGGCCGCGACGTGCTGCGATTCTTCCCGTGACTGCGTAGCGATTCCGTGCCGAAGGAAGACGCTCAATGGGCCGCTCTGGGATTCGCTTGGCATTCACTTCATCGATCGCAGCACCGACGGGAATATCGGCTCCGGTTCCGGGCGCAAACAGCGGAATGTAGCGATAGGGCTTCGCCAGATAGCCGCGCTCAAAGTCCGCATCAAGCTGCACGCTTGCGATCATGAAGTGGTTGATGACAAACGTCGCACCGAGCTGAAGACCGCCTTTTTGCAGCAGCTCCCAGTCCGCGCGTGGACGTCCTTTGACACCGACATCATCGTGTCCGTAGCGGAATCCCACAAAGGGAGTCAGGTTCTTTTCCAGCAGATCCAGCGACGCGGAGGCACCAGCACTTACCGACAGATAGTCTGGCTCCCGCGAGATGCCAGCAGAGCCACTGACATGCAGCGGACCACGCTGAACCGACGCTTCGAGCGATCCCACATGACGCACTTCATTCCAGCGCGGAGACGCAGTGGCCACGATGTCTACCGATGCAGCGGACACCACATCGACCAGATATCTGCCGCTGACGCTTACGCCAGATTCAGCGTCTGTGACCGATGCCGCGACCGTCGGTGATGCCACATTCACATGGGTCGAATCGGTGTAGCCCGCCAGCTCCGTAGAGGCTTGGGCGGTCAGCTTGCGCGCATGAACAGAGAGCACCTGCGCACGCAATCCGCAGATCAGAATCAGCAGCAGCCACGCACGCTGTGCGATCCAGATCGCTTGTCTGCATCGCGCGCGGTGTCTCCTCATCGCTTGCGCACGGATTAGTTGCAGCCGCATCCGCCTTCCGCTCCCTGACCGCCGCCGCTGGCGCCTTCCTGAATGGCGTAGACGTGCGATTCTGCTGGACCGCTCTGGTTGGTAAGCAGCATGGTCGGATGTGCCAGCAGCTCGCGTCGATACGGAGGCACCCGGACACAGCCCGCAGCGCAGATCGTCCCGAGCAGCAGCAGTGCGTAGCGTGTCTTCATGGCGTAAAGTCCAGGCGCCGTTTGCCAAAGCTTGCAGTGTCCGCAGGTGTCACCGAAAACGGAGCGCTCCCCTTTGTAAACGCGACACAGTCTGATGGTCCCTGTCCGTCGAAGTCGGTCAGCTCAAAACACACTTGATAGGATCCGTCCACGACCAGCTTTCCTGTGGTGTCTGTACACTTCCAGGTCGCGCTGCGGACTCCGTGTGAGCCCAGCGTTGCGCTGCTGATGGCATCCACCCGACTTGCGGGCAGACTGGCTGCGCTGGTGACTTCATTCCACTTTCGTAGATACTTGGCGCGCTGTCCGGCCCAGACATACAGAGACTTCACAAAGCGTCCACTTCCGTCGGAAATCCAGATGGCTCCGATGTTGCGCGGTGCGTATTTTCCACCTGCACTGCTGGTCGTAACAGACACGCTGAGCGTACATCCTTGCGGCGCTGTCAGATCGCTGACGGATGCATCTTGAACGCTGGACAGATCACGGACTCCCAAGTCGATCGTTGGTTCTTCTGATACAAGTGCATCGGGAAGCTCGTACCAGGGTCGCCAAAACTCGCGAGGTCCGTCGCTGTCTGGACTACATCCCAGCTGCATCAGCAGCGAGCAAGCGACCGCGAAAAGGAATCGCCCTGCGGAACGGAAGGTGCGCACCGTGGTCATGATCTTCACTCCCGAACCGGCGGAGACATCAGGACAGACTGCGGTCTTGGCATGCTGGATACACGCTGACAGGATGCGCTGTGAACGCTTCCCGAAAGCCACGAAGTGAGGCAGCGATCGAGCGGATCTCCGACGAGCATCTGTACGCCTCCTTTGTGCGCATCCTTGCCGCGCGCTTTGCGCACAAGCACAAGCTCCGCCGGATCCAGTCCATACAGCAGCACATCGGTGAGCCGCTCTGGTTCCAGTCCAACGAGCGATCGAAAGCTTGCGTCGTACTCGCGCTGGGTTGTGGCTCCGTCCGCAGGATTGTCACCTGGCGCAAGGCGCAGACCCCGTCCCCCAAACAGACGCAGGTTCCGTCCCCACTGTCCATGACAATCGAGCGTTCCGCAGCTTGGCGAAAGTGCATCCGCAACCAGCGGAAAGCTTCGTGGATCGGGGGTGTGTAGCTCATCCTGTGCTTGGTTCTGCGGATAGCAGGAACAGAGCATCCCAAGCACCCAACCGGACAGCATCACGCGCAGACACATCATCGCTTCTGTCCTTGGCACTGACTGTTCATCATGCTGCTGCCAGCGTCGGAGATTGCCGACAAAAAGACCGGACCTGCGGACTGACTGCTGATGCTGGGCGCGTGACAGGTTGCGCAGTCTCCGTCTTTGTTCATCGGTGATTCCATGACGACTGCCAGCTCGCGCGTGCGAATCGAAACCCACAGTGGCATCACCGGCTGAAACTCTGCGGGAGACACAAAAAAGTTTCCGGCGCAGTTGCTGTACGCAACGTAGCTACGTCGTGCGGAATCACGAAGCTCCACCGCGACACCAGCAGCGGGACTGCGCGCACTGGGCGTTTCGTAGATCGTTCCGGCCACCGTAAACGGCGTGCTGGTTCCCCCTTCGGAATGACACAGCAGACAAGGCTGTCCCGCGCGATGCAGCGCACCCACCGGCGTGCTCGCTTCTTCGGGACCGAGCGCATCGATCTGTTCGCGCCGCAGCGGGTCCAGACAGCCCGTCCACGTACCGATCAGAAGTGCAGCCGCAAGCCACGACGCGCTGCGTCGATGGATCGATCTGTGGAACGTTCTCGTGGCTGACATGTGCTTATGCAATTGAAAATCGTTTTCAGAAACGCTTGGTACTTGGTTCACCCAGGGTTTGTCAAACACAATCCGCGAAGCGCGACGCTTCGTGCGTCACGGTGGCGACGATTGACAGGACTCTCCGTCGCGTGGTCTAATACTTCGGTGAATGATACGCACTGGCATCGGCTCGATGCGCTGGTGGCTGCGCTGGCGGAAGACAGCATCCTCATCCAGAAGCGAATCGATCAGCATGCGCATGCGCAGCAGCAGTCCTTTGTGTCGGTGCTCGCGCAGACTCCCGAGTCGCTGAGAGGACTCCTTTTGTCGCTTGCTCCCTCGTCGCAGCGCGTGATCTCTCACTCCGTTTCCTGTTCGGTTCGGATGACCAAGCAGCACGGAATCAGCGGATCGATCCTGGTGTCTCCCTTGAACCTGGGATTTGCGCTCCTGCATCACCACAGTGCGCAGGAAGAGTCCTCTGTTTCCGTCGATGTCATCGCTGTTCCGGTTCCTGCTGCTGACCCTTTGCGCGCGGCCAGTCGCCGTGAACGCACGTCCTAGTGCTTGCTTGTTTTTCCCTCTTCGCCTTCGGCCTTCCTCATGCCAACAGACACCGCACAACAGACCCTGATCCTTCAGCTCCGAACGGAAATCGATCGACTGTATGACTGCGCGGCGAATCCGTCCGGCAGTCCGTTTCGCAAAAAATACGAAGAGGTCGCTGCGCTGTGGGACAAGCTGCGCAGCCAAGTCGACAAGTCCAATCGCGGAGAGATCGCCGACTTTTTCGATGCCATTGGCAGTGGTGTGATCGGTGCACAGAAGCGGCTTGATCGTGCATCGGAAGCCTACGTTGCCAGCACGCTTCGTCAGCAGAAAGCGGAGCTGGAAAGTGGAACACCAGCGACGGAAGTGATCGCTCCCAATGCGTCGATGTTTCGCATTCCGCGTGTGACCGCAGAGCTGAAGTGTTCGATCGAGACAAACCGCGACAAGAAGCTCAACCTGGTCTTTTATTCCGATCGCACCGATGTAAAAGAGCTGCATCAGCAGACCATCTCGCTTGAAGTGGTGGCGGTTCCGGTTCCGCCCGATTACCTCAATCAGCTTCGCGCACGAGCCGACTCCGCAGCGCCCGCAAGTGATGTGGATGCTGCGCAAGCAAGTGATGCGGACACGTCTACTTCCGAAGACGCAGAAGATACGCCACAGTCAGGCAATCGACCGCAGATCTTTTCACTGTCAGCCTCTGCAGAGAGGCAGCCGCTGTCTCTGTCCGATGAGGCAGACGCTGCGCTGGCCCCGCGCGCTGGTGAAGAGACGGAAGACGAAGAGACGGAAGACGAAGAGACAGACGACCGCGTAGACCCTGAACCGGCTGGGCGTTCACGAAAAGAGGCATTTCAAACGACTCATATTGATCTTGCGAGTGATTCGCAGATCAGCCATATGATCCCGATTCTCGACGGGGCAGGGCGATCGATGCTGAGTCAGACGCTGCTCGCCGCGCGTGAGCGTGATGAAGTCCTGACCTTGATCTTGCAGCACTGCGAGGAAGAAGCGCAGCCCGCGCAAGACGATGCGTCTCCAACGCGGTCAAACTTGCGAGACGTTCGCAACTTCCTGATCCCTTCCTGGAATCGGGTGCTGCTGTTTGCGTCCGGTCCCAATGTTCGCTTTCTGCTGCTGGCGACGACGGACAAGCGACCGCGACTGCTTCTGTGGCAGCTTCAGGTGCAGCCACTGTCGCTTCATCTTCTGTATAAGCTGCCCAAACAGAAGGACGAGCAGAAGCGCTTGCGACGACTGCAGCGCTTTGTGGAAGAGCTGGGACAGCAGCAGGACATCACTTCCCGCAGTGAAGAGTAGCGGGCGATGACGGCTGTGCTGGCGCCGCTGGAAGCGCTTCCGACCACGACCACTGCGCTTGTGCGAGCGACGCTGCATGCGCAGCAAGGACTGATCGAGCGGAGCGCTGCGCGACTGCTGTCTGCGACGGTACCAGACGCTGTGTGGATGGTGCGACGTGCCTCGCTGACACTGCGCTTTTTCATCGCGCGATCCTCTGCGCAAGTCCTGTTCTTTTTTGCGCGCAGAGACCTTCCCGAAGTCCGGCCCCTGTCCGCGCAGCTCGATGTAACGGTGCAGGCTGTTCCGCCAGCGATTCCGACCGATGACGCAGCGCTGCCAGCTTCTGATCAGCCGATTCATCACCTGACTGTTCCCTCATTTCTGGTTGTGAAGCCCAGCGCAGCGGACTTCGCACAGCACACGCTCTCGTTCACAGATTCGCGAGACTGCATCTTGTTTCGCTTTGGAACCGGGCCGTCCCACTACTTGGGAATTCGCCATCCCGAGCGCGGTTCACAAGCGCAGCTATTTTATCATCAGGAAGGCCATCCAGCGACGGAACTCACCGCGCTTCCTACTTCCCTGTTTTTGGCGCTGACAGAGACGATTCGCCGCGATCTGACCGCACAGGACCGCGCTGCGCAGACGCTTCCGGTTCAGATTCCGCACGATCCCAGCGCGCTGTCCGATGTGGATGTCGCGCTGTTTTGGCTGATCGAAGGATTCCGCTTGATGGAGAGCTGCGCGACGGAACAGCGCAGTGATGTAGCCAGTCCGCTCCGTCCGCTCGCGTTTTCCTATGCGCCGTCTGTCTATCAAGCAGAGCTTGCGCTGCGGGTGAATCAGCAGGGCTTCTTTGTGTCCGATCCACAGGAGGATGCGATCGCGCTGGGACTCCGGGTGTCCGTCTCGCGGGAGCGTGGGGCGCTGCTCGCTCGGCTGTCGCTGCTGCCGCCGGATTTTCTGTGTCAGGGGCCGCTGCGGGAAGCGTTTCTGCGTGCGCTGCGGCACAGTGGGAATCGATCCCTGCGCAGCCAGCTTGGACTGCGTGATGAGGATGCGTGGTCGTCTTTTTTGGACAGCGCGCAGGAACGTGCGGTGATCTTTCGCGTCGATCGTACGCGCTCCACAGATGTCAATGTGGTGGTGCTCTCTGCTGCTGAAACCGCTACGTCTGCGGCCCGCCAGATCATCATTCGCTGCCAAGCGCAGGTCGATGTGAAAGAGAGTCCACCGTCGGTGAATCTGTCCGATGTCTCGCTTCGTTATGACTCCTTGCAGGGATCAAAACAGGTGCTGGATGGCGAGACCTTGCGCTACTTTTTGCGGCTCGCAAGCGCGCTTCAGCGCTGGCTTCGCCTGCTGTAGGAATCGTTCCGTTTGGTGATGCAGCGACGGAAGATCCTGCTATTTGGGTCGGTGTAGCGTGAACTGTTCGCGCGTCCGACAGTAGCCATCACCACCCATTCTTCCGATCAGATCCAGTCGATCTGCCATCGGATCTCCTTGTGGATCGATCACGCTGTCATCGATGTGTACAAGGACCACGCGGCCCAGCACCAGCGTTGCGGAAAGTGGACCTTCTCCGACGGGAATTAGCTGCTGTAACGTACACTCAAACGCCAGCTTGGCCTGCTGCACGCGCGGGGGGGCAATCCGCTCCGAAGGCTGCGCCGCAATCTGGTACGTGTCAAACTCACTGTCTCCGTACGCAAGCTCGGTCGAGGTCTGGTTCATCTCGTCCCCTTGCGAAAAGGAAACGGTGCTGATCGTAAACTCAGGAACCTGTTCCAAGTTGCGCAGCGTGTCTTTTACAGAGCCATCTCGGCGCACCGAACAAGAGAAGATCACCGTCGGTGGACTTGCGCACACTCCGTTGAAAAAGGAAAACGGAGCCAGGTTCGTGACACCCGCTTGCGACACCGTTCCTACCCACGCAATCGGACGCGGCGCGATCGCAAACGTCATCAAGCGATAGATCTTGCGTGCAGAGATCTCACTGGGATCGACTCTCATGCAGACAGACTACACGCACAGACCGCTGCGCTAGCGGCTTTTGGTGACCCAAAAAACATGGGATAGTAAGCGGATGGACTTCACCGACCATGAAGCACTGTGTCGACGCTGCGGGATGTCTTGTCACTTTGCGATTCCGGTGAACGGTCTGGCGGTGGTGATCGATGCGCTGCGCTGTAAGTTCCTTTCGCAGATTGAAGGGGAGCCCGGTCGCTATCACTGCTCGGTCTATGCATCGCGCTATTCCGTCGCGCCATGGTGTCACAGTGCAGAGAGCGCGCTTCACGCCGGATTTTTGGCGCAAGACTGTCCGTACGCTCGCGGTCACAAGGGATATCGCGGAAAGGTCCGCCTGTCTGCGTCGCTGCAAAGACAAGTGCTGCCTGCGATTCGCAGTGAGATCGTCCGGGTTGGGATTCCCATCGGTGCCGATCCAGACCGAGTTCGTCTCTTTCTGTCCGAGTCTGGGACCGACTTTGCGTACACCGTAAGCGCAGATGGGAGCCGCTATCTGTTTGCGCCCCTTTCGGAGTCCGCTGAAAACGGAAAGACGGCTTCCGCGCAAGGCGATTCCCACATCGAACCGGCGCAGCCGCGTGGCAAGCGGTCTTCGTCGCTGAATGTGCTGTCTTCTGCCGATGAAGGGATTGAGCCGGCCCCAAAAAGCGCGCTACGATGACAAGAACTCGTGCATTGAAACAGGCTACGTAAAGGAGCGTCTGCGATGGGTGTAAACGATGATGTCCGTCACACGATGGAGCTGATTGCCGCAGGTCGTACGTCCAACCTGACCTGTCCGTTTTGTCAAAAGGACAAGCTCAAGAAGGCGATGGGAGACTACGGTCCCGTCTTCACCTGTCCGTCGTGTCGTCGCTTCATTGAAGCGCCGATGATGGACGAATAGCGCAGCGGCACGCGTGCTGCACTACGTCGGCTGGGCTTGTTCCAGATAGCGACCGAGCAGCGGCAGTGTGCTCTGTACCCGCTCTCCGCAGCGACGCTGACACAGCACTCGGAAGTGATGCGCGGCGTCTTCTTCTCCCAGTCGATCAAAGCCCCACGCGCACAGCCCGAGCAGCGGCGGCGCATGATCTGTATCCAGCGCAAGCTGTGCCCGATCCCACAGCGGTCCGTCCAGAAACGGAATCTGTCCATCGCCGAGCGCCAGATACAGCTCGGTGACGTAGAAGTGCGCGCGCAGATAGTCACCCGCAGGCGGATGCGAGATCGCCGCAAAGTGACGACGCGCATCGGCTTGCTTGCCCAGCGACACCAGCGCACGGACTTCTTGATAGCGGGCCAGCGATAGAAACTGCGGCTGGGGCGGGTATTCCCCTGAAAACAGCGCCGCCGCGAGCCGCGCTTGCTCGAGCGCCGTTTCATGATCACCGCGATGACTCGCGACCGTCGAAAGCCGCAAGTGAGCATGACCGCGCACCGCTTCCGATCCCCACGGTGGACGCAGACAGCGCTGTAGCAGCGACTCCGCTTCATCGAGCCGCGACACATGAATCAGCTGCGACGCTTGTTCCAGCCAGCGCGTCACCAGCAGTCCATGTCCCCACGCCGCCGTTCCAACCAGGCTCAGCGCCAGCACCAGCGGATCGCCCGACAGGATCGAACAGACACCGATGCCCGACAAAATCGACAGCGCTCCATAGACCGCTGCCCGTCCCGCATAGCGACGCAGCGGCGAGATCACCGCGCCTTGGGTATCGATTGCCACCAGCGCGCGCTCGGTGGTGTCGTCTGGTGCTGTCAGCTTGCGTGCGAGCTGAAAAGTGGCCGCCATCTTTCGCTTTGCCCTTACGCCGCGGATTCCGCTGCGCTGCGGTTTTGAGCCATCCACTTCCACAAAGGCGGCATGATCCGTCCGAGTGGCTCGTTGTCCAGTCGATCAATCGCTTCGCGCAGAAGGTGCCAGGCCATGTCTTGATCCGGCGTCCGTCCCTTGGTGTAGGCCCACGCACACAGCGCCAGCAGCGCCGACGAAGCCGTGATCTTCAGCGCCCGCTCGGCTCGTTCCCACAGCTCTGACGGTGGCGGCGGCTCTTCCCCCGCGCAAAAGCGCAGATACAGCTCCGTCGTCCAGTACTTCAGCTGTAGGTAGTCGCCCTGCTCGGCCTTGTGAACCGACAGGAGCCGCTCGCGGGCTTCTTCCATCTGGCCGAGGTTACACAGCGCGATCACTTCTCCGTACTGACACGACCGCAGGTGCGGGCTCTTGCGCCACGACTCCTGATACAGCGAGATCGCCTGCCGAAGCTGCACGAGCGCTTCCGCATGATCGCCACGACGAGTCGCCACCGCTCCCAGGTTGTGATGACACAGCGCGCGCAGCCGTCGACCGAGCCCTCGCCGCTTGAGCAGCCGCCGCAAGATCGCTTCCGCTTCATCCAGCCGATCGTGAGACGACAGCAGCGCCGCTTGGTTGATCCTTCGCGTCACCAGCAGGTTTCGTCCCACCAGCGACCCGAACACCAGCGGGAACAAAAGACCCATCACGCCCCACAGATACGTATACAGCACGCTGCCGCCCACCAAGATCGTCGTCAGCATCGCGTAGGACGCCGCTTGCATCATCCGATACTGCGTCGGGGGCCGCACCTTCCCTTGGCTGTCGATGTAGACGAAGGTCTTCGGCCCTGCTTCCTCCAGCGAGCGCGCCAGCTGCATCTGCGGCACTTCTTTGAGCGGACGATCCAGCGCCTGATCCACCGCCGAGAGCAGCTCGACCGGCATCTTCTGCGGCGCCAGGCTCTGCGCAAGCTCCGGTGACAGCGCGATGGCGTCTTGAGGCTCTGCACCCGAACTCGCATCGCCAGCCGCCCGTGGGTCTTTGCGGCTGGGCACCGTGCCGGGTGCGTTTTGTGCGAGGTCTGGCTTAGACACTCCCTTTAGCCTATCACGTCCGCCCGCAGGTTTTCCGCCGCCGTGCGTTGCCGCGTGCCGCAAACTCAAGTACGCTCGGCAGCCGGAGGTCACAAAGAACCAGCATGCCCACCCCCACGACGTCGATTACGCCGAACCAGCTTGCGGCCTACGGGGTTTCGGGGCTCGTCACCTGCGCGCTTGTCGGATACTTCGCGTGGGCCCTGCCCGATGCCCTGTCGCGAGGCCGCGAAGGCGTTCGCCGCACCCGCGAAGCGCCGTGCCAGGTTCTGCGTCCGACCGCTCAGAATGCCGTGCTGGGACGGCTGCCGCAGCCCGCGCCCGACTTTGCGCTCAAGACCCACGACGGACAGGAAGTAAAGCTGTCGTCTCTGCGCGGTCGGGTGGTGCTGGTCAACTTCTGGGCGACCTGGTGTCCGACCTGTGTCGTCGAAGAGCCCTCGCTAGAGCGCTTGGCCACCCAGATGAAGAACAAGCCGTTTTCGCTGCTCGCCGTGAGCGTCGATGAAAACTGGGATCTGGTGCGCCAGCACTTTCCCAAGGGCTCGGCGATGACCGTGCTGCTCGACAAGGACAAGAAGGTTCCCCAGGCCTACGGCACCGAAAAGTTCCCCGAGTCGTTTCTGATCGACCGCGAAGGCAACATCCGCTACTTCGTCGTCAGCGAGCGCCAGCTCTGGCACACCCAGGAAGTCCGCTCCTGCATCGACGCGCTCATCGAAGAATAGCGCCGCCCGCTCGCGTTCGTTCGCTAGCTGCCCGCCTTCTTGCGCAGCAGCTTCCGCCGCAGCATCGCCGTAACGTGCGTCACTTCTTCGAGCCGAAACAGCCCGCCGAGCAGCAGATAGCCGACGCCGCCCGCTCCACCGAGCAGCCCCAGCCCGACCACCGCCCGCAGCGTCTGCCCGCTTCCTTGCGCAAGCCCTTCCGCCGTTGCCGCCTGACCCAGGCACAGCGGTGATAGCACCGACAGAATCAGCCCCAGCACAGCCGACGCCGCCACCATCTGGAGCAGCGCAAACCCCATCTCTGGCCCGATGAGCCGCCCATACCTGCGCCGGAACACCACGAGCAGGCTCACAAGGTTCCACGTCGCACCCAGGCTCGTTGAAAACGCCAGCGCCCGGTAGCCGTACAGTGGATGCAGAAGCAGGTTGCACAACACGCTCAGCAGCACCGTCGTCACCGTAGACAGCACCGCCACCCGCGACAGCTTCAGCGAATAGAACACCGGCACCACCACCTTCACCGCCGCGTAGCACAAAAGCCCCAGCGAATAGAATCGCAGCGCCTCTGCCGTTGCCCGCGTGTCTGCCGCCGAAAACGCCCCGCGCTGATAGATAAGGCCAATCACCGGCTCGGCCAGCACAAACAAGATCACCGCTGACGGCAGCGAGTAAAACGTCACCAGGCGCAGACCTCGTCGCAGGGTGTCGCGTACGCCATCGAG
>ERZ724519.50-NODE-50-length-40864-cov-10.700483_pt1 | contig 40864 bp, 32 predicted proteins | sample MGYA00376052_ERZ724519 | MGnify/ENA primary metagenome ERZ724519 (study PRJEB28724, sample SAMN07190883) | activated sludge metagenome | isolation source: activated sludge of sewage treatment plant in Hong Hong | place: Hong Kong | collected 2016-03-17 ... | reverse complement strand
GCGCTTAGGTCAATACGCGCTGCGCGCTTAGTTCAATGCGCTAAACTTAGTTCAATACGCACTGCGCGCTCTGTTCAATGAATTGAAATAGGAGCCATTCCAGACAAGCTTGGTCGTTGCCGTGCAAAGGGTTGCACGGTTCCTTCACTTTTGATTGCCACCGGCAATCAAATTGCTACTTCATAGCAAGCGTTCAGTCATGCTTAGGGCAATGAATTGAAATAGGAGCCATTCCAGACAAGCTTGGTCGTTGCCGTGCAAAGGGTTGCACGGTTCCTTCACTTTTGATTGCCACCGGCAATCAAATTGCTACTTCATAGCAAGCGTTCAGTCATGCTTAGTTTAATACGCTGCGCTTAGGTCAATGCTTGTTCTTCGAGCTTCGTGCAAAAAGCGCTGCGCGCTTAACGCTATGCGCCTAATTGTGATTTTATTGGATTTTGATTTCTATTCCAAACAAAAACTTAGTTTTTATTGCCAGGGGCATTTATATTTGTGGTAAACAATCAGAAAATGAAGATACTTACTACGGCTATTTTGTTGATGTTGACTTTAATAGTGGTGCCAGCATTTTCCTATTTTTCAGGGTTTGCTTTGACCATTGAAGGCAATGTGTTGTTGGTGGAATTGGCCATGATGGCACTGGCAGCGGCGGGGTATTGTTTTTTGGTTTCAGAGATTACCAAAAATTATTCTCAGGTGGATAAATTGTGGTCGTTGTTGCCGATACTTTACGTGGGCTATGTGATGTGGAAAGGCGACTTTGATCCTAGATTGGTGGTGATGTGTGTGTTGACAGCACTGTGGGGTATTCGACTGACGGGGAATTTTGCGTTGAAGGGGGCGTACAAGTGGAAGTTTTGGGAAGGAGAAGAAGACTATCGATGGAGTATACTAAGGGCAAAAAAAGAATTTCAGCCGGGATGGAAATGGAGTTTGTTTAACTTGTTTTTTATTTCGTTGTACCAGAATGGGCTCATCTTGTTGTTTACTTTACCGGCTGTGATTGCTTTCGATCAGAGAGGAAAGGAAATGTATGGTTTGGATTACCTGGCAGCAGGTTTGATGTTTTTTTTCATTGTATTTGAAATGGTGGCTGACTGGCAACAGTGGCAATACCAGAGTGGTAAGTGGAAGGCCATTAAGCAGGGAGGAGAATTGACAGAAGATCAAAAGCGAGGATTTTTAAATAAGGGCCTTTGGGCTTTGAGCCGGCATCCCAATTATTTTGCAGAGCAAAGTATTTGGATCAGCTTTTATTTGTTTTCCGTGGCAGCTTCCGGACAGTGGATCAACTGGAGTTTGACAGGAGCACTGTTGCTTGTTTTGTTGTTTCAGGGCAGTGCCGATTTTAGTGAAGAAATCAGTGCGGGCAAGTATCCGGAGTATAAAACTTATCAGAAGATGGTTTCAAAGTTTATACCTTTACCCAAGTTTAAATAAAATTACATGCAAGAGATTAAATCCATATATGTCAATTTGCCCATTAAAAACATTGAAAAAACCAGGGCATTTTGGGAGGGACTGGGCTTTGGTTTTAATTCACAATTTAGTGATGAAAAAGCCCTGTGTTTGATTTTGCAGGAAGATAAGATTTACGCCATGCTTTTGTCTGAGCCTTTTTTCAAAACCTTTATCGATCGGGAAGTTGCCGATGGCAGTACTACCCAGGTCATACTTGCCATCCAGGTGGAGAGTAAGGAAAGGGCAATAGAAATGGTGACGAAGGCCCTCGAGAGTGGAGGTAAACGATACAAAGAAGCAGTGGATCATGGTTGGATGTATTACGATTCATTTGCCGACATCGACGGCCACCAGTGGGAGGTGATGCACATGGGGGAACCGCCCACAGAATAGCAGAAGGTGGATCTATCTTTGATCAATAAAAACAGATCCAAAGAAATGAATGTGCGATTACAATTTGTAATTGCCATTGCAGTGGTATTATTGGCATCACTGTTGTGTTTTGCTGGGGTAACTTTGATCGGTTACAAAGTAGTAGCCCTGATACTGCTAACGGTGGTATCAATCCTTGCCATGACCTTGTCCATGTGGCCGGTTGTAGTAGCAGCAACCATCAGTGCCTTTGTTTGGAACTTTTTTTTCATTCCCCCTCTCTATACTTTTCACATCGACAATGCGGAGGATATTCTTATGTTTTTGCTTTACTTCATCATTGCCCTGTTGAATACCGTTTTGCAATCGAGGATCCGTGCAGAGCGGGAAAAGGCCAGGGAAAAAGAAGAAAAGGTAAAATCGATCCAACTTTATCACACCCTGCTCAATTCATTATCCCACGAAATGAAGACGCCCATTGCTGCCATTATTTCTTCTGTAGATGGTATGAAGTTCCATTTGGAACATAAAGACATGGCTTCACTTAATGAGTTGGTAGGAGAAGTTGAAATTGCCGGCAATCGCCTTCACCGACAGGTAGAAAACATGCTCAATATGAACCGTCTGGAAAGTGGTATGTTGCAGGCCAGGCCCGATTGGTGCGAAGTGAGTGAGGTTGTATATGCAGCTGTGGGTCAATTGACTGATGAGCAGGTAAAAAACGTCAAAGTTATGTTGTCGGAAGACCTGCCTTTGATCAAAATCGACATTGGATTTACCTCGCAAGCTCTGTACAACCTGTTGCAAAATGCGCTTACTTATGGTGGGGGTGGAGAAATTGAGGTTGGAGCTGACTTATATGAAGGCTATGTTGACTTGTTTGTAAAGGATCAGGGACCGGGACTGGACGAAGAAGATACGTTAAGGGTTTTTGAGAAATTTTATCGCGCCCCCGGCAGCAAAGCTGGTGGCATTGGGCTGGGCCTGGCCGTAGTCAAAGGATTTTGTGAAGCGCAGGGAGGAGAAGTGAAATTAAAAACAGAACCCGGCAAGGGCTGTATATTTACCTTACATTTGCCCACAGAAACGACCTATATCAATCAATTGAAAAATGAATAAGGCTACAGTACTTGTCATTGATGATGAAGCCCAAATCCGCAAATTGCTCGAGCTTACCCTCAAGAGCCAGGAGATGTTGGTGTTGCAGGCAGAAGATGGTAAATCTGGATTAACCCTGGCGGCCAATCACCAGCCTGATGTGATCCTACTCGATCTGGGTCTGCCCGATATGAATGGTCATGAAGTGTTAAAGGCTCTGCGTTTGTGGTATGAAAACGCGATTATCATCCTCTCTGTACAGGATGGAGAAGATGATATTGTCAAAGCCCTGGACGAAGGGGCATCCGATTATCTGACCAAGCCCTTTCGAAATGCTGAATTGATGGCAAGGATCCGATCCGCCATGAAAAACAACCCATCTGCTGTAAAAAGTACCTTTGTTACCTCCGGCAATTTGTTCATAGATTTTGCAGCCCGAACGGTGAGAAAGGGAGACCAATTGCTTAAACTTACCTCCACAGAGTACCAACTCCTGGCCCTGCTCGCTTCCAATGCAGGCAGGGTGCTTACCCATCAGCAAATACTCAAAACCATCTGGGGTTTATCGTATCAAAAAGAAACCCAATACCTCAGGGTATTTATCGGAACGCTGCGCAAAAAAATAGAAGACGATGCCAACCAGCCCAAACACCTGGTCACTGAAAGCAGGGTGGGATATCGATTTCAATAGTTCTTCATTAAACATAGCTATTTTGGTGGCTGGTGGGGTATTCCAAAATTAGCCCACTCAGCACTTTCCTTTATAAAATCTTTATGTTTCCGCTATAAGTCTTGATTTTTTCATTATGCCCTATGTTTGAATTTTGCATACAAATATATAGTTATGCAAACAGGTTTTTCGTCGGTAAGAAGTAAAGTGACAGCAGCGTCACTGCTTGTGGCCCTTGGCATTATTTACGGCGACATCGGCACAAGTCCATTATATGTGCTCAAAGCAATAGTAGGTGAAAAGGACATTGATGAAATGTTGGTGTTCGGGGGCATCTCATGCGTTTTCTGGACCCTTACCCTGCAGACCACCATCAAATACATTTGGCTCACGCTCAAAGCGGACAACGACGGTGAAGGGGGTATTTTTTCACTATATGCTCTTGTGCGGAGGTATGGAAAGTACCTGGCAGTGCCTACCATCCTGGGTGCTACCACTTTATTGGCCGATGGCATCATTACACCACCCATTTCTGTTGCGTCAGCAATAGAGGGTCTTACCATCATTGAAGGTTTGCAAGATTTACCCACAGTGCCCATTGTGATTGTCATTTTATCGGTTTTGTTTTTCTTTCAGCGTTTTGGCACTCAAAAAGTGGGGGGGGCCTTTGGGCCTATTATGGTGATTTGGTTTGGCATGCTGGCCATACTGGGTGCTGCACAATTGGTACATTATCCATCTGTGTTACAAGCCATTCATCCAAAATATGCCTTGGATTTATTGATTAAATATCCGCATGGTTTCTGGCTTTTGGGTGCGGTCTTTTTGGCTACTACCGGCGCAGAAGCCCTCTATTCTGATTTGGGGCACTGTGGCAGGAACAACATCCGGATTACCTGGGTCTTTGTCAAAATTTGCCTGCTGCTCAATTATTTTGGTCAATCGGCCTGGTTGTTGCACAGTGCGGGCAACGTCCTCGATGGTAGAAATCCATTTTTTGAAATTATGCCGGAATGGTTCTTACCCATAGGCATTGGTATCGCTACAGCCGCGGCCATCATTGCATCTCAAGCTTTGATCAGCGGTAGTTATACCCTCATTAGTGAGGCCATCAACCTCAACTTTTGGCCGAGGGTTACCGTCAAACAACCTACAGAATCAAAAGGTCAGATTTACATTCCCAGTGTCAATACCATCTTGTGGATTGGTTGTGTGATGATGATACTTTATTTCAGGAATTCTACTCACATGGAGGCTGCCTACGGTTTTTCCATTACCATTACCATGATGATGACTACGATGCTGCTCAGCTATTTTTTGATCTATAAACTTAAATGGAACCGCTATTTGGTATACGCATTTGTAATTGTATATGGCATCGTAGAGTTTTCTTTTTTCATTGCCAATGTAGCTAAAATTAAAGAAAGATGGATGTTCTTGTTTTTTGAACTCTTTATTTTCCTTGTGATGTATGTCTGGTATTTCGCCCGGAAGACCAACAACCGGTTTACCAAATTTGTGGAACTCGGCCAATTTGTACCCAAGTTGAATGAGCTGAGCCATGATGACAACATTCCCCGATTTTCTACCCATCTTATCTACCTAACCAAGGCCAACAGTCGACACGAAATTGAAGATAAGATCATGAGATCTATTTTCTCCAAAAAACCTAAACGGGCTGATGTGTATTGGTTTTTACACATCAATCGCACCGAACAACCGTACACCCTGACCTACGATGTTTCGGAGCTGGTAGACGACAAGGTCATTAAAATCAACATCAACATAGGTTTCAGGATCCAGCCCAGGACGGAGCTCTATTTCAAAAAAATAGTACAGGAGCTGGTGACCAACAAAGAGTTGAACCTGCATATCCGACCAGATGGCAGCTCAAAATACAACAGCGAACCCGATTTCAAATTTGTGGTCATCGAAAAATTCCTTTCCGTTGAAAACGAATTTAACCTCAAAGAGGGCTTGTTGTTGTCTTCATATTTCTTCCTTAAACACCTGAGTTTGTCGGATGAAAAGGCGTTTGGATTGGACAAGAGCGATGTCAAAACAGAATTTGTACCCCTGGTGTACCAGCCGGTGACCAGGATTGATTTACAGAGGATTCAAAACCACAACCACCATTGATATGAAAGCCATAACTACCATTATCATTTGTTTTTTATGTCATGCATTTGATCTTTTAGGGATCACGGCAGCAGCACAGGGTGTAATGCGGGATAGTCAGAAAATCAATTTGGACACCCCGATTGTGATCGACCACAGCTGGGCCAATGGCAGCGACCGAAGAAAAGAATCGATCTGGAACATTTCTCCTTATTTTACCCCTTCCGTAATCCTGGATATCAACTACACATATTCATTTAACCAGCCCATCGACAATACGGTGGTGGGCTCCACAGCATTGGCGCGCAACAACGAGTTTCAGATTTCGGCCCTGCATTTTGGTGGCGACTTCCAGTACAAGGGGGCGAGGGCACGATTTATGACCCAGCTGGGAACGAGGTCGGTGGTAGTGCCCCGCAATGACTATAGCCCCTATAGAGGGCAGTACGCCCTGGCTACAGCGTATCGATATCTGAGTGAAGCCTATGCCGGATACCATTGGAATAAATGGTCGGGCATCAATGTGGATGCGGGTTTGTTTATGTCGTACATCGGCCTCAATTCATTTTATCAGCCAGAAAACTGGGAATATCAGGCATCCTTTACTTCCGACAATACGCCCTGGTTTTTTAATGGCGTGCGGATCCAGATTTTTGCCTCACCTTATTTAAAGATAGAACCATGGCTCATCAATGGCTGGCAGAGTTATGGCAAGTTCAACACCATGCCCGGCTTTGGGGGCAACATCACCTGGACACCCAGCGATCGGTTCAAGCTGTTGACCAATAATTATTTTGGCACCGATGCGGCCGGCTTGCCGCAAAGAAAAAGATTCCACTCCGATAATAGTCTGTTGTTGCGGTATTATCAAAACGAGACGGGGAAAAAAATTCAGCGTTGTGCCTTTAGCCTTACTGTTGACGTAGGCTTTGAAAAAGGAGGTGGGGTCAACGGCTTTAAGGATGGTGGAACATCCAGGGGGCCGGCTCAGTATTTTGTAAGTGCCATGGCTTATCATCGCTTGTGGTTCGGTAAAGACAAATGGGCCTGGACCATTGGAGGGGGATGGATGAAAAACCCGGGAAGGTATCTGGTACTTTACCCAACGGGACAGGCGAGTCCATTGCCCAATGCCAACAATCCAAGCCAGACCGAGGGTAATTTTCCCTTTAGTGCCAATCCCGGTGATCCGTTTGAAGGGTGGGATTATTCTACCAATCTCGATTACATGCCCAACCAGAGCCTGACCTTCAGGGTTGAATACGTGAGCAGGCACGCCAGTGTTCCTTATTTTGCGGGCAGGGGAGGGGTAACTTCTCCTAATGGTTATACCACCAGTTTGCCAAATCAAGATTGGAGGCCGGATTTGGTCAAATCAGAAAGCAGAATGATTATGGCGGTGTTGTTTAGGATATAAAATCTGAAGAGTAAAATATATATCTTATATATGATGAAAATAATTTATATTTACGATTAACATTGCAAAACATAAGTCTGCCTCAGAAAGATGGTTTTAGATGGGAAATGTATATATAAAAACCTACTCTTAATTACGCTGCTTTTTAATTCTCTTTATCTAGCATCCCAGGATTTGTATTTCAAAAAGTTAGATCCAAAATATGGGTATGAAGAATATGGTCACTCTATTTACAAGAGTGATAGTGGAGATATTTATTTGGTTAAGGCTATGGCCGGCCAGACGTCATTTGTACAAAAGATATATAAAATTTCAGCGAGTGGTGAAGTTAAAGACAGTGTTCAAATATCGAATGGGTTTTTGAATACCAATGATATAATATTTGACGATCAAAATTTAATTGTAGTTGGAAGTGAAAAATCTATAACTGATACTATTAGGATTAGGAAATATGACAGGAATCTTAATCTTCTAGATTCAGTAGCTTTGATTGAACAAATAAGGGAATTTCGTTCATTGTACATTCATTCCACTATTGAATATAATGGAAAAATAGTAATAGCAGGAACGCTTAGAGATAAAGCTGTAGAAGATTCAATAGATGTACGGGGGTTTTTATTGTTTTTGAATAAAGATCTGACAATAGACACTATTTACCCCCTTGTTGAACCTTATCGTACTCAGAAGTTGTATACAGTGGATAAATCTATAGACGGTAATTTAGCTTTAATTTCTTTTGCTCACACTCAGGATAATGAGCAAATTTGCTGTTATTACAAAGTGGATAAGAATCACAATCTGTTAGTTAAAAAATCAATTCTTTATCCTCTTGGCGGCGGAAACAAATTTTTAAAGGGATTGTGTTTAGAGAATGGGGGTTGTATTAGTATTGTTAATAGAAGACCAAGTAATACTTCTCTTGAATTTGATTATAATGATGCTCTTCAGTACTTTGAAAATGATGGTGAATTAGATGCTGTAAATAGCGAAGGTTCTATAGGTTCATATCGATATTTATATAATTTGTCAGAAGTTGATAATTCCTCGGTTATAATTACTGGGAGCTATTACGGAAAATGGGTGCCTAATTTTAAGGATGAAGAGCGATATTGGCCATTAATTACAAAATGTGATGCAACGGGCAAAACCTTGTGGCAGCGGGTATTTGTCAACTACAGCGGGTCAAAAAAAATCTACGGAGAAAGCTATAGTGGGGCTGTGGGATTGGATGATGGTAAAATCATGGTTACTGGCAGAGGTTCTGCACCCAGATATGTCAATGGGACAGAAGAAGCTCCGGCAGCATTGATCCTGGCCAGACTCAGCCATCATGGCTGCCTGGATGAGGATCGATGTAATGAAGTAATCAATGCAGGGACGCCTATTGATAGTTTGTTTGTTTATGATCAGGTAAATACGATCGGTAAGAAGTGGTACTATACCGTAAACGATAAAAGTGGCGCATTTAAAACCATGTCTCTTTCGTTTGGCAAGGATCATAATTTATTCACCTACTATAATGGGCAGCCCAACGATTTTGGGTATTCCTCACTGTATAGAGATGTATGGATAACGGATGGAGATGGCACACAACTCAGCGACTATAAAATGAGTTGGAATGTAAATGGTACTGCTACTGTGAGGCACAAACGCAATCCTGTGGTGACACCGGGAGTACCGCATCATTATGACAGCCTGTTGTATGATTTTAGATTGAAGGTAGGCGATGAATTTGAATTGCCTGCTGAATTTGGTAAGGCCTATGTAGAGCAAGTGGACAGTATTTTGCTTCAGGATGGATATAGTCGTAAGCGCATAGTACTTAGACACGAAAAGCAAGAGGATCACGAAGCGTATGGACTGTTGACTTGGATAGAAGGAATAGGAGCAGAAAATGGGTTGTTGTATTTTCTGGATTGGAGAAACAAGACAAAAACCAGCCTTAATTGTTATTACGATCGGGACAAGAAGAGGTATGGTGAGGCACCGGACTGTGGATCTGTTTTTACAGCTGTGCAAGAAACAGAAAGTCGAAAGTCATGGTTGGAGGTTTACCCCAATCCAGCTGAAAATGAGATCGAGGTATTGATTCATGATGAGAAGGGAGATATTGAGAAAATTGAAATATTGGATTACAGTGGCAAATTAATGACTTCAAAAAAATGGGTGCATAAAAATAGAGGAAAAATTGATTGTTCTGACTGGAGCATTGGTATGTACCTAATTGCTGTCACCCTAACGGATGGAACAATTGGCACTCAAAAGGTTATTAAGATGTAAAAATTTGTATGACATCATTTGACAAATAGTAAGATATTTGTGGTATGATAACCGATGCCATCCGCCCACCATCCCGCCAGGAATGGCGAAAATGGTTGACAAAGAACCATAGCAAAAAAGATAATGGATGGTGCATTGTGGCCAAAAAAGATAGTAAAGTTCCAGGGGTAAACTATGTTGATGCCGTAGAGGAAGCCATTTGTTTTGGGTGGATCGACAGCAAGGCCTTATCCTGTGATGAGGATGGGTACTACCAGTACTTTGCCAGGAGGAAGCCGGGCAGTCCGTGGACCCGGTTGAATAAGAGTAGGGTGGAGGCCTTGATTCAAAAAGGTTTGATGTCTGAAGCTGGCTATGCCAGCATTGAGGCAGCCAAGGCCAGTGGGGGCTGGTATCTTTTTGACGAGGCCGAAGATGGCATCCTGCCTGACGATTTAAAAGTGGTTTTTCAAAATAATCCGGTGTATTCAGAAAAATATCAGCAATTGAGTGCTGCTAAACAAAAGCAGTTGTTGATGGCGCTGGCTTTAAAGAAAGGAGAGGCGGCGAGGATGAAGGTGGTAATACAATTCATTGGATAAACTTTGGACGGCATAAAGTAAGTATTCAAGTATTTCAGTGCCTTTTATCAAACTCTATGAATTGTTTATCTTTACTTTAAATATTCAATATGGTTCGTCTGCTCATTGTATTGTTAATATCATCAACTCGTTTAGTATTTGCTCAAATGCCTGCTCCGGTAGGGCCGGTACCATCTGCAGCACAATGGGCCTGGCACCAAATGGAACTGACTGCCTTTATACATTTTACTACCAATACATTTACAGATAAGGAATGGGGTTTTGGGGATGAAGATCCCTCAATTTTCAATCCAAAATCAGCTGACCCAGGACAATGGGCGGCGGCTTTGAAGGAGGCAGGATTTAAGATGATGATATTGACCACCAAACACCACGATGGTTTTTGTCTGTGGCCCAGCAAGTACACAGAACATTCTGTAAAAAACAGTCCGTATAAGGGAGGTAAAGGGGATATTGTCAAAGAGGCAAGGGATGCAGCAATCACCTATGGTTTGAAGTTTGGTATTTATCTTTCTCCGTGGGATCGCAATCATGCAGCATATGGCACACCTGCGTATCTTGACTATTATCGCAGCCAGTTGAAAGAATTATTTACGCTATATGGACCTATCACCGAGATGTGGTTTGATGGGGCCAATGGGGGTGATGGCTATTACGGGGGAGCGAGGGAAGTGAGACAAATAGAGAGAGCAAAATACTATGAATGGCCGGTGACGCTGGATCTCGTTAAAAAGATGGAGCCCAGCGTACTTTTTTTCAGCGACGCTGGACCTCATATACGATGGGTGGGTAATGAAAAAGGCCGGGTATCGGAGACCAATTGGAATACCCTTACTCCTGACACCCTTTATGCCGGCCAGAGTGGCATTGAAGATTTGTTGGGTACGGGAAGCAAAGACGGCAGCCAATGGATACCCGCTGAGTGTGATTTTTCTATCCGACCGGGTTGGTTTTATCATACAGCAGAAGATAACAAGGTTAAATCAGGCCAGGAATTATTTGAACGTTATCTCACCTCGGTGGGCAGGGGGTCCAATATGTTGCTCAATGTGCCTCCGGATCGAAGGGGTTTGTTTCATGAAAACGACCTGCAATCGCTGAAAGAATTTTCAGAAATATTAAAAAAGGAATTTGCTTATAATTATGCATTGAAGGCTACTGCAAGCAGTGCACAAAATCGTAAAAACGACCCGGGTTCTGCCCCCAACCACTTCTTAGATGGTAGTCTGGACACCTATTGGGCAACGGATGACAATACAAGTCAGGGCAGTATTCAGATAGAGCTGGTGAAGCCTGAGCAAATCAAATACATAGTGTTACAGGAACACATCCGGCTGGGGCAACGCATCGAATCCTTTACAGTGGAAGTCATGCAAGGAGATCAATGGAAAGAGGTTGGCAGAGGCACCACCATCGGCTACAAACGCATATTGAGAATTGAGCCGGTAACTGTCCAAAAGCTGCGGGTGAACATATTGGATGCCAAAGCCTGTCCGGTATTGAGTGAGATTGCACTGTATTAAAGACTACACAAAAATAACGGGAGTCATAGCCTTGTTAGGTTCAGGACTAATTATGGTTTTGTAATTTTTAATTCATCAAACATCCGATCCAATGGTGAAACATCAAATTTTCTGTCTTTCAAATAAATGTAATCATCCCGCATCAAATCTTCACAGCTGTAGCCCGGACGGAGCATTTTTTTTCTAATCCTCTGGTAAATATCTTTGGCCTTGTTGAATTCATTGTTGTATAAATATAGATGGGCCAGATTGAGGGAAATATTGAGATCATCAGGATAAATTGCGTTTCCGCGTTCAAAATATTTCAATGAAGTTGTGAAATTATTTATTTCAAAAAGGTACCAACCTATTTCAGAAAACAGCGAGCTAGCCAGGCGGAGTGTGTCGATGTTGAATATTTTAACAGAGGGGGAATAGGGTTTTCCATCCACGGTTCTTGTATATCCTGTGACAGTACCGTTGTGGTCTTTGGTAAATTCTTTCACTGCTCTGAATTCAATGTTAAAAAAGCTTGTAGGCGAGGTAAAGTACATTTTAGCGAAGGTCCATGGTGTAAAAAAATGATATTCATCTTCTTTTTTGCCCACGGCTGCCCAGGTATTGTCATAAAGATAAATCCCTTCATAGGATTGTATCACTTTTTCATCCACCTCGATGGTGGTTTTTCTTTGTGGCTCCCGGTAGAAATTTTTCCAACCATATGCTTTGGCAACACTATTGATTACCTCTCCAAGTATCTTTCCATTGTCGGTATTCAGAAAGATGGCTACACCATAACCATCCGTGAGGCTGCCGTAGAACTGCCCGCAAAAGCCATCGTTGCCGGCTCCATGTTGGAAGTATAAAGCTCCGTCGTGGTCTTCTATGAAGGTACCCATGGCAGCGCTTTGATCGATGTAGGGTGTGAGATGAAGTTTCACCATTTCAGGGTTTAGAACTTTGGAGGGTTTGCCCTGGTAGGCCAGTTGCATGTCTATGATGTATTGGCAAAGGTCACTTGGCGTCATCCAAAGCCCGGCCGCAGCTTGTTCGGGGTAGACATGAAACTTGCCCTCGATGGGCTTGCCGTCACTTGAGTATGCGGAAGCACATTTTGATTGTAGAGCAGGGGCAGGTGGCTGTGCATAGGTAGAGTTGACCATGCCAATGGGTTTCAATACATGGTTGTACATCCATTCTTCATAGGGTTGTTGGACCAGATCTGTAAGGATGATTTGTGAAATGGAAGTGCCACCTCCGGAATATTGAAACCGAAGGCCGGGCTCAAACTGACTTCGCACGGCAGGCGTGAAAGAAGGGGGAAGGCCATCCAGAACTTGCACCAGGCTTGGCACAGGGCCTTTAATATCGTGGCCCGGAAAGCCATGGACTGTGAGGCCGGCCGTATGGCTCAACAGGTGGGCTAAAGTAATTTTTTTACCGTTTGACAGCGAATCATAAGGGAATTTCCAAGACTTGAGGTAAGTATTGATATCGGTGTGCAGGTCAAGTTGGTTTTCCTGAACCAATTTCAGGATACCTACCGCATTCAAAGATTTGGAAATCGAACCAGGTTCAAAAAGTGTTTCCGGTGTCATCGGTCTTTTTTCATCTTCATCGGCCCAGCCATATCCTTTGGCCCACACCACTTTGTGGTCTTGGATGACTGCCAGACTTAGGCCTTTTACATTGTATAATGCCATGCGGTCTAAGATATTTACCGGCTTTTCATCATTGATCAGTATGTTGCTACAAATATTGTTCTCCACCTCTGCAATTTTTTGCAAGGTTTCTGAAGAATAGGAAGTTTGGCCATTGACTTGAATGGATAGAAGAGCAGCAGTAAAAAACACAAGGAATAATCGCATGAAGGATGTTTTATTTAACCAAAGATATGCAAAGGAATGAGGATATACGATGGAATGTATAAAATATGCCTTACTTCACTAACTTTACTGAAAATTGGTAAAATAAAGAACATGAATTTTGATCAGTTTCTAATAAGGCAATTGCTGGAAGAGGACTTAGCTGCCTATTTTCAACTCGTTGAGGAAAATCGGGATCGACTTGAAGATTTTTTTACCGGGACTGTATCAAGAACAAAGACACTGGACGACACCAAAGAGTTTTTAAGCGAAATTGTTAGGCGGGCGAGTGAAAAGACTTATTTTCCTTACATCATTGTAGATCAAACCAATCAAAAAATTGCAGGTTTTGTAGACTTAAAAAACATTGATTGGAACATACCAAAAGCAGAATTGGGTTTGTATATAGATAAAGCATATGCCCACCGTGGAATTGCCTCAAAAGCCTTTGGATTGTTTTGTGATTTTTGTTTTAAAGAATATAAATTTCAGAAACTGTTTTTAAGAACCCATCACAGCAATGAATTTGCGAGGAAGGTAGCCGAAAAGTGCGGATTTGAAATTGAAGGAACCATTCGCAAAGATTATAAAACGACGGCAGGAGAAATAGTGGATTTGATTTATTATGGAAGAGTTAATGTTTAACATGCTTACTTAAGGATTATGATCAAGCTAAAAAAAATCCATTAAGTGTCCTAATACTTCAATCTATCAAATTGCAATTATATATATTGCAATTATAAATTATACAACCAGCCTAGTAAAAATCATATTTTCACAACAATTTTTTCCAAAACACAATTTTATCTTCACCCTCACTCCAAAAATCTCTGATAACTGCCTCCTGAGCATATCCCATTTTTGTGTAAAATCTTCTGGCTGCATCCTGAGCCTGGTGTGAAGAGGTTTCTATGATGAGTATTCTTCCATCTTTATTGGTAAGCAATTGTTCAATGTGCCTCATCATTTCTGCTGCAATCCCCTTGCCCTGAAAATCTTTTTTTACGCCTAGTGCCAACAAATTGTAGGTGCCCACTGTGAGTTTTTCCGGTATGCAATAGCCGATGGCTACGGGAAGGCCGTTTTCTTCATAAGTATACCATACTTCTTCGGTGTCAGGATTGTTGAAGTAATCGGACATCATTTCATCTAAGTATTCAGAGGGAAAAAGTTCACTTGAGTCAACAACCGTTTTTAAAAAGGGGACATCGATTTTTTGAACGGGTCTGATTTTCTCAATCATTTTCTAAAGAATGTATTTATATGCGAATGTAATAATTCTCTGTTTTATCTACTTATTTTCAAGGTCTAATAGTAATTTTATGGATGGTCGATACCTTTTTTCCTTTGATGAGACCAGGTGAAAACTTCAGTTCTTTAATCATGCCGGTGATGGCATTGAGCGTTTCAAGATCTGTAAAGCCTATGGTGTTTTTAATGGGATCAAAGAGGTAATCATTCCCTCCCTGGTTCATGATTTCAGATCTGTTGCTTTGGCCCTCCAGGAAGTCGTAATACCAGAATACTTTTTGATTGGTGTATATATTTGTTGCATTACCACCTGGAGTTATTTGAAAGTATATTTCCATAGGAAGGTCAATGTTTAACGCATTAAGCCCTGCTCCCAATTCCTGTTTAACTAAATGATTGATGGTCGCACCAATTTCGGAGTTATGATTCAGTTTTGGCAGAGAGTCGAGTTGATTCATGGGTACGCCACCCAAACATTTGGCAAAATCCAATCGAATTTTCTGATCGTCTCTCACAACTGTATAAATAGAATCGAGTTGACCGTAATGGGTTTTGCCAAGGATCTTGCTGTATGAAAGGAGTAATATGTTGCGACTCAGAATCTGGCTTTGTATTTTTAGTCTTTCTGCAATTTCTTGAGGCTGAAACGATGGCAGGAAATTGAGGTAGACCATATCAGTACAGGTATTCAGAAAAGTGTCGGAGTCTAATACATCGACTTTGATCCATTTAAAAACTTCTTTGTAATTGTGTGACTGTATGACTTCCGGAAATCTCATACTAATGTCTTTGTATGCCATTTTGTTAATCGTGGTAATAGTTGGCATACCATATGAGCCTGTGGTTTCTTCCACAGAAAGTGTATCGATGTTACTGTAAATTGAAATGAATTTTTTATGTTCCTTTTCGGGGTAGAAATCGTATTGGGATATTTCTTTTCCAATATTGTTGATGGAGTCAACAGCTTGATTAAGATGGATTTGTCCGTTGATAAATTCAGTCGAAGTGAAATAAAGGATAAAACCTGATAAACAGGTTAGCATTTTGTATTTAAAGTAAGTTTGCATATTTCGGCCAAAGGTAACAGATTTTTCCTTTTAAAATAATAGAGAAATTCAAGGAAGTTATCAATGCGTTTGGAATTTTTCAACCCGATTTCAGCATCTAGTTTTTGAAAAGATGTCATTCATTTAATTGGGAATTATTTGATGTTTATTCGGTGTAGAAATGTACTTTGAGTTTGAGAAATTGCTTTTCAAAGAAATGGTAGGAAAGGGCACTCAGGGCAATGGTTACAACCAGGGATAAAATTGAAATCAACAGCCAATTGAATTCAAAAGCAGATGTAAAGATGTGACTGAATAAGTTAATTACAATGGTGTGGAATAAATACAAGCCATAAGTATAGAGTCCAAGTTTACTAATCCAAAGCTCATCTTTGAGTTTCAATCCATTATTTTGAGGCAAAGTAAACATGATCAATGATGAAAACAGGATGCCTAAAATACTAGGATAAAGGAGAGGCATCCATTTGCCTGGAATTTGTGGGAGGACAAAAACCAAAATAACTGCAAGGACGGCAACGATGTATTTCACAAAACCTGCAGTGCTTTCAAGCTTGGTTATAAGTTGTTTCTTGTAGATAAAAATGAAGGCGGGTATTGCACCAAAGGCGAAATAGTCTATATTGGAAAACAGTTCTAAAGTTGGTAAGCCGTGTTGTAAAAAAAACCACCTGGTGATATTCGCTATTAAAATGGAAGTTCCAATTAGAACTGGTATTCTTTTACAGGGTAAATATGTAAGTAGGATGCCCCAAATAATGTAAAAATGTTCTTCAATGCAAAGTGACCACATTACCCTCAGCGGTGAAACGTTTGGAAAATCATTGGTTATGATCATCTTGTAATTCTCCAAAAACAACAGGGACATCAGCCAATTTGGTGTATAGCCTTCACTGGAAGAAGACAAATGCAAAAAATTCAGAATACTGGGCGTAAGGTAAGCAAGTAAAAGCATGGCATAAAACAAGGGCCATATTCTTAGTATCCTTCTAAGAAAAAAATTGGGTAAAGAAATTTTATCTGTATTTAATTTTTCATTGAGTAAAATGTAAGTTATCAGAAAGCCGCTTAGTACAAAAAAGAACGCAACGCCTATACCACCACTGTGTGAAAAATAAGATAGGAAAGATGAATCCGGGATGGGTATGTGGTTCAGAAATACAATGAAAAAAGAGATAAACCTAAAGGCATCAAAAGTGTGAAAGTGAATTTTGTGTTTATTCATAGATGTGTCAGGTTGAATATTGCTTCAATGTATATAATGTAAACAAGTCATTAATAATTTGGTGTTGAGGGTTTTTAAGCAATATTTATCATTTTGTAGCTTCATATTCCGGATATTTAAGAAAATCATTCGTGAGGCAGTACACTTAATGTGGGCAAATGAATATCAAATATTTCTACATTGCAAATTATAAAAAATTTTTTCAGAATCTCATTAAAAAGATTTTGCTTCAGCCATTGCGAATCTTTAATTTGGACCCTATTCAAGAATAATTGCTTCTTCACTGCTATTGGTTTCAAGTTCAACCCGGTCCATTTGTTTATAAGTTCAAGACAGGAGACGATATATAATTTTTAGGATAAACAGAAATCGAAACAAAATTGTGGTGGATTATTTTTTTTACATCATGGACGGAATTATATTTTGAAGTATGCTTTAAAATGAGTGATTCTGTAATTTGAATTTATGACGGTTTGTTTTCCTGCTATCCCAAAAAAATGGGATTGAGACATACCAGGATAGCTAAATTTATGGCTTTAGGAAATTTTTGTTAACAGATGGGTGGGAACAAAAAAAGCTGCCTGAAAAATTTCAGACAGCTTTTTTTAATTGTAGATTGTTCTTTAGTCAGTTACATCCACCAATTCCCATAGCTCCTGGGAAACAAGGTCTCTGAGTTCCCGCAGCTTGGCGTTGTAGGTGTTAATATCTTCTTTTGGATATATCTTTTTATACTCATCTGCCGGGCTGGTTTTGCCACTTGCCCAGGAAAGGGCCTGGTCTAAAGTTGAGAAACTAAATGATATGGTATAATTGCTTTCCCCGCCCACATTTGTGGCATAAGTGCGTTTCCATACATTAAAGCCAATTAGTTTTCCTGACTTGATGCATTCTTCCAAAACCGGTTTCATCGTTTCCAGCAATTTTTCATAGGTTTCATGGCTACCAGGTTTTACTTTGACCAAATTGAGTTGTACAAATTCACCAGGAACAAGGGTGGCTCCTGTTCCCATTTTATAAGTGTAAAGATCGGTGGCAACGGTAGTACGTACATTACCCAATGACGTTAAAAAATCACTGATTTCCTTTACACTTAACTCCCTGACACCAGAGTCCCAGGTGCCTTCCGCTTTCATTTCTACCCCGCTCGGAAAGACGGTAAGACTGGCATAGTCAAAGTCCACGTCCATGCCTCTGGGATAGGTTCTGCGAAAGAGTTGCCAGGAGTTGATGGTTTTATTGGCTTTTCTGGCATTGGCCAATCTTTTTGAGGTTTTCATATCGATCAGAAAGCTCTCATTCATGTGGGGTTTAATTTTAATAAAGTTTACCTCACCATAAGGGTTTTGTGCCTTACATACGTCAAACGAGGCTGACAATGTAGTTAAAACAACTACCATGACTGTTAAAAGAAGTGTTTTCATTTAAATGGTTTTTTTTGTTAAGTAAAAGTTTAATGCTTTTTTATGCTGTCCTTCGAAAAGGTAGCGTGGATTGGTCTTCATGCAGTTCTCTTGTAGGTATAAGGAGAAATTGCTTGAGTTGAATCAAAAGCATCGAACAAATTTACAGGCAAGTTGCATTGCAGAGATAGGACATTTCTTGCAAAAAACCCTAATTATCTTGTAAATTGATGGGAAAAATTAGTAAAACATGGTAAAGTTTAATCACCTTTAAATTTGGTACCAGATAATGTCAACAAGTATAATTTAATTCAGTACCAACACTGTTATTTACCCGGTCTTACGCTTCCTGTATTTATAAAATTACCATTAAAGGTCCCCGTTCCTTTATAGATACCCGTATTGGTAAAGCTGCCCAAGCCGCCCTGATAGTTGAGATTTCCATTGTTGCAGAGTGTACCATCGTTGACTATGGAAGCTCCTACATTTACAATCAGGTTATCTGACAGCCAGGTTAATGTTTTACCACTGGTGATCTGAAGAGAGGATGGAATGGTCAGATCATAACCATCTGCATCCAGTGAAATGTTTTTATTAATGAAGATGTCTTCTGTAACATCGGTCAGCAGTACGATGGTGTCATTTTCTGAAGCAGCATCAATGGCAGCCTGCAAAGTAAGAAATGATGCTCCGCCCAGGATTTGGGCGACCGTATTTTCAAAATAGGTCAGTGTTACAAGACCATCTCCGGTTTGGGACCCGGCTGTGAATGAAGGGTTGGCTAAGGTACCGGTCCAGGAGGAGCCGCCGCCACCTCCACCGCCTCCACAATTACCTACAGAAGAGCCACCGCCGCCATAATAGCCGCCACCGCCGCCATTGGTGCCACCGTAAGAGTTATAACAAATTCCGTTTTCCCATGTATCTGAGTTACCGCCTTGTCCTAATGTGCCATTTTGACCACAGGTGCCTGTATAACAAGTATTGCAGGAACCACCACCTCCACTTGTGAGGCCACCGCCACCGGCACCGCCAGAGTGACAGGATGAGTTGCCACTGCCGCCCGTATTTCCTCCCGGAGCCCCAGCTCCGCCATAACCTTCTCCGCCTCCACCGCCGGCATAATTGGAACCGATGATTCCACCACCACCAGCACCACCCATACGATCGCCAACATCGGTGATTCCCCCACCGCCACCGCCACCACCAACGATGATGCGGTCTGCAAGAGCAGTACCACCCATTCTTACATCCGAGGCACCACCGCCATTTCTGGCAACAGCTGCATAACCATTGCCACCGCCGTTATAGCCATTTTGACCACCCACAAAAATATTCAATACTTGTCCGGGCGTAACACTTAAATCACCGGTAGCCTTACCACCTTTTCCTCCGGCTCCACCTGCTCCCTGGGCACCGGAAGCTGAAATGGTAATCAAATTTACCCCAGGTGGCACGGTGAATGTTTGCATCATGCCTGTATGGTTATATGTAACCACAGTTTGTGCAAATGAGGAAAATGATATCATCAAAAAAAGGATGGCAATGGAAATTTTGAAATCCAATTTATACTGTGGAGGATATAAAAAGTGCATGGATTTATCAAATTGGTGCGTATTCATGACAGAAAAGTATTGGCTTCAAAGGTAAAAAATTCATCGAGTATCGCCAAAAACTCCAATAAAAGAAAGCCAGGAGAATTAAAAAACAAAGAAAATTGACTTATTAATGGATTAATGTCTGTAAAATATTGAAGTTAAATTCGTTTAAAGATCAGCTAAATTCAAAACATGGAAAACTGAATACCTTTTTTGTTTGTAGATTTTCTATTTCATTATAACGCTGTAAGGAACCTGGACAAAAGCATGTTTGAATGAAGACTACATTTATCTTACCGACAGAGCCTCGGTGGAGTGGAATGAAAGAGATGTAAAATCCAGGGCTAAACATTTTGTAGAAGCACTGGCTTTGGCGGTTTTTCCAAAAGGAAGGTATTAAGCAAATGCCCTTAATTGAGCTGTTGAATGGGAAACAATAAGAGAGCGTTGAAGCTGGCTTTCAAACTGCTCAAAGGCAGCATCCTTCCAGCTTATTTTGATAGGTACAAGGATATGACCTGGCACACAGATTTTTTTAAACTCTTTCGCAGATACCATGGCTGTTGGAAGCGCAATTTATAATTTTGGATTGCGAAAAGAACTGCTTCATTTGCGACACCATGATTCCATTTTTACAAATGACCATCACAATTGGATGAAATGTGAGTCTGAGTCCACTTTGGAAGAAATGATTCGCCGCGAGCAGGAAATTCACGATGGGGTATTATTATACAGATGGAGAGGTTGGCAGTTTTCCGGTACCAATAATTATGATACACTTTTACCAATTTGGCAATCATTTGCTGAAGGACAACCTGCCCCAACTGGTATGCGCCGGAGCACTCACCAAAGTAGAGGTAGCCTGCTTGATTGGTTTTAATGGCTTTGGCAACAGCACCGGGATAAGAGGTAAAATGACGATCAAAATGCAAAGGATTAAGTGTAAATGATCTATTTCTTTCCGATGATCATGGCATGTAATGTTGCATTGGTAGCAGTTGAAGTAGCATTGCCGATATTGGTGACTGCAATCTCTGCACCCGTAGTGGTGATGGTTTTGATGGTAAACTGTATGTCTTCAGGATTTGTAACAGAACCGGTAATTCCTCCAAATGCAATAGAGGGAGGAGCAGTAAAGGCTGTGCCAAAGGTCAAAATAATACAACATGTTTGATTACCTGGTGCCAGAGTCCAGTTCAGATTGGCAGGAGTTTGAAATGCTTCAACTACCATTTGAGAAGAAGAGCTACTTCTAGTGATTCCAAAACCGTTATTTGTGGTTATACTGCCATCAACAGCCAGGTTGTTGTTGCAATTGACCAAGCCATTGGCATTTAAAGTAGTACCAACTGTCAAGCTGTTGTTTATAAACACCTCACCGGTACCAGCAATATTCATTCTTTGGCTACCGTTGGTTCCAAATACAAGGTTAGTATTTTCATAATTCCATAGATAAGCATCACCCGCGAAGCCAACGTATAAACCATCATTGCTCGTAGACCCGGAAAAGGAGGTTTGAAATAGTGCATTTGACACTCCGGACGTGCCGTAAATTTGCAAAGCTGAGCTTGGACTTGTGATGCCACCGATGCCAATGTTACCATTGGCTGCTATGGTCAATCTTTCAGTATTGTTGGTTGCGAAGCCAAGTGCAGTATTTTCAAAATTCCATAAATAAGCTTTGTTGGCAGCGGATATAGAGCCAAACAAAAGACCATCTGTCTGGGTAGTACCTGTATTGGGATTCTGCAATAAAATAGTTCCACCTATTTCATGATAAATGTTCAAAGGAGCCTTTGGGTCACTTGTATTGATACCGATATAGTCTTGGCAATAAATGCTGGTTGAAATAAAGAGATAAGTTATGAGCAGATTAATGGATTTCATTGTTTTTTTAATTTTTTTATATTTTAGTAAGAAGGTTGAATAAAACGGATGTTTACTCACCTCCAGTTTACGCTTGCAAAACTGCAAAGGTTTTTATTGAAAATAAAAATGAAGATGTTGAAACAACAATAAAAAAGTTTCAAACGTAGAAATCAGGTAATCAACCGTAAAATAGTAAAGGAGTAATATCAGTTTGGTGGTCATTAAGCCAAAACTGGCATTGGCCATAATTTTTACTGTTTATTTTTTTTGTCAAAAAAGGTTGATGCAGGAAATCAATACAAGAGCCAGCAGTGATTTTTCAAATGCATTTTTATGGTCATTGTTAATAGTACAAGCTGCATTTAGTGCCTCTGAAATTTAGAATTGGTTCTCCAGAGGCTGATAATTTTCTGCCTGATATTCCTACTCCCTTGTTTCTTAAATTTCGTACTATATTTAAATCTTTTATCAGATTTAAGAATAATCTGCTCTCTATTTTCTGATATTTGTGTAATTGCGGCTCACGATATAGCTATTTACGGCTCATATTTCAACAATTTTGAGCAATATTGACAACAATATTGAGTTGAATTAGAAACTATTTGAGAGTAATTAAATTACCAAATACCTATTCGGCACATTCCCTGCCCTATATTCGCTGCCGTACCTCACTTTTTGCAACAACGATACCACTTCATAAATCTGCGCCTCTTTTCTCTGAAACTGTGGAAGCAGGCCCATCATGGCGTAACTGATGGGATTGACAGAAGGAATAAAGGTCTCCCAGTCGTAGCCTCTGCCCCAGATGAGACCTTTGACCGTGAGGGTGAGGTCGGCGCCATGCGAGAGCAAGAGCTCGAGCATTTCTTTGCTGTTGTTGTTGTGCTGGTTTACGGTGTGAAAGACGGGGCTTTGGCCGCCAAAACCGTGATCATCCAGGCCAGCTTGGGTATTGACATCAGCGCCGTATTTCAATAGAATGTTGGCACTATCTACATGATTGTATTCAGCGCAGAGGTGGAGCAGGGAGGCATCGATAAGGGGTGTAAATGTGCATGGAAGGGTATATTTATTATAGATTGCTTCCGGCTTAGCCTTAAGTTGTTGTTCTAAGCTGATTGCATCGTCTGTAAGAACGGCCAATAAAATTTTATCTTCAAATTGCAGTCCATTTTCCACCAAAGTTTGCATGCAGATTTTGAAAAGTGGACTCCGAAAGTACATGTTGATGAGCTCATCAACCAATGGTCTGCCATCGACAATTTCATTTGGACTCAGACCCTGGTCCAGACATTCTTTGATGCCTTCCGGGGAGTGTGTTTCGAAGGCTACTTTTATTTTTTGGATGAGGTCCACTGAGGTTTGTTATTGGCTTACAAAAAAAATTGTTTGTATTGCTTTTATAATTGGATTATCTATTATCGAAATATAATTTAAAATTCGTGTTTTAATGTTAATAAAACAGCATATTGTTTTGATTATTGTATTTCTACTTTTTCTTCATCCAGTTTTACGATAAAATTGATCTCAGCATTTAATGCTTTAAAAACCTTTACTAAGGTATCAATTGTTGCACTGTTGGCACTACTTTCTAATTTGGAAATTTGGGATTTTTGAACACCTATTAAGGAACCCAGATGCTCTTGTGTAAATCTTCGTTTTTTACGAGTTGATTTAATCATTTTTCCTAACAGATCCATGCGAAGTTCATATTCATATTCGTCTCGATTTTGTGTACCTTTTTTACCAAGATACTTGTCTTTCATTTCTTCAAATGTTACGATTCTATTTCTTTTTTGTTGCATGTAATTTAATTATCGTTTCTCATTAAAATATTTCTTTCGTAGATAAATTGCTCTTTTAATTTCTTCTATTGGCACTTTGTCCACTTTTTTAATAAATCCGTGGCAGGCAATTACTAAGGTTTGGCTTTTATTGGTTTTATCCCAAAATGCCAGAATTCTAATCTGCAATCCTAAATATCGTATTCTAAACTCCCAAATGTCATCGTCTATTTTTTTAAATATTTTTGGATCTCTTGAATGTTCAGCCTGATCAATGATATAAAATATTTTCCTAATAACACTACTATCTAACCCATCAATGAATTTAATGGCATCGGGTAAAAATAGGGTGTTAAAGAATTTCTTAAAATAACTTTTCATAGGACTACAAATATAATAAGTTTCCAAATTTAGAAACATAAATTTACCTTCTTTAACATAAATTTATTATTCGAAATAGGTGGCTTATGTTAGCCCTACCTCCACCTCATCACCCTACACACTTCATCGCTGCCACACACCACCAGGGTATGGGCATCGGGGGTGGCCAGGGAACGCAGGTTGCCATAGGCCGTAAAGCCGGGTACGGTAGCGACTTTGTAACTATGATTTTTGTCTGCTGACAGCAGGTAGCCTTTGCCGGCGTCGTAGCGGGCGTATTCAAAGTCGGTGTCGTAAAAGTTGCCAATACCTGCTATATAATTTTGGCCGCCTATGGTAAGGATGGTAAAGGCTTTTGTCATCGAAACTTGAGCCTCGGTGGGAAGGGCCAGGCCTTTGTATCCATTGCCCTCTTTGTAAAAGACCATGCTGGTCATTTGATAGGCATTGAAGATTTTGGCCTTGTCTAGCTTGTCACCAAAGATATCCTGCGGGGTCTGATTGGCAAATTGTTTGTACCTCAGGTATTTTTTGCGCAGCGAGGTCATGTGCGTTTGCAATTCTTCAAGGTGGTGGATGGGGTAGTCTTTACCCTCCCTATTTAGGCAGTGGATGGCATCCCACTCGTCATTGCCATCAAAGTCGCCACCGTATATGCGCATAGGATTTTTTTCATTGGCCACCAAAAAGCTGTTGAGACCGAGGTTGCCGGCATAAATTTCGGGCACCTTGTCCTGGTCGGCATCTGCTACGTAAAGGCATTGCCAGAGTCCTTCCGACTTATCGATGGTCTGGCTAAGTTGCCACTGGCCGTTCCACTTAAAGATGCGGATAGGCTGATATTCACCGGCTGTAATCAATTCGGGTTTTTGATCGCCATCGAGGTCGGCACTCACGGCGGCCTTGGTAATGGCTTCATTGAGTTCAGCAGGACACGTGGCTATGCTAAAGCTTTCCTTGTTGTTTTGCAGGTAAAAAGATTTATCACCTTTAGGATACTGGCCGGGCCAGGCTCCACCTCCAACAAAGACATCCAAATCTCCGTCACTGTCCCAGTCGCCCGTAGTAATGGAAGAGGCATTGGTGAGTACATTGGGAAAATTTTTGACCTCTCTCTTAAAATCTCCCTTGCCCTGATTGAGATAGTACCTCACCTGGTAATTTCGATTACCCGCTTCAAACTGATAACCACCCGATACCACCATCAGGTCCTGGTCACCGTCTTGGTCGAAGTCGGCAAAGGCTGCACCGGTATCTTCATACACTTTATCATTTTCAAAGTCGGCAACGGGCATGGCTTTCCAGCTATCGCCTTGTAAGGTAAACAAGCCCGCAGCCTGGTTGTGGGCACCGCCGACGTAAATTTCAGCACTGCCATCGCCATTGACATCGGCACTGGCCATGCACGGACCTTCACTGCTGTTTTCAAAATGGAGCAGGGGTTCTCTTTTAAAGTCGATGTATTCGTTTTCTTTGTGGGTAAAAGGAAAACCGGATGTTGTCACCACCAGGGCAGGTTTTGGATCTTCTGGAGTAGCCTGACCTTCATTTTTGACCAATTGAATGGGGCCTGTTTTGGCGACCGTATATTTTTTCAGACTGCGATCGGGCCATTTAACGGTAATGTGGTCAATCGACTTATCATTGGCAAAGCCAAAATGTACCCGGCTGTCTACACAGGAATAAAACCCTCTTCCTGGCTGGCACAATTTTTTTTGAAGGCTACCATCTGTAAAAAAAACCGTAATCTCACTTCCTATGCCGTGGGCATTGGCCTGATCTCCCTTAAGCGTAATGCTCACGTAGTTGGGCTTGTTTTTTTCCATGACGGTATTTCTCATTAGGAAGGCCGCATCGTTGATGTTGTTGACCACAAGATCCAAATCTCCATCGTTGTCCAAATCGCTGTAGGCAGCACCGTTGGAGAAAGAAGGTTTGTCACTAGCCCACACCGTGCTTACATTGTCGAAGGATAGTCCACCATTATTGGCGTAAAAATAGTTGGTTAGTTTCACTGGTTTGGTGAGCTGACTCCAGGCCTTGGTCACTTGATTGGCGGGTGTATTTTTCACCAAAGAATCCATTTCGTATTTGAGGTAGTCCTGGTGGAAAATGTCCTTGAGGTAGCCATTGGTAATAAATAGATCCTGGTAGCCATTGTAATCAAAGTCTTCACCCAGTACGGCCCAGCTCCAATCGGTGGCATAGGTGCCGGTCAGTAGCGCAATATCAGAATACTGCCCATCACCATTGCTGAGTTGGAAGGTATTGAACCTAAACTGATCGTGGTAGCCCAACTTACGACCCAATAGATGGGAATCGTAGTTTTTGACAATGCTGCGGGTTACCTTCATGCGTTCGTCTTTTTCTGGCATCATGTCGTTGACAAAGAGGTCAAAATATCCGTCATTGTTGGCATCGAAAACATCGCAACCCATAGAACTATTGGGTATGTGTCTAAAGGCAGCATTGGCATGGTTTACAAATCTTTTGCCATTTTGGTTGATGTAGAGGTAATCGGGAGCTGAATAATCGTTAGCTACATAGATGTCGGGATAACCATCACCATTGGCATCGTAAATTACCGCCCCCAGACCGAAAGCAATGTTGTCAACCCCGTAGGCTTTGGTGCGGTCAAAGTATTTTCCTCCTTCGTTGATGTAAAGTCTGTCGCTGACACTAACCCTGGTAGTATCTTCGATTACTTTCAGGTTGCCATAGCCATCGTCGCTGGCATTTAGGTCGTGTTTTTTATCCCAGCCCAAAGGGTGATTAACCAGAAACATATCGAGATCGCCATCGGTATCAAAATCTGCAAAGTACGATTGGGTAGAATAACTTACATCCTGTAGTCCGTATTTGGCACCTTCTTCACTAAACTGCAGGTTGCCTTTGTTGATGTAGAGTGCATTGGCTCTGTAGGCGGGATTGGGAAAGTGGCCCGACTTACACACATAGATATCGAGCAGACCATCTGCATTGACATCTGCCATGGTTACACCTGTTTTTAGACCGGCTCCTCCATCTACTCCCGTTTGGTCAGTGATGTCCTTAAACTTCATATTGCCAAGATTAAGGTAAAGCCGGTTGCGGTCGAAGGTGCCTGAAAAATAGACATCGGGCAGTTGGTCGTTGTTTATGTCACCAATGGCTACACCACCGCCGTTGAAGGCATATTCGTATTTAAAGATGTAGGCTGCCATGGAGTCCGGCATGTTGTTGACAAAGGCCAGGCCGGATTGAGATGCATCTATATATTCAAACAGGCCTTCAATTTGTTTTTGCTTCAGGGGCTGGTTGAGCATGCCTTCACCGGTAGACAGCGACCCGTCGGATTTACAAGTGAGCAAAAACAGGCAAGAGATCACATAGAGGGTGGTGCATTGTTTGACCATCGACATAAGGATAATATTATTTCGTAAGTGTGTTTAATATGTGTTGGCCAATGGCATTGCCATTAGCAAATCCATTGTCAACACCAAATTTGTAGTGGATGCCGCCATAAAAGCGGGAATCACTGGCTTCCCTGCCGGCTTCAGTCGCCGATTTAAAATTACGTGGTGCAAACCCAAAGGGTACTTCTGTAGAATCGGTAACCGCAGTGTTGGGATACAAAGATTCGAGAATAATGGAAGCACTTCCTGAAACCGTGCTATGACCACTTGTGTATTCAGGAAAAGGTGGAGTCTGGATTAGTGGTTTCCAGTTTTTATCCATGTATCGGTTGATATAGGTAACTGGTCTGATGAGATTTTCTCTGTATTTAATGCCCCAACAGGTGATCATGCCATCAAACATAGCAACTGATACGGCACAATAAGCGGTAATGCTTTGACTTAAATCAGCATTTGCCTTTTGTAAATACTGCCGGGTAATGTTGATCCAGTGCGCGGGGGGACTTACTTTGTGTTTAAAGTGGGTATTGTGTCCGGTGTCATTAAATTCATTGGGATTATCATCCCAGTATAATGCAGTCTTTTGATGCAAGGAATCTTTGAGATTGCCTTCGTCCATAACCATAGTAGCATTTTTAAAAAAATCGCTGCCTTTTTCTTTACTGAAGGCAGGCCTTGCCGGTGCTAAAAATTCTGTAGGACTTTTTAATACAATGGGTCGGAGTTTGTGCCAATTAGGTTCCAGGGCTTGTGCATAGTCCGGAGGTGTAAGTGCCCATGTGCTGTCGATGCCATGAATGGTGTACTGGTCACCCGATTTTACATTTTTGTAATTGTCTTTTTTGATCCATGCTTTCATTTGGTCAGCAACGGCAGAGGCGTACTCTTTACACTCTTTAATGGCACCCTCCGATTGTCCGTTTACAATTGCTTTTTGAGTGAGTCGGTTGTACAAAGTGTCGACCATGTATTCGCTGAACACCAAAGATTTTGAAACTTCACAAAAGGCAAAAAGGGCTGCAAGATCGTAATCCGGACATGGCTTATCCGGTACCGTGAAAATAGAGTCCCCTGTGTGCTGTGCCAAAAAAGACTTGCCTTTGCGATGGTTGTTGACTTCAAAGGCAGCCAGGTTGGAATAAGCAAAAATGCGGGTGGCAATGGGTGGATTGTACACGTCTTCCATCGAAATGTCAATGAGTCCCTGGTTGAGCTGATGAAGCTCATTTGCGGTCATGGTGCCAGATATTACTTTTTCTTCCTTACAGGAAAAGTAAGATATCAACAGTAAGCCGAATAACAGGTAGATGGCTGTTTTTTGATTTAAAAATTTCATGGTTAAAGCTGGTTTTGTTTTGTAAATAATGCATGCGAAATGGTTAAATTAAGAAAATCACGACAAGGATACAAATAGTGGTTTTTAATGTATTTTAAGTATTGAATATGTTTATAGTATATATTATGGTTTTGTTTAAATCTTGAATATATTTAATGCGTAGGCTTCGAGACGATTTGCATCTGCTTTCAGATCTCTGGCAGAAGATTGTCACAATGGTATTGAAGTAAGGATATGAACATAGCCCCTACATCTGTTTACTGATGTAGGGGCACCATATGAAAATGTGAACATATTTTCTGCAATCCCCCTGTTACTTCCAAATCTTAAAAAATACGCATATATTTATACCAACAACGATAAAACCATGGGTGCAATTAACAATAACAGAGTCAGTTCCATCGATGTGGTCAGGGGACTGGCCATGGTGATTATGGCGCTTGACCATATTCGCGATTATTTTCACATTACAGCCAATACACATGATCCGTTGGATTTGGCAACTACCAGTCCGGGCTTGTTTATGACACGCTGGATTACCCATTTTTGTGCTCCGGCCTTTGTGTTGTTGTCTGGTACTTCGATCTTTTTGCAAGGACAGAGAAAGAGTACAACGGAGTTGGCTTCTTTTCTTGTGAAGCGGGGACTTTGGCTGGTGTTTGCAGAAATATTTATTGTTTCGCTGGCCTGGACCTTTAACCCTGCTTATGAAATCATTCCTTTCCAGGTAATATGGGCCATTGGTATGAGCATGATTATCATGGGTATATTGGTGTTTTTTAAGGTGCCTACCCAATGGATGGTGATGATGGGTTTAGTCATTGTAATGGGGCATAATGCTTTTGATTTTGTAGAAGATGATCCGGGTTTTCAAGCTACCCTATGGTGGGACTTTTTGCATTATGGCTTTTTTACCGCCCATGAAATTTTGCCGGGACACAATGCTATGTTGGTCTACGCCTTTCCGGTATGGACGGGTGTGATGCTGCTGGGCTATGGGCTGGGACAGTGGTTTGTAGCTGATTATAGTGCAGAAAAAAGGAGAAAGAACTTGTTGAATATGGGTTTGGGTTTGCTTGTTTTTTTCGTACTCCTTCGCTTTACCAACTGGTATGGAGACCCAATAGACTGGTCGGTACAAGCTACACCATTGCTCACCTTTCTCTCCTTTATCAATGTGGATAAATACCCCGCATCTTTACTTTACTTGTCGATCATGCTTGGTTTTGCTTTGATTTTTCTGGCTGTGTTGGAAAGGGTAAAGAACAGGCTAACGGCTATGCTTACGGTGTTTGGTCGTACAGCTTTTTTTTATTACATACTTCACCTCTATCTTATTCATGCGTTGGCTACCGGTCTTTTTTTTATGCGTGGACACACTATGGACGAGGTATACAATCCCGAAAATCACTTTCCTTTTTTGTATGTGGTCCCTGGAGAAGGTCTTTCGTTGAGCGGGGTGTATATGGTTTGGATTGGTGTCATTGTTTTTTTATATCCGTTGTGTTATTTTTACGATCGATATAAGACCAGCCATAAAGAGCAATGGTGGTTGAGTTATTTATAAGTCAAATTTAATTGCGATCATAAATAAGTATAATATGTGGAAATACAGCATTGCCTATACCGTTCCTTTGGTGGTATATTTTTCGCTTCAGGGCAGAGGATGGGTTTGTTTTGCTGCCCTCATTTATTTATTTGGATTGCTGCCTTTACTTGAATTGTTATTGAGAGGCAATACGCACAATATGAATGAAGATGCAGAGCAAAAGGCAGGTGCAGCTCGCGTTTATGATTGGATACTATACTGCTTTGTACCCATGCAATATTTATTGTGGTATTATTTTCTGATGCAAATGCAAGACGCAAGTTTGTTATGGTGGGAGAGACTGGGCAAAATCACGGCATTTGGCTTATCATGCGGAGTTCTTGGCATCAATGTAGCCCATGAATTGGGTCACCGATCTAAGACTTATGAACAGCTATTGAGCAAAGTATTGCTGGCTTCAACACTGTACCTCCACTTTTTTATTGAACACAACAAAGGTCATCACCTCAGAGTAGCAACCGAAGAAGATCCTGCTTCAGCCCGAAAAGGTGAAACTGTCTATGGTTTTTATATAAGGTCTATCAGAGATTCATGGATATCGGCATGGAAGATACAATTGAAAGAAAACAGCAAACATGGGATCGGATTTTGGTCACTGGAAAATCAAATGTGGTGGTTTCAGATGGTACAGCTCTGCATCATTCTTATTATTTATTTTTTCTTTGGAGGCTGGATTCTTTTGTATTATTTGGGTGCTGCACTAATGGGCATGCTATTATTGGAGACCGTCAATTACATTGAACATTACGGCCTGGTTCGCAAGCGAAATGAAAGTGGGTATTATGAGCGCACGATGCCTGTACATTCCTGGAACTCAAATCATTCATTGGGCAGGGTGGTTTTATTGGAACTAACGAGACATTCCGATCATCATTACCAGGCCAACAGAAAATACCAGATTTTGCGGCACTTTGATGAAAGTCCGCAAATGCCTACCGGCTATCCGGGTATGATGCTACTCTCTTTGATACCACCTCTCTGGTTTTGGGTTATGCACAGAGAGATCAGGCGATATAAGTCGACCCACACTGCAGGTATGGATCTGGCCTGAGTTTAACCGTTTTTAGAATAGTTGGGCGATTCTTTGGTGATGGTAATATTGTGTGGGTGACTTTCCCTCATGCCGGAGTTGGTAATTTTTACCATCTTACTTTTTTGTAAGTCGGCAATGGTAGGAGCACCACAGTAACCCATGCTGGCCCGCAGACCACCAAGGTATTGCACCATTACTTCAGAAACGGAACCTTTAAAAGGTACACGACCTTCGATGCCTTCAGGAACCAGTTTTTTGATATCGTCTTCTACATCCTGAAAGTAGCGGTCTTTGGATCCGCCTTCCATTGCACCCAGCGAGCCCATGCCTCTGTATACCTTAAATTTTCTGCCTTCCAGCAAGATGGTTTCACCTGGAGCTTCCTCGGTGCCTGCAAAAAGGGATCCTGCCATGATGGTATTGGCTCCTGCCACCAGTGCCTTGGCTATATCACCTGTGTAACGTATGCCACCATCTCCAATGATGGGTACACCTGTACCTTTGAGTCCTGTATGTGCGTGCATGATGGCTGAAAGTTGGGGAACGCCCACACCCGCCACAATACGAGTGGTACAAATGCTGCCCGGACCTACGCCCACCTTAACCGCATTGGCACCAGCTTCGGCGAGGGCCCTTGCTCCTTCACCCGTTGCCACGTTGCCACCTACAATTTGTAAGTATGGAAATGCTTTTCTCAAATTGTATACAGCATCCAAAACACCCTTGCTGTGGCCGTGCGCCGTATCAACGGTCACTACATCCACATCCACGTCAACCAATGCAGAAACGCGATCCAGCATGTCGTGGGTCACTCCTACAGCAGCCCCTACCAGGAGTCGTCCGTGACTGTCTTTGCTGGAATTGGGGTAGTTTTCGATCTTCATGATGTCTTTGTAGGTTATGAGGCCTACCAATTTATAATTGTTGTCTATGACCGGCAACTTTTCTATTTTAAACTGCTGCAGGATTTCTTTTGCCTGCATCAGCGTAGTGCCCTGGGGAGCTGTGATCAATTTTTCACGTGTCATAATCTCGCTCACCGGTTTTGCCAAATCGGTTTCAAATCGCAGGTCGCGATTGGTAAGGATGCCAACAAGTGTATTTTGATGGTCGATGACGGGAATGCCCCCGATCTTATGGATTTTCATCAGGTGGTGGGCATCTTTGACCAATGATTCCGGATGGAGCACCACAGGATCGAGGATCATACCGCTCTCTGATCTTTTAACCTTTCGCACCTGCTCGGCCTGGGCCTGGATACTCATGTTTTTATGGATGATGCCAATCCCTCCTTCTCTCGCAATGGCAATGGCAAGCCTGTATTCCGTCACCGAATCCATAGCCGCCGATACAATGGGCGCATTGAGCCGGATGTCGGTAGTGAATTGGGTAGTAATGTTGACTTCTCTTGGAAGAACCTCGGAATAGCTTGGAATAAGCAGCACATCGTCAAAAGTGAGTGCCTCTTCGAGGATTTTGATGCTATTGGTATTGAATGATTCCATGTGCAAAAATACGGACAAATATTTAATTGCCAAAATGATGCCGAAAAAAGCACTTTTTCAAAGTTTTAAGCTTTGCTTACTTTTGGCAAAAATTTTGGCATGGAAGGTATTTTCACCGATGAATATTTTATGCGAATGGCCTATAATGAGGCCCTACAGGCCTTTGACGCCGACGAAGTACCGGTAGGGGCTGTCATAGCCTGTGGCAATAAAATCGTTGCAAGGGCCTATAATCAAACCGAATTGCTCAATGATGTCACTGCCCATGCTGAAATTATTGCCATTACCTCAGCCTCTTCGTACCTCAATCACAAATACCTCAACGAATGCACCCTTTATGTCACCCTCGAACCCTGTGTAATGTGTGCCGGTGCCCTTTATTGGAGCCAAATCGGTCGCATCGTTTACGCCGCCCAGGACGATAAACGGGGATTTATGCGCTATAGCAGGGAACTGTTACATCCCAACACTCAAATCAGCTTTGGCGTGATGATGGAGGAATGTTCCATGCTTGTCAAAGATTTTTTCAAACAAAAACGCTGATTACGGAGGTATCGGAGCACCTGTCCCTATGCCGGGCACCGGTGTAGGGATCGGAGGTATCGGATACCCGGATACCCGGATACCCGGTTACCCCGTTGCCGGTCTAAATTTTTTCGAACAAGTACACCTTGCCTTTATCAACCCTGACTTTGCCGCCAATGGCTTTGTGGATCTTGCCAGAGTAGGCATCCCTGACCCGACCGTTGGTGGTGAGAATGGAAACATCGGCCATGCCATAGTCTTTGGTGACATCGAGGGCAATGACCACTGCATCCTCTGTGTTGTCGGTTTTGAGGGTGCGACTGAAAACGTAGGGAACGTCAGATATTTTGTTGTGACTGCCGGCTCCTATGGCGGGGTGGCGTTTTCTGAATTGACCGATTTTTTGCCAGTGTTGAAGCACGGCTTTTTTATCTGCCTGGTTCATTTCATCCCAGTTCATGAAAGAACGAAGGGTGGCGTCGCCATCGGCTTTGGCGGTGAGGGTTCGTGCGGTTTCGTCGCCGTAGTAAATTTGGGCAGCACCCTGGGTAAGCAGTAGTTTGGTGCCCGCGTCAAGGGCCATTTTTCTTTCTTTGTCGAAGGGGCCGCCATCGTCGTGGCTGCTGATGTAATTGAGCACCGACTTACCTTGAAGAGGACCGTGCAATGCTACGTTGTATTTCGTAAACAATTTTTCGTACGGCATGTGGGCGTCTGATTTGAAGTCAAAGTTGATCAGCGCGTGAAAACCAAAATTGTAATAATCCACCTGCTTATCGCCAAAATCATAGATTCTGCCGTTGTTTATGTAATAATTGTATACCTCGCCGACCATATAAAAATCGGTTGCACCTTTTAATTCATTGGAATGTGCTTTTTTCCATATTTCATAGGCTTTGGCTGCTTCCTTATAAAGGTCGTTCCATACTTGCTCTTCGGTGTGTTTGGCTGTATCTACCCGATAACCATCGATGCCGTAATCTTTGATGAGATCTGTCAGCCACTTGATGATGTAAAAATAGGGTCGACGCGGATAACCAGTTGACTTAAAAAATTCGTCCAGTTCCTTAACTTCTTGCTCGTATCTACCCTCTTTTTTCCATTTTTCTACTAATGAAGGTGGTAAGTTGACTTCACTTGTTGATTCGGTTCTCACATCTGGCAGGTTGTCTACCAATGTACAGTTGACCGTAGAAGCGTAATCTTTGTACACACAACGGGGCCCTGTTTTTACCCATTCTTCCGGCCATTTAACATCCATTGGCGTAACAGGTCCGGTGTGGTTGATTACTGCATCCATGATGACACGGATGCCGTGGGCATGGGCCGTTTTTACCATTTCTGCTACCTCTGAAGGAGTACCCACCCGCTTGTCGATGGCAGTCCAGTCTTTTGTCCAATATCCGTGGAAGCCATACGATCTGCCCGTGCCTTCATCTACACTGCCCTCGATGTTTTCAACAAGGGGGGTCATCCAAAGTACGTCTACGCCTAATGAATCAAAATATCCTTCTTTTATTTTTTGGGTAATGCCTTTCACATCTCCACCCATATAACCCCTTAGCGGAGCGGGTTGTGCATCTTTAGGGTGTTGGAAATCATTGCTTTTGTCGCCATTGTAAAATCGGTCGGTGAGCATAAAATACACCGTAGCATTGTCCCAGGAAAACCCTTTAGACGAAAATTGACTACCCGGCATTTTAGCCGTTTTACAACCTGCTACTATCAAAAAAATGGCGATTAACCCCCAAATTCTGTACATCGATCTTGTTTTAATAAGAAACAGGTACGAATTTCATGCCAAAAGCCCGTTTTAGACCATTCTTTTTCCATGATAAAGACGCAGGCCCAGCACCGCGTGGTGATCGCTCACATTTTGCCGCGTTATTTTACCGGCACCAATGATGGTGATCTCAGGTGGAGCCGCATCATGCATTGCTTTTAACACTTCCGCCCCTTGCATGGCTGTGGCAGCACCTCCGGAGCTCAGGATTTCATTGATACCGCCTATTTCTGCTAAAAGTACAAGGTCAGATAAAATATCAGCTGAAACATCGATGGCCTTGTGCACACAAATTGATGCAGGGGCCAACGCCGCTGCCACCCTGTTGATGGCTTCCAAATCCAGCCTGCCACCGCAAATGGCTCCAAACACAAAGCGGTCATAACCCAGCTCCCTGAATTGGAGTCCGGTTTCGATCATGTCATCTACTTCAGTTTTGGTATAAACAAAGTCCCCTTCCCTGCATCGCAGCATAACTTTTACAGGTACCGTACTTTGTTGTTTTACTATTTTGGCCTGTGTTATATCAGGTGTAAGTCCATCCAGATCCAATCTCGAACACCATTCTACCTGGTCTACCAAGTGAAAATTTGGCAAACAGGTAAGTGCATCATCTATACACCACTCCAGTCGGTAATTTTCATTTTTCAACATGCCTGCAAATTAGCAAAAAAAGCGGAGGTATCGGGGTACCTGTCCCTATGCTGGCAAAGCCAGTGTAGGGATCGGAGTGTCGGAGGTATCGGGGTACCTGTCCCTATGCTGGCAAAGCCAGTGTAGGGATCGGAGTGTCGGAGGTATCGGGGTATCGGAGGTATCCGGGTAACCGGCAACGGACAACCGCTGACCGGCTACCGAGGCTCCAATCTCTGGTCAACCCGCTACCGTATTTAGATTTGTAGACGCCACTCGCGGAGCTCGTGGTTCCCTTTGTTTTGATTGCCAGAGGCAATCAATTTGCTACTTCTTAGCAATCGTTCGGTCATCCCGCTACCCGGTTACCCCGATACCCCGCCCAGGTAACTTTTTTGTTGAATGTCGAAGGCGTATCTTTGTGGCATGAATCATTTGCAAAACGACATCATCATTGCATTGGCGACTCCTCCGGGAGTGGGGGCTATAGGCGTGATCCGATTGTCTGGGAAAGGGTGTATTGGACTGGTGAATCGGTTTTTTAAAGGCAAGGACCTGGAGCAATGTGAGAGCCATACCATACACCTGGGCAAGATCGTAGATGAGAAGGGTGGGGTGCTGGACGAGGTATTGGCCAGTATTTTTATATCACCCAAAAGTTATACAAAAGAAGATGTAGTGGAGTTGTCGTGCCATGGTTCGTCGTACATACTTGGGCAGGTGATGCAGTTGTTTTTGAGGCATGGAGCCAGGACGGCTACAAGAGGAGAATTTACCCTAAGGGCTTTTCTGAATGGTCAGTTGGATCTCAGTCAGGCGGAGGCGGTGGCAGATTTGATTGCGTCGGATTCTGCTGCGAGCCATGAGTTGGCCATGAAGCAGATGAAGGGCGGATTTTCACATACCATAGCGACCCTGCGACAGGAGTTGATTGATTTTGCTGCCCTCATAGAACTGGAGCTCGACTTCGGGGAAGAAGATGTGGAATTTGCCGACCGTGGAAAACTGCGTGCGCTGGTAATAGACATTCAGAAAGTAATCGCGGATCTTATCCAGTCTTTTTACCTGGGCAATGTGATGAAAAACGGGGTAGCAACCGCCATCGTAGGCAGGCCCAATGCCGGTAAGTCGACCCTGCTCAATGCCCTGCTCAACGAAGAGCGGGCCATCGTATCGGCTATTCCGGGCACCACCCGCGATACCATTGAAGAAACCATGAACATCAACGGCCTGGTCTTTCGTTTTATCGATACCGCCGGCATCCGACATGCCCAGGATGAAATTGAAAAGATCGGCATTGAAAGGTCGATGGAAAAAATATCCAGGGCCGATCTCGTTTTATTTGTGGTAGATGTTACCACCAGCAGTCCTGCCGATCTGGCTGAAGATCTCAAAAAATACCTCAGTGGCACCGAGCAGTTTTTTATTCTGCTCAACAAGATGGACCTCAGCCCATACGTAGATGCCAGTCAATACCATGTAGATGGGGTGAACGATTCGCACATCATCACTACCTCTGCCCTCCATAAGATGAACATCGATTACCTCAAGACACGCCTGTACGAAGCGGTGGTAAGCGATGCCACCATCCAGGACCGCACCCTGGTCACCAATGCCAGGCATTATGACGCCCTGCACAAGAGTCATGAATCACTGCAGCGGGTCTTACTGGGACTGGATACCCGCGTGACCGGCGATTTTATTGCCATGGACATCCGGCAGGCGCTACATCATTTGGGTGAGATCACGGGCAGCATATCTAGTGAGGATCTGTTGGATTCGATTTTTTCGAGGTTTTGTATTGGAAAGTAAATAACTGAATATCTGTTATTTATAAATATTTAAGCAATTATGTGTTATTGCGTATATTTAATTTTGCGTATTATTGAAACTTGATTATGCGTTTTTGCGTATATATACAAAAATGCATAATCAAATGGACAACATTTTTGGCAATCAACCAGTGTCAGGTGATGATTTTTTTGGAAGAGAAGACTTTGTAAAACATCTCAAAGGAATTTTGGTCTCAAAGAACAGTTTTTTATTGCTTGGTCTCAGGAGAACAGGTAAAAGCTCAGTGCTGGCTGAAATTGTAAGATTGATAAGTGTTGAAAACCCTGAAATAATTGTCATTGACCTGAATTGCCAGACATATGATAGCATTCATGATCTTTACAAAAACATATATCTCTCTTTGCCACACACCTGGAGAAGCAAGATGCGAGACTATATGCAAAAGGCACAAAGCATTCCAAAAAAATTGATCGATGTCATCACTGACCATGTTGAGGAGATTGATCTTCCTTATCTGGGATCTGTTAAGCTGCGCAATGTTGCACTTTCCTATACAAATCCACTGAAGGAACTGCTAACTCAGTTTTTTGTTGAGCAAAACAAGCATATTATAATGGTTTTGGATGAGTTGCCCTTTTTATTTGAAAATATTGCAGAAGCCAATAAAGAAAGCACAAAGTTGGAGATTGAGGCAGTACTCACCACTTTGAGATCGTGGAGAAATATTGGTATTTCGCAGGCTATTTGTGGCTCCTTAAATCTGCATAACCAGCTTGAAGATTTGGGTATCTCTCAAAAACTATTGGGTGGAGTCCTGACTCAGACATTGCCAAAATTCACCGAAGAAGAAGCAAAAACTTTGATTAAGCAATTAAGTACAATGCATCTACCATTGAAAGATGCAGAAATTGATGAAATCATCAGTTTGATGCCGGATTGTATACCCCAGTTTTTGCGGTATTTTGTTTTCAGCATAAATACCCATTGGAACGGTGAAACCGAAGGTATCAAAATTATATATGATAAATATGTTTATCCCAATATTGTAAAAGACTTTGAGTATCAGTTTAATGAAAGATTCGCAAGCCTTGCACCCGAAAATATTGTCTTGTCAAAAAATATATTGTCTCATATCTATAAAAATCCACGACTTAGGGAAAATGAGCTCTTAAAAGCCATCAAAGATGAAAATGCATATAGTGTGCTATTGATATTGGACAATCACGAGTTTATCATTATTGATGAAAACAATCAAATTGACTTCTCCTTCGAAATTGTCCGCAATTGGTGGCGTAAAAAAATGATGTAATATGACAACAGTGCTCGTAAAGAAATACAACCCCCTTGAAATGTCAAGCGAAGACGTGCTTGCATTGGCCACAGGCAGAGAAAAGTTATTGGACATTATATTGTCTGAAATGAAGGTCTGTCTCAAAAAGGGAAGTAATCAGCACTTTGTGCTTCATGGGCCAAGAGGTATCGGTAAATCATTTTTTACGAAATTGCTCAAAATACATCATGACCAATCGGATGATTTTAGAGCTAGTATTTTTTACCAATTACCGGAAGAACAGGAAAACATCAATTTTGCAGCAGATCTGCTGGATGTTATTGCAACCTTAATTGAGGGGGGTAAACTCATTGATACAGCACCAAAATGGACCATATCTGATATTCAATGGCAAAAGTCAAAACAAAGATTGAAAGAGGCAATAAGCAACTTAAAGGAAACAGGAATAAGCCATGTCTTTGTTACTCAGGAAAACCTGCAAACTTTTATCCCAAAGTTAGATAAAATTGAGAGCTCTAGATTAAGAGAATTTCTTTCTGATTTTAACGAAATCACCATCATTGGATCGAGTCTGAGACCTGATCTGGATAATGACTACTCCAAACGATTGTTTCATGTATTTAAAAAGTTGGATATAGAGCCATGGACCACTGATGATTTTTTAGCTTATTATGACAAATTGGCTCACTTATTCAATTATGACGATGGCCAATTAGAAAATTTGAAAAAATCGAAAAATAAGATTAAAGCCATCTCAAAGTTTACCGGGGGTAGTCCAAGATTGGCAGTCATTTTGAGCAAACTAATTCTGGAAAAAAACATTTTAGAGACTGCACAGTTGCTGGATGGTATCATCGACGAACTCACCACCTATTATCAGGATATCACCAACGACATACCAGCTAAGTCAAAAATCCTCTTTGATATGCTCATCCGTAAGGGTGAAAACATGACTCAAAGTGCACTGGCAGCATACTTTGAACCAGCACTCGAGCAAAAAGACATAGCCCGATCTTTTGCCTGGCTTACTGACAATTATTATGTAGTCAGCAGCAAACAAGCACAAGGCAATACCAAATACTTTTATGTAAGAGACAGACTGTATGTGTTGTATTATCAAAAAAGGCAAATTTATGCCGATGTTCCTTTTTCGTTTGTAGGTGTTTTTGTAGACTTTTTAAATGCTTTTTATACTCGAAAGGAAAAAGCAAAAGAATTGGGATGTTTGGATTTAAATCATGATTATGCCTTGCCTGTGTTATCTTATCTAGCTGATAAGGAGGGATTAAGCGTAGAAGTATCTAAGTTAGAGCCCGAAAGACTACGGGGTATACTCATATCGAAATATACTGAATCCAGTATAAATAAAACATCAACTACACTGCCAAGAAAGAAAAGAAAAATAGTTGATGATGTTGAAAAAGGAAATTCATATTTCGAAAAAGGCGACTATGAAAAGGCAATAATGGCATACGAGAAAGCCATTGAACGAAACCCTGAAGATGCAGGAGCTTATAAAAATTTGGGTATTACCCATACTAGAAGAGGCGACTATGAAAGGGCGATAACGGCATACGAGATTGCCATTGAACGAAACCCTGAAGATGCAAAAGCTTATTTCAATCTAGGATATAATTATGGTGAAAGAGGCGACTATGAAAAGGCGATAACGGCATACGAGAAAGCCATTGAACTAAACCCTGGAGATGCAGAAGCTTATTTCAATCTAGGATATAATTATGGTGAAAGAGGCGACTATGAAAAGGCAATAATGGCATACGAGAAAGCCATTGAACTAAACCCTGAATATGCAAATGCTTATTATAATTTGGGATATATTTATTCTGAAAGAGGCGACTATGAAAAGGCGATAACGGCATACGAGAAAGCCATTGAACTAAACCCTGGAGATGCAGAAGCTTATTTCAATCTAGGATATAATTATGGTGAAAGAGGCGACTATGAAAAGGCAATAATGGCATACGAGAAAGCCATTGAACTAAACCCTGAAGATGCAG
>ERZ724519.49-NODE-49-length-41124-cov-13.101512_pt1 | contig 41124 bp, 66 predicted proteins | sample MGYA00376052_ERZ724519 | MGnify/ENA primary metagenome ERZ724519 (study PRJEB28724, sample SAMN07190883) | activated sludge metagenome | isolation source: activated sludge of sewage treatment plant in Hong Hong | place: Hong Kong | collected 2016-03-17 ... | reverse complement strand
AATTAAAAAATAGAGTTGTATCTAAATTATGTAAATGCGGAGGTAGGTTAAGAAAAGTTGATAGTGGTCTTATATGTGAAGATTGTTTTGAATATGCTACTTGACTTGTATGTTTAGATATGATATAATGTAAAAGGAGGGTGGTGGACTTTGAGATGTTGTTTAATATTTCTACAATTGAATAATGAAAGTTCGGAGTAGTTTATTTTAGAGCTTAATCCCTTGCGAGATAAACAGTATTACTCAGTATAGGTTTGATTCCTATTTGTAGAAAATATAGAGGGTTGCCAGAGCACGGCTTATCGGGACGGTCTTGAAAACCGTTAGTCCCAGAGATGGGGCACGTGGGTTCAAATCCCACACCCTCTGCATTGGAAGCGTGGCTGAGTGGCTGATAGCAGCAGATTGCTAATCTGTAAATCGTGAAAGCGGTTCGTAGGTTCAAATCCTACCGTTTCCGCATAATGCCCCAATGGTGGAACTGGTATACACAAAGGATTTAAAACCCTTACAATTGAGAGTTCAAGTCTCTCTTGGGGTACATAATGTCGGATTAGTTTATATGGTAAAACAAAACCCTTGTAACGTTTAGAAGACAGTTCAAGTCTGTCATTCGGCTCATGGTTAGAGTAATTAATAAAAATATAAAATGGAGGTCTCTTAAAAATTCTTCAAAGAAGAAAAAGCAGCACTACTCTTGGAGACCATCAATGCCAAATAGAAAAAAAGATGCTGCTATGGTGGAATTGGTAGACACACACGGCTCAAACCCGTGAGGAGTAATCCATTGCAGGTTCAAGTCCTGCTGGCAGTACATTTAACCCTCGGTGGTGGAATTAGAAGACACGATAGCCTTAGAAGCTATTGGCAGAAATGCCGTCAGGGTGCAAGTCCCTGTTGAGGGACAATTAATTATTAATTATAGTGTATGAATAAAGAAGAAATGATTAAAAGATTAACTAACCCCATCACCCCCACTACGAGGGAGGAATAAATTAAATTGTATGAAGAAAATTAAGATTAAAGAAATGTTCCTAGACGATAATAAGGACGGTTCATTTACCTTAGTTCTTGTTGATGAAAAAGATTACTCATATATTCCTGCTTACTATGGAGAAGGTATGACAAGAAAGGTTGATTTTTTGAAGAGCGAAAAAAAGATTGACTGGAATAAATATATTAACTAACACCCCACCCCAATCATATACGGGAGATGTAAAGGTATGAAGAAATTAAAAAAGTTTTTACATGATTTGCTCGGTTACGGTTATCCGAAAGAATGGAAAGGCGGCGACGCATTCCAGGAGTTTTATACTTGCCAATTCTGCGATGGACGAGTAGCCCAAGACAGCACTGGTGCTTGGTTTCATATTTGCTAAATAATCCCTATGCCCCCCACCCAATCAAATAACCAATTCATCTACACCAAGCTAACCTCCCGCATCAATGAGTTGCTGGGAGGGGAATTGAAGAAGCTTGAGTTTGGATGCGAACTCAAATCAGAAAATCCATCTAAATATCGCCGCTTTTATACTGGAAGTAATCAGGAAGAAGAGGAAGTGTTTTTTATTGATGCTGACCAAACAGGATGCGAAGACCAGTATTGGTATCGTGAAGGAGAAATTGAAGAACATGAAATCATCGGCCGCGACGCTACATTGGCTGATGTGCTGAGGGCGATAGGGAGTAAATATGCGGTAGATGGAAGTGGTATGATACTCGAAAGACAATTCGGGACATCAGAATATGATTGTGCTGGAGCTCCTTATTGGGACTTAACCAAACCCCTCTCTGGTCAATCCCAAGAAGTGATTGATTTTTTGGGTGAGCTGTTAAATTAATTATATGAATAAAAAAGAATTTGCATCTATATTTGATTATATTATAATAATTACTAATTCATTAATTTGGTTTATATTTGGTTTCGTATGTGGCAGATAATTGATAAAGATAAATTAACCGTGGTATTCACGGGACAGACTAAGCAAGATGCGATTGACTATTTTGAAGAAAATGGACTTTCTCCAGATTGTTTTAAAATTAAAAAAAGACTTGTTGCTGGTAATGCACGTACAGCAAAGCAAAAGGGGTCTAAATATGAAAGAGAGATAGCACAACTTTATGTTGAGTTTGGTATTGACCCTAATGCTGGTAGGATGCCATTGTCTGGTGCTAGTAATTTTTTGAAGGGTGATATTCGTAAGGCACATAACGCTGCTTTGGAATATAGATTTGTAGATGAGGTTAAACGTCAAGAGAATCTTGCTATACCTATTTGGTGGAAGCAAGCTGTATCTCAATGTACAATCGGTGAAGAACCATTATTGCATTTTAAAAAGAATGACATGGAGGGTCTAAGTATTTTAAGAACAAGAACCTTGTTTTCATTGATGGGTAAAATAGTATATCTTACTAATCAATTGGAGATTTGCCAAAGTATTGAGAATGGATTTATTCCTAATGATAAAGATGTAAACAAGAAATTTATCAAGGATGCTTTATATCAAATGAGATATGCTAAAGAAGCTATCAAAAAAGCAGAAAAAGCCTTGGGAAATGAGGTATTGACATAAAATTTTAGGCATGATATAATGTAAGTAGAATAAATTATATCTGTGGATAACTTTATGACTAAAGAATGTGTAGCTTGCAAGCAACAATTGCCATTAAGTAATTTTAATAAAAAACAAGGCAAGTGCAAACAATGTCAAGCTGCATATAATAAAAAGTATAAAGAAGATAATTGGATTGATTTATTAGATAAGAATCATAATAGGCAGATGATGTATAAAACAAATATAGTTTCCTTTGCACGTAGGATGTATAAGAATATGTTGAATCGTGTTCATGGTTACGGAAGTGTTTATTCATCAAATTATCAAGGATTACCGATTTGCACCAGAGATGAGTTTATGATATTTTGTGCAAATGATAAGAACCTTCCTAGATTATACAAGGCTTGGCAAGATAGCGGACATAAAATTGAGTTAGTGCCAAGTCCAGATAGGTTGATTCCCGAAGTTGGATATGTAATAGGGAATATAGAAATTTGTACGTTTAGTGAAAACGTAAAACGACAATTCAAAAAAGACCCAAATAATACTATTCCAAGTTTATATGGTTTACAAGAAGAAGAAAACTAAATACTGGATTTATAAAGTCATTACTGAATGTGCTGATTGCGGTTATCGTAAAGTACAACACATTAAAATGACAACAAAAAAACCCGATGATAAACTAGATAGATTTGAATTGAAAATGTTGGGTACTCGTTCTTTAATAGAAGAAAGGGAATACTAGGCGGTAGTATTCCAATACATAGGGTTAATTAATCAGATACTTCTTATCGGAAAAAATAGCTGATTAATAATTATCTCTATATATTGGGATGTTACTAGGAGAGATACTTCATATTGTCTAATATCAATTAAAAAACTCTCCTAAATTTTCTCCCTTTATAATATTTTTAATAATTAACTTGGGCGGTTAAGAAAACGGTTACTTCATTCCATGTTAAGGAGCGTATGTAGGTGCAAATCCTACTCCTAACATTAGTTAGGATAGCTTAATAGTAAAGCAGCTTTGAAGCACAGCGTGATGCTCGCTATCTCCGTTTTCTACTTTCCCCCATTTTTAAAACTATATGACTAAGTTCAATGAGAAGAAAAAGGTAGCTAAGACTACTAATCTTGCTGGAGGCAAGGCAATTAAGCACACCGAAAAGATGGAGCTTGTTACTGCCGTGCTATCAACTTTTCTTGAAGATAAACATTATGAATCTGGTGATTCAAGAATGGATAGAATCAAGAGTTTAGTTTCATCTACTGATTCTGAGTTTGTTGCTAAACTAGCAGTTGTTGCTAGACGTGATTTTCATCTACGCTCAGTAAGTCATCTTCTTATCTCTGAATTAGCAAAAAAGAATAAGGGTAATGATTTGGTTTTACGTACAATGGAAAAAGCAATTGAAAGACCAGATGATTTAACTGAAATTGTTGCATTGGTAGGTAAACCAATTCCAAAGCAAATTAAGCGTGGAATTAGACATTCACTTGTTAAGTTTTCTCCTTATCAGTTGGCAAAGTATAAGCAAGAAAATAAGAAAATTAAGTTGGTTGACTTGTTCAATATAGCTCATCCTAATCCAAAGTATGTAAGTGTAGAAGTAGCTCAGGCTTGGTCTGATTTGGTTAATGGACTTTTGAAGAATGAGGAAACTTGGGAAGCACGTCTTTCATCTGGTGAAGATAAGGCTAGTGTTTGGAAAGATATGCTTAAAAACAATACTATTGGTTATATGGCATTGCTACGTAATCTAAGAAATATTGAAGAAGTTGGAGATGAAGAAACTATTACCCTTGCTTGCAATAAAATTGCATCTAAGGATGAAGTATTGAAATCAAAGCAATTACCATTTAGATTTTTTAATGCTTATGAGAATGTAAAAAATACAAAGATGTTGTCTGCTATTGGAATTGCATTAGACCATTCTTTAGCGAATGTCCCACACTTTGATGGTAATACATTGATTGCGGTTGATGGTTCTGGTTCTATGAGTGGAGACCCAATTAAAAAGGCATCTATATTTGCAGCAGCTTTATTTAAGGCTAATGATGCTGATGTAGTTATCTACGATACAAATATAAATGATATAAAATTGGTTAGTCTTGATAGCTGTTTGACTATTTCTAAGCAAATACAACTTCATGCTCGTGCTGGTGGAACTAATACAAGTCTAGTGTTTGATTGGGCTAGGGGTTCTACAAAAAAATATGACAGAATAGTTATCATTTCTGATAATGAAAGCTGGGAAGATTCTTATTACGGACGTGGAACTAACGCATCATATAACTCGTATAAGAAAATAAATGATTGCTTTGTATATGCAATTGATATACAGGGATATGGTACAAAGGATGTTGCTGGTGCTAAGGTTCATCATTTAACTGGATGGTCTGAAAAGATATTTGATTTTATGAAGTGGGTTGAAAAGGAAAATGGTGTTATTGACATGATTGAAGCAGTTGAGCTATAATTATAGTATCAATATAAACCTGTGGATAAACAAAAATACAAAGTAATATATCGTATTAAGTATGGTAGCCATTCTTATGGTACTAATACAGAAGATAGCGACATAGACATTCGTGAAATATATATGCCTACTCTTGATGAATTTGTATCAATGAAAGAACTTCCAACAATTAATGTACAGAATAATGAAACTGATTTGGTTGCATACGATATAAGAAAATTCTTTAGTTTGGCTATTCGCTCTAATCCATCTGTATTAGAATGGCTATATGCACCAAAGGAATGTATACTGCATATTGATAGAATGGTTGGTAGTAGTCTAATAAGAAATCGTGATATATTTTTATCAAAAGAAATATATTATAGATTCCAAGGCTACGCAATATCTGAATGGAGAAAAGTAATTGGAGACCATCCAGAGGTAGGAGCTAAACGTAAAGAGCAAATTGCTAAATACGGATATAATCTAAAGTCTGCAATGAATGGAATACGGTTGATGCAGCAAGCACAAGAATTACTAACTAAGAAGAAGCTAACGCTACCAAGACCTAACAGCCAGTTGCTATTAGATATAAAGTGTGGTAGACTTACTTATGAGGATGTGGATAAGTTATATCATCAAGAAATGATTAACTTGGAAAAAGCATTTAAGGTTAGTAAATTGCCTGAAAAGGCAGATAGAGAAAGGGCTGATAGATTCCTGATTGATTTAGTCAAAGCCTTCTCTAGTTGGTCTTAATAATTAGGGGGTCTCTCGCTTTGATATTATTTCGGGCGAGAACCCCATCAATTATACGTTGGAACGCTTTGGTAAGCTACTGGGTCTCCAAAACCTAGTGTGTTGGTTCAATTCCAACCCTTCGTGCCCGAATTAAAATATATGAGAACATTTGTTATTGGTGATATTCATGGAGCATATAGAGCATTAGTACAAGTATTGGAACGTGCTAGTTTTGATTATGCTAATGATAAATTAATTTGTCTCGGTGATGTAGCTGATGGATGGAGTGAGACCTATGAATGTTTTGAGCATCTATTTAAAATAAAGAATCTTGAATACGTCATGGGAAACCACGACTATTGGTTATTTGATTGGTTAGAAAAAGGAGCATCGCCAATTATTTGGACTGAACAGGGTGGAAAAGCAAGTCTAGCATCCTATATGAAATATAGTCCATCTGATTGGAAAAGACATAAAGATTTTCTTGCACAAGCAAACACATATTATTGGGACAAGGAAAATAGAATGTTTGTTCATGCAGCTGTTAGTAAAGAGGGTAGAGATATAGATGATGTTGATAAACAATTTTTATGCTGGGATAGGTGGATGTGGGATGAAAGAAATAACATTGAAAAAATTGAACCGTATAAAGAAATTTACGTAGGGCATACATCAATATATAGATTTTCACATTTACCATTGAATTACGGTAATGTATGGTTTATGGATACTGGATGTGGATGGGAAGGAAAGCTAAGTATGATGGATATTGATTCTAAAAAAGTTTATCAATCTGATGAAGTGAAAACACTTTATCCTAATGAACATGGAAGATAATATGAACAACCTTTATTTTACCCCACTATCATTATCCCAGCTCCTAAAGGAGAAAGGAGTTAAGCAAGATATAAGTTTATTTGCTTGGTTTTACGATTATGTTCTTCATGAATGGGAGTTGCTTTCAAAAGGAGATGTTGAATATTTGAAACAGACTCAAGGTTTTTATAATAGATATAATAAAGGAGAATACTATACCGCTTTCACCCTCTCCGAACTCCCTGATGTCCTTAGGCAGATGTATTTTGGAAAAAAAATGTCGGATGAAATCCAAGATGAATTTAGTTTATTTTGTTGGTTCTATTATATTGAACCGCAAAAAGCTTGGGAAACCTTAGAAAATACTATAAGAAGTTTGTAATTATATGAAGATAGACAAACCAATAAATTCTAATTACGCAGCAGTTGTTGTTGCAATAAAAAATATAATACCATTGGATGGTTGTGATAATGTTGTTGGAACAACCATATTTGGATTCCAAGCAATTGTTGGTAAGGACACCAAGGTTGGTGATATTGGAGTTATGTTTCCAGCTGAGTGCCAATTGTCTGATGAATTATGTTACTATAATAACCTATACCGTCATGGAGATAAAAATATTGATGAGAGCAAGAAGGGTTATATAGAAGATAATCGCCGTGTTAAAGCAGTTAAATTCCGTGGACATCCATCAAGTTGCTTGTTTATGAGCCTTGATTGTTTAAACTACACAAGAGCAAATATTAGTGAATTGGTTGAAGGTGATGAGTTTGATACATTGAACGGAAAAGAAGTTTGCCGTAAATACGTTGTGAAGGAAAGAGAACCACGTGAGAATAAAATATCAGATAGAAATAAATTTAAGCGTGTTGATAGCAAACACTTTCCAGAACACTTTGACAGCGATAACTATTTTAAATGGTCTCCTACGGTTGACCCAGAAAAGGAAGTTATTGTAACTCAAAAGATTCATGGAACTTCAATCAGAATTGGAAATTCCATTGTTAAAAGAAAGTTGACGTTAGCAGATAGAATCGCTAAGATGTTTGGTGCTAATATAAAAGACACTGAGTATGATTATATCTATGGAAGCAGAAAGGTAGTTAAAGATATAAACAATCCTAATCAAAATCATTTTTATGATGTTGACCTATGGACTATTGAAGGTAAGAAGCTAGATGGAATCTTGCCACAAAACTATATTCTGTTCGCTGAGTTAATTGGATATACTCCAAGCGGTGCTATTATACAAAAGGGGTATGACTATGGTATTGAACAAGGTAAGGCAGAATTGTATGTGTATAGAATTACCATAGTAAACGACCAAGGTATAATGACAGATTTAAGCTGGGATAATATTAAAGAATTTTGTAATAATAACGGCTTGAATCATGTTGCTGAATTATGGAGAGGTAAATTGCGGGACTTCAAGGTTGAAGACTTTATGGATAAAAGATATTTTGATGAAGGTTATAGAAATTGCATTGGTCTTGGTAATAATAAAGATATAGTTGATGAGGGAGTGTGTATTCGTGTTGACGGTTTAAGACCATATATTATGAAAGCTAAAGCACCTAAATTCTTAGAGCATGAAACTAAACTTCTTGACACTGGTGAGGAAGATTTGGAATCATCACAAAGCTAATATGAATAATATTCAATGGTTAATTCGTAAAAAATTTAAAACACCTATTTATATAACAAAATATGATACATTAACGGTAACATATTATGATAAAGAATTAATCAAGTCTGATATTGGGAATGAGTTTATATTTGATGAAGCTAGAATATTTGAAGCAAAAATTGATGGCAAGGATTCTATTGGTGGTTGTTTAATGGGTAAAAAAATAAATTAGTATAATATGGCTAAAATAATAATGTGCAAAGGTTTGCCAGCATCTGGAAAATCTACATGGGCTAAGGAGATGATTGGTATTACTCCTAAATCAATGAAGCGTGTTAATCGTGATGAACTACGTTTAATGATTGATGGTGGTAAGTGGAGCAAGGAAAATGAAAAGATGATTATTGCGGTTCGTGATAATATTATTAGAACATATATCAATAAAGGATATGATGTTATTATTGATGATACAAATCTAGCACCAAAGACACAAGCAGAAATAGCATTTCTTGCCAAGGAGCTTGATGTAGAGGTTGAAGTAAAAGACTTTACTCATATATCTTTTTATGATTGTATTGAGCGTGATAAATTGCGTGGAGATAAATCAGTTGGTGCTGACGTTATAATGAGAATGTATCGTAATTATTTAGAGCCGTTGAAAGAGGAAGATAACCAAGATTTGCCGTGTGCAATTATTGTTGATGTTGATGGAACTCTTGCTAAAATGTCAAATAGAAGCCCATTTGATTGGGATAAGATTGGCGATGATACTGTACATGAAGATATTGCTAGAATAGTTAGAAACTATGATGGAGATGTTATTGTTGTATCTGGTCGTGATGAGGTTTGCCGTGATGCTACAATTGCATGGCTGCATAAGTATTCTATTAGATTTGATAAGTTATATATGAGACCACGTGGTAGCTCTGAAAAGGATTCAATTGTTAAGAAAAGAATTTACGATGAAAACATTAAGAACAATTACAGCATTGATTATGTATTGGATGATAGAGACCAGGTTGTTGCTATGTGGAGGTCTCTTGGTTTGACTTGCTTGCAGGTTAATTACGGAAACTTCTAGTATGAAAACAAAACTTATTATAACATTTAGATTAATATTTACATCTATTATTTTAATCAATGTTTGGATGAATAGTCATTGGTCTGTTGCGTTATCTTTAAAACTTATTTTTGCTGGTATAGAGTTAAGGGATTTGTTATAATTAATATATAACAATCAGGAGTAGCCAAGTAGTAAGGCATCGGGCTTTGAACCCGACATCGTGGGGGCAGAACCTACCTCCTGAGCAAATAATAAAAATATATGTTGAAAAATATTTTAAGAATAATGAAGGGACAACCAAAGATAATTGAAATAGAGTTAACCGAATCGGAAGCACTTAGATTATCAAATGATTTGTTACCATACAATTTATTGCCTGGTGAGTATTTGCAGTTTGCAAAAAATGGTGCTGTCATCAGATTAAGAGTATTATCTAAGAAATAAATATGACAATGAAAATTTACAGTGGTACTAATCAATTTGATGGTTTCCAATTATTTCCAAAGGAAGAATATACATCAAAGACAAAACGTGGTGAATGTAAAAATGATGATTGCCTAAACCAAAGACGTTATTGCTCTGCTTATTGTCAAGATTGTTCTGATAGAAATAAAAATGATAATTGATTACATTGGTAAAAAATGGGACATCTCTGACAAGAGACAAAAACAAATGGTGCTTGGTATGTTTCGTGCCAAGCTAGATGGTTTATATAAACGAAGGGATTTGGCAATCAAAAGTTTGTTTGATATTTCGGAAGAAGAAAGAGAAAAACTATTTGGTGAAAAAGCACATAATGGAGAGAAATATTTATTGGATTTGATAGCTAAAATTGAATTGGCTTGATGTGCTATAATTAAGGTATAGTTCTTTAAACAAACAATAGGAGACTACTTTGAAAAGAAAGCACAAAAAAAACAAGGTTAGAGTAATTAGAAAAACAATTACTCAATCAGTATTTTATCCTTCTCCTCCTTTAAAAAAGTGTGGAGTTACTAATAAGCATCATATCATTCCTAAAAGTAGGGGTGGAAAAATGAAGCAAACTATTAGATTGGATATAATGAAGCACAATGCTTGGCACTTCTTATTTGCAAATAAGACATTTACAGAGGTGGCTGAATTATTATTACGTGCTGACCGTGCTGCAAAGCATAAGGTTGGAATCTTGGGGGCTGTGGATAACTCGGCAATTGCTGCTTAATTCAAAGAAAAAAAGCCCTTATTTTCTATATTATAAGGGCTTTTAGACTATTGACATATAAATTTAGGTATGCTAATATTAAGAGGTAAGGGAAATTAATCCCTATAAGACATACAAATATGAAGAATCAAATTTATAACGTTACCGTAGAGAAAGATGGCTTTGAAGCATCGTTTACTCTACATAATGGACATCGTGGAGAGAATGAAGATATTGGTCGCTGGATTGAAAACGCTTGCATAGAAGTAGACAAGAGCATTAACAATTGTAAGGGATTAAAGATGCCAAAGTATTTTACTGACATGGCAAAGTCATTAGATAATTTGTTAGGTGCAGATTCTATGTGGTGGGGTTACATCGGTAGAGACAAGAAGATTCACGTTGAACCGTATACTACATTTTTTGAAATGAGAGACCCAGAAGATGATAAAAACATCCTAGTAAGAACAAGCGAGTTTCCAGCTGATAGCGAAGAAGAAGCAATGGAAAAGACAATGAGACTTTTGGAACAGTTTAGTCATTGTTTAAAATAAGTATATGAAAAAACAATTCTTTTGGGGATATAAAGAGTGTGTTAAAATGAATCGCAAGGGAGTAAAATTATTTAAAATTCCCCAATGGTTAATTAATGTAGGTGCTGTTATTTCAATATTAATTACTTTCGCTTTATTGTGTATTTTATTTAGCGTTAGATAAACTAAAAATTATGAATCAAGAATTAATACAACATAATATTACCGTTAAATCTGCTGAGATTGGAAAATCAGTAAACGGTAAGACTATGGTTAGAATCAAAGATGAGAATAATCTCACTTATATGATTTGGGGTGAGAAGAAAGATGGTGCAGAATCGGTTGCATATAACCTATTTAAGATGTTACCTGATAATGGAATTGGACAAACCATCAGTATATCTTATAGAGAAGAACCATTTTCAACTAGGTCTGGAGGAACTGCAACTAGCCGTACAATAGTGAATATTGGTAAGGCTCGTGCTAGTGGTACGGCATCAAAGGTAGCTCGTAGTGGAATGAGTAAAAGCAATTATGGTAACTCTGGTCGTGATTGGAATAAGGAAGCATTTGGAAAGTGCAAACATGCTTATTTACTTGAAGCATTTAAGCATATTATTAGCAGTGATAATCTTGATACAGACGTAGGTGATTGGGAAGAAAAATCAGAGCAATGGGCTAGAGCATCAATGCGTGTTCTTGAAGAAAGTCAAGATTCTGAAATTCAATATAATAGCGATAATTATTCTGAGGATGGTTTAGATGTACCGCCCCCAACAGAAGAATATCCATTTTAATTATTAATTAATAAATTTATGGCATTTGGTAGTGGTACTATTAAGAAGCGTGTATTAGAGGAAGTTGAGAAGCGTATTAATACGGCTCAAAAAACCTACGATACGGAATGTATCAAGATTGATAACGAAGCTGAGGAAAAAAAGATGCAGCTTGCTGATGGTCTTGTTGCTAGTATCTTGGGTAGTGGCGTAGAGCCAGAGTTAAGCTAATTGTATGTCAATGACTAAATGGGGATTAATCATAGGAATTATTTGGTGCTTTACCAAACTATGTATTAATCCAGAGATTAGTGTTTGGTGGTTGATATTACCAATAGCGATTGGAATGATACTAGACTTTATGTGGTTCTGTTTCTTGATTATAGCAGCTGCATGGGCTAGTAGTAAATATAAATAAAATATGATTATTATACCAGCATTAGTAGACAAGGTATCAACATTAAAAGACGGAACATTAAAAATAACATTTGAAACACAAGAGCTTGAAGCAGAGATGATGAGTGAGGTATTTTCCTATGCTAATAAATTGGTTTATATTGGTATAAATGGAAGTCAAAAGTTTGATATTGATAAACTAAATGTAAAGGAAATGCCAGTTGAGTTCTCTGGACAAAAATCTCAATCACAAAGACTACGCTCGGTATTATATGTTTATTGGGAAAAGAATAAGCCAACCAAAGATTTTGAAACTTTCTATAAGAGAAAGACCGATGAATTTATTGAGTTGGTGAAAGATAAGATTGATTAACTAATTTAATATATGTCAAGAAAAAATCATTGGATTGCAAAGACAAAACTCAAATCTTCTTCACGGCATTATAAGGTGCTTAATAAAAGAAGGTCTGAATTTGTAGTTGTTGGTATTGGTCGTAATGCTCGCTTTGTTGAGAATAAGGATAAGGTGAATACATATGATATAAAGCCACCAGTTGGGACATATAAATTGAGAAGGAAGAATGAATCATATCCATTCACAGAAGCTGAGCTTAACGGTTTTAGTTCATGTAAAAATGAAATAATCATTGATTAATATGTTTGATAAGATATGCTACTCAATTATAGCTGTTCTAGTTGTTGCAAATGGTTTTTATATTCATAAGAACTTCTTTGAAGAAAAGCATATTATTCATAATGAGATAAAACAAAACTTTAATGTTTTGCCTGTCAATGAAGACAAACCAATTGTTAAATTAAGAACAACTAAATCTGTTGTTACGGGCTTTAATACAGTACCCGAACAAACGGATGGAAATCCTTGTAACGCTGCACATGGTAACATTTGTGGTCGCAACGATGTTGTAGCTTGCCCGACTAACCTAAAACCTCATACCAAAGTAATAATACTTAATAAAATTTATGAGTGTATGGATAGGACAGCAAGCAAATTTGATGGTAGATTTGATATTTCATTTGACAAAGATATTAAAGCAGCTAAGAACTTTGGTAAAAGGAACTTAGATGTAATTATTATTAAATAACAAAACTATGCTATTAGCATTTGATGAGGATGACGATGATTTGCCAGAGGAAGACTATGGCGATGAAGATGATGACCTCGCACCTTTAGTTGATTATTAAAATAAAATATGGGTAGTTTAATTTTGATAGCAATTAAAATATTCTGTATCTGCTTAATATTAGCTGGTATTGGTATAACTTATAAATATTTCTTCTCTAAGAAGAAGGTTAAATAAATCTATGCAAAATATAGGTAAAAAGGTTTTTGGTGGAATTATACTTGTGTTCTTGTTTATCGTAGGTCTTATGTTCTCACCATTTGCGGTTGTTGAGCCAGCATCAAAGGGTGTGGTTATTAAGGCAAGCGTAATTCAAGATACAGTACTTGATTCTGGTTGGCATACTATTAGCCCAATGGCTGATGTTGTAGACATTAATATTCAAACACAAAAGGAAGAAGTACAGGCTGAGGCTGCTAGCAGAGATTTGCAGACTGTATATACTAAGGTAGCATTGAACTATCACTTAAATCCTGAAAAGGTCGCTACTTTATATCGTGAAGTAGGAACTGAGTTCTCTGCAAAGATTATTGCACCAGCAATTCAAGAAACGATTAAAACTACTACTGCTAAGTTTACAGCAGAAGAATTGGTTACTAAGCGTGAAATTGTAAAGAAGGAAATCAAGGATTCATTGCTAGCTCGTTTAAGTGCAAGAGATATTATTGTTGAAGATGTTTATATGACAGACTTCCAATATTCTGAAAACTTTAATGATGCTATTGAAAAAAAGGTTACTGCAGAGCAAAATGCTTTGGCTGCTAAGAACAAACTTGAAGAAATTAAGTATCTTGCAGAACAACGTATAGTATCTGCTAGAGGTGAAGCTGAGGCTATTAAGATTCAAGCTCAGGCTATTCAATCGCAAGGTGGTCGTGAGTATGTTAATTTAAAGTGGACTGAAAAATGGAACGGACAATTACCTTCTACAATGTTGGGTAATCAGGGAGTAATGATTGACCTTGCGAAATAGTTATCAACATGCTAGCTCTTGACATGATTCATTTCATTTGATATAATGTAAGTAGCGGGGTAGAGTAGAGGACACTCGTCGGTTTCATAAGCCGAAGACATGGGTTCAATTCCCATCTCCGCTACTTACAAAGGGGGAATAGTGATAATGGTAGCACAATTGCTTTGCACGCAATAGGCTGGGGTTCAATTCCCCATTCTTCCACAAAACCATAGACAATACTCATGCTATATACATATATCTATGCGATGAGGAGTAACCCTAAGTTATCGTGCTTGCTAAAATGAGCGATAGACGTGGATAGAGATATATCTTGGTTTAGGAGTTATTGGTATAATGGTATTATATCTGGTTGTCTCCCAGATGAAATGGGTTCAATTCCCATATAACTCGCAACGGATTATAGGTGATGGATTAGGGATATGATAGCTGTTTCTTAATTTCAAATCTATAATTGTAGAAACAAGACTACAAGCAGGTTCTACTTTGTGATGACAAGATTCATCATGCTATCTCCTCACTAGTTATATTGTCTTGTAGCATTGGCTAGTGGGGGTCTAATGAGCTCGCCTTCTTAGCTCAGAAGTAGAGCGTTGGTCTGAAAAGCCAAATGGGTTGGAGCGTTACCAACAGGAGGCACACTAACCATCATTATGGACTAAAGATGTTCGGCGGTCTGTAAAACCGTTGCCTACGGGCTAGCTAGGAGCGTTACCTAGATGGTGGACACACTAGATATATTAGCCAAGTAGTAAGGCAATGGTCTGCAAAACCATTAATCGCTTGTGCAATTCAAGCATATATCTCAAACTTTCTCCTTTAGCTTAAAGGTAAAGCAACCGCCTGTTAAGCGGTAAGATGTGGGTTCAAGTCCCACGGGGAGAGCAAATATGCTGATGTTGGCAAGCGGTCTAAGCCACTGGAATTTCAATCCAGTTATCGCAGGTTCAAATCCTGTCATCAGTACGGTGGTTATGTTGTAGTGGCTAGCATTGTAAACTGTGAATTTATAGGGTTCGGTTCAAATCCGAATAATCACCCAATAAATATCTTGGTATGTTGAAGTGGTATCATACACGGCTTGGAACTGTGTGGCAGAGGTTCAATTCCTCTTACCTTGACAAGTATCCACAAATAACTCAACGGTAGAGTAACCGTCTTATACACGGTATGTTCTAGGTTCAAATCCTAGTTTGTGGACATAGACCTGTTGTAGCTCAATTGGATAGAGCAGGGGACTTCTAAGCCCAAGGTTACAGGTTCAATCCCTGTCAATAGGACAAGACTTAAAATTTATGGCATATAAAAATAAAGAAAAATCAAAAGAATATTTTAAGTCTTGGTATCTAAGGAACAAGGATAGTCAGTATAAGAAAATTAAAGATAGACAAGCTAGAATTAATAAAATTATACAAGAAATTAGAATTAATGGTAAATGCTCAAAGTGTACCGAGAATCATCCAGCTTGCTTAGATTTTCATCATATTGATAAAAGTGATAAATCAATAAATATTAGTAAGATTGGAGCTAGGGGATGGTCGCTTGAAAAAATGATGTTGGAAATTAATAAATGTATATTGTTGTGTTCTAATTGTCATAGGAAGCTGCATTATAATGAGAACTCCTAGCTAAATTGGTTAAAGCAGCTCCCTTTTAAGGAGAAGATTACTGGTTCAATTCCAGTGGGGTTCACAAGTTCAATTCTCTCAGGGAGGACAGATAAGCATCGGTAGCTAAATAGAAAAGCAGTCGGCTCTTAACCGAAAGATTACAGGTGCAAGTCCTGTCCGTTGCACATTAAATCGGCACATAGTTTAATTGGAAAAATACATCGCTACGAACGATGAAGATATGGGTTCAAATCCTATTGAGCCGACAAGTAATTGTTCTCTTAGTTCTGTGGAATAAAGGTCGGACACAGAACCAAGGGAATAATTAAAACAAATGTTTAAGAAGGATGATTTAGAAGAACTAAGGAATGAAATTGCCCCAGACTATTTCCTAATGTTAGACGATATGACCCATGAAGAAAGAAGTATTTTCTTTTACCATTTCATATTGGGACTATCAAGAAAAATTGTTGCACAAAAATTAAAAATGAGTAATAGAATTGTGAATAGGGTATGTTCACAAATCAAAGGTGAGATGAAGCATTTACACCTAAAAACATTGATAATTCAATCTATTTTAACTGATTGATTGAATCTATCATTATGCTATAATTAGTATATATAATACCATTGAATATATGGATTTAACAGTGGCATTAGTGATAGTTATAATAGTTGTTTTAGTGCTAAGATTAGTATAATATGCCTAAATTTATTTTTTGGTATAAAAAAGAAATTGATGCTAGAGACATCAGACAAGCAGTGCTTAAAGAAAATGCTACTACACCAGAGTTTTCTAGTATGGAGCAAGTTATTGAAAAGCATGAAGAAATCAGTCAAGGTACTCCAGCTATAGGTTTCTTTCTTGAAGAAGAACAATTAGATGACTAAATCATTAAATACAAAGAATATGACACTTTGTCCAAAGTGCAAATCTGAGGGATTATTATCTCAGTTTTATCCTAACACTTATTACTGTGAAACAGATAAGGAGTATTATGGAGAATTAGCTGAGGCTGCTAATAAGCCAATGTTAATGGGAGGTAACTAATATGTATAAAGTTCAAAAATTCTTGGAATATTTTGGTCTCAATATAGGATTTAGACCATTCGGATTTTCTGGAAAATATTGTGAAAAACTTTATACACTTCCAAGAGATGTAAAAGTAATATTTTCATGGTATTGGTTTGATAGGTATTATATAATTTATAAATTTAAAGAATAAATATATGAATAATGGTGGAAATTGTCCAGTAGACCCACAGGAAGCAGTACAATGCGATAGTTGTCAATAATATGCCTATAGAACAAATGATTCAAGAAATAATTGCGGTTGCAATAGAGCGTGGTTGGAACGATAATGGGTTTCGTCAAACTATTGACCTATTGATAAATAATCCGTATTATTTCATAAGCAGAAATTTACATTATACTTTTTTCTTTACACATCCATTTGCAAAAGCAATGTGGGGAGAAGAAGAATACTTGGATAAGTTGTCTGAGCTTGTACAGGCTGATAATTGTATAGAATATCTATATGCTGAAATCGGAGAAAAGGGAACAAAAGAAGAATAAAGAACGTAAGATGAAAGTTACTGGTCGTGGAGTATTTGATATGCAAAGAGCTATGGTTGAAAGAGCTAATGAAATCAAATATGGAAAGAAGAAAAAGAATTTGAAAGAATAATTTGATGGTTGTGGGTTGCTGAACAAATCGTGCAGCCGTTTAAGGTGGCAGGTGGATGGCTAATCTTATATGTGTGTAAGGTGTTGATAGATGCACGGGGGTTTTCCAAACCCTAGGAATGGGTGCGATGCCCATTACATGCTCATAATAAAAATAAGAATATGAATAATCAAAATGGTACATATACAGTAAGATGTAGTTGCAGCAATTGTGGTTTATCTGAATTGGTAACGATATTGTTCGGAACAAAGGTTTCTGATAAACTATGTAATAATTGCGGTTGCAAAAGTTTATATCTTAATGATTTTAATGGATATAATTCAAATAAGGATTGGTTTTCTAATAGAGTTCCAACACAATTAAAATATTTGAAGGATTCAATATATAAATATTGTAATGAAATTTAATTAACTAAGTTATATTTATGAGAATACAACCTCGTAAAAGTGAATTAACATTTGACATCACTGGTTTGAACGAAACAGATATGTCAATTATCCGTGGATGTATCGGACACTTCATACATACACGTAAAAAGGAAGGTAGATATAATGAAGTTCGTGAAGAAGAAACATTATATCGCAGATTGAAGTCTGCTGAAAAAGGGCAGAGTGTTGATACTGCTGCGCGAGAACTAATAAAAGCGATATAGTCCTAGGATTCCCATTGGCAAATATGTTTAATCTTTCTGTCTAATATGATAGAAGCAGACAAACTCTATTTCAACGATGGTTGGATGTATGCTATTAGCAAATCTGGAAGAATATTTGTTAAGAAGCAGTTTCCAATTAACATTAAAGATGAGGAATGGATGTGGATAGAGGATAGTTTAGATGCTGAATAAGCATCATGGTCTCTTAGTATAATGGTAGTACAACTGGTTTACATCCAGACGGCACGGGTTCAATTCCCCTAGAGACTACAGTAGATTATTTCAACGGTAGAATATTTCTCTGATAAGGAAAAGACAATGGTTCAATTCCATTATCTACTACATTATAATAAATATATGTCATTAACAGTACAATATGATGGAAATCAGAATAACTAAGCATGGTAGTAAAAGACTAAAAGAGAGAATTGACATTGATAGATTACTAAAGAAGGAAGTTAAGTGTGCTTGGAATGATGGTGCTTTACCAAGTGATGAAGAAGTTGAAAGTTTGTTATTCTTATTGGATGGTAAGGCTAAAGATAATAGTTGGATGAGAGAGTTTAGAAAATATAATGGACACTTGTATTGCTTTGCGAGAACTAATAAAAGCGATATAGTACTAATAACTGTTATATGAATAAAAGTTACGTTGGTAAATTAATATCTGACGGTTATGGTAGTCAATGGATTATTATAGCTCAATGGAATGTAGCTGATGCTCTTGCGGTTGACTTTGGATTAATAAATACTAAAACTGGAGAAGAAGGTTCAGTTAGATATAGTTTGAATGATTTAGATAAAATTTTATGAAACATCCACGGGAAATATATGAATCTCATAATAGTAGAGTATTTAAGAGAATAAGAGATATTGATTGGTGTCCCATATTATTTGCACCGCCATCTGCTCTTGATATGGCTATTGAATCTGGAAGATTAAATATATTGGATTATACATTAATACATTTACCATTAAGAGTATTTGATGGTGATTCAATAGTACAATAATGTATTAAAATTGACTAAAACGTATCTCTTAATATGCTATAATGAATATATAAGCATTAAATAGATACATAAAATGGCAAAAAGAGGTAGACCAACTAAATATCATAAGAAGTATTGCAAAGACATTATAAAATGGTTTGATGTTCCATATACTAAGACGTTGACCCAAACCTATACATATAAAGATGGTAGTGTTAGTGAAAAGGAAATAGAAGTTGGTAATGATTTGCCTACTATTGAAGGATTTTGTTCTAAGAAGTTAGACATTAGTAAGACTACATTGCATGAATGGGTTAAGAAATATGATGATTTTGCGAACGCCTATAAAAAGGCTAGACAAATGCAAGAAGCAATGTGGGTATCTAACTCAATGAAAGGACTTTATCCTGGAGCATTTACAATATTTGCTGGTAAGAATATGTTTGGTTGGAGAGATAAGAGAGAACTAGACCATACATCAAAAGGAGAAAGCATAGTACCGTATACGGAAGAACAAAAGAAAGCAATCGCAGCTGAGATATTAAAACGGAATCAAGAAGATAATGGAGAATGATAATGTAAGAAATGAAAGTGAGATTACTTTATTGGAGCAATCGGCAAGAGAACACTTAATTGATTTTTCAATATTAACAAATCCTAAGTATCGTGCTAATTGGCATCATAGAGAAATCGCTAGAGAACTAGAGGCAATCGCTGACGGTTCTTTTGCTGCATCTGGTAAGAGAATATTAATCTTGCAAGTTCCTCCACGTCATGGTAAGAGTGAAGAAGCTACAATTAACTTTCCTGCTTGGCTGCTTGGAAGTGCACCTCATAAGCAAATCATAACCGCATCTTACTCATCTGACTTGGCTGTTATATTCGGTAGCAAGACAAGAGATTTGGTAGACAGTGATAAGTATAGACAGATATTCCCCAACGTACAATTGAAGCCCGATGATAAAGCTAAGGCTCGTTGGAATACAAACAAAGGTGGTAGTTACGCATCCGTAGGTGTTGGAGGTGCTATTACTGGTTTCGGTGCTGATGTATTTATTATTGATGACCCTATTAAGAACAGAGAAGAAGCTGACAGTCAAGTAATGAGAGATAAACATTGGGACTGGTTCACCTCTACTGTATGGACACGTTTAGAATCTGACTTGGAAACAAATAACAAGGGTGTATTGATTCTGATTCTTACTCGTTGGCACTTGGATGACCTAGCTGGTAGAATCCTTGCAGAGCCTTCATACGCCTCTATAACACGCCTTATATCCTTCCCTGCTATAGCTACACATGATGAGAAATTTAGAATCAAGGGAGAGGCTCTATGGGCTAATAAGTATGATATAGCAGACCTTGAACAGACTAAGAAATTGGTGGGTATATATCAATTCTCATCTTTGTACCAACAGTCTCCTATTCTAACTGACAATCAAGAGTTTAAGCCCGAATGGTACAGGTATCGTACTAGACAAGAAGTTGAATCAAAGAATACAAGAAAGTTCCTTACCGTTGATACTGCATTTAGTAAAAAGAACTCTGCTGACTATTGTGGATTCTGTGAAAACTACGTAGACCAAGAAAACTTTTGGAATCTAGCAGCGTATAGAATGAGATTAGACCCGTATGAGTTTATTAACTTTCTATTTACTATACAAGAGAAAAGAAACTTTGAAGCAATTGGCATTGAAGAAACTAGCTTTGTAGAAGGTATACAACCATACTTAGAAGAAGAACAAAGAAAGCGTGGTAAGTTCTTACCCATAGTCCTATTAAAACATAACCAAATAAACAAAGAGACACGTATTCGGGGATTGATACCACGTTACTCATCTAAGAGCGTATATCACATTATTGGTGAATGTACATCACTGGAAGAAGAATTCGCAACATTCCCACAATCAGTCCATGACGATACAATGGATGCAACTCAATATCAAAACAAGATTGCGGAAGCACCACTTGGAGCAGATGAGAGAATTAAACAACAAACTAATAGACAAAAAAATGTCCGAGACCAATCCTATTCATAATTATCCCATAATAGACAAAGTTGTTGATGAAGAATTAACCGAAGTTCAACGTCTCTTTAAAGAAATTTGGGAAGATTATTCTGACCCTGAGTTTTATGCGAGAAAGAAGATGTTAAAGAATCGGGAAAAATACGGGCGTGAGTATGCCTAAATGATATAATAAGAGTATGAAGAATATATATAATACTATAGAAAGTGAGATAACATCATTCATGTCTGGACAGATTGAGATAAGCCCTGGAGTTTATCGCAGTCAATATGAAATTGTTAAAAAGATTAGTAGATATGCTAATAGACAATTTGAATCTGGAAGCAAGGATAGTTTAGGTAATGACAAATATTGGTTTGATGTTATACAATCTCGCATTGAAGGTGAAAGAAAGAACATTGACTTTGATACAAAGGACATCTTTTTCTTCTCTGAGATTAGTGATGATAGCGATGGAATATATTTGCTTAATCTTGCTAATCGTCAATGGATGCGTGATAACGACCAATCACTAAAGATTAATGAGGCAATTGAAAAGTTTTCTGGTTGGGGTAATATTGTTTGGAAGCGTGTTAAGGATGGATATGAATTGAAGGATGACTTCATTAACTTCTATGTTATTAACCAAGCTGCTAAATGTCTTGATGATACTCCAGTCATTGAAAGACACATGATGACCCAATCTGATTTAAGAAAGAAGAAGGGGGTATGGGACACCAAAGCAATTGAGGAAGTTATTAAGAATTGCCAAAACAGCACATTCCAAACATCTCTTGATGGTGCTATAACGCAAGACTTCCAAATCCCGTACTATGAAATATTTGAAAGAAATGGAGAAATATCTGTAGCTGAATTGAAAGAAGCTAAGGGTGAGAAGATTGTTGATGGAGATGAATATGAATTTGTATTGGCTAAGATAGTTGTAGCTGGATTAAAACAACAACAAACTGGTGGACAAAAGAATAAATATGTTTTGTTCGCAGATGAAATAAGCGAGATGCCATACATTGAAGCACACAGAGAAGATTATCGTGGTGCATGGTGGAGAGTTGGTATGTATGAATTGCTATTTGACATTCAAGCTCGTGCTAATGAAATCGGAAACCAAATCGCACAAGGATTGAGATTGGCATCTAAGACAGTATATCGTTCGTCTGAGGTTAATACTCTTGCTGAAAACATATTAACTGACCTATTGAATGGTGATATTGTTAAGTCTAAAGATTTGCAACAGGTAGAAACTAGAATGAATGGACTAGACCAATTAATAGCTGATTGGAATAGATTGATGGATTTGGCTGATAGGCTATGTAACTCGTATGAAATAGTCCAAGGTGATTCACCTGCTGGACAACCGTTTAGACTTGGAGCATTGCTTAATGCAAACGCTAATAAGCTATTCGGATTTATGAGACAAAAGATTGGTATTGCTGTTCAAACATTATTTGAAAGATGGATTATAGATGTATTGATTAGAGACTTGAAGGCAAGCAATATAATTAAAGTAACGGGGGATAGTGAATACTTTAATGATGTATGTTCGTATGCTGCTCGTGGAATAGTAATTGCTGAAAGCCTAAAGCAAATGGGATTGAATGGTGATGTACCTAGCCCGCAAGCATTGGAAGAAATAATCAGAGTTGTAGCTGAACAGTTGAAAGGTAAACATGAATTGCTAATTACAAATATTAAAGAAAGACTAACTGGTTTGAAGCCTAGAGTAATGGTTGTTATCACTGGTGAAAACATTAACCGTGAAGCATATTTGGCATCTCTTGCGACATTCATTCAACTTGAACAAGACCCAGTAAAACGTTCGCTATTGATTGATGAAGCAATGAAGAAGCAAGGTATCAATATTCCTAAGTTAAACAGTGCTACAAGGGAAGCTCAAAAGCAACAAAGTACTCAGATGATGCAACAACAAATGCAAAATGGACAACCCGTAAATGGTATGCCATTGTCATCTCAGGGAGCAGACCAAGCTAGTGCAACACAATAAAAATATGACCCATAAAGAAAAACCAATGGTGATTATAACTAATAAGAAGCTAAAGACATTTCCTGAATTAATGAAAGCATTAAAGAATATGTATTTAGCTGTTAGTCTAACACCGCAACAAGTGATTGAGATAAAAAACCTACAATCTGAGTTTGATGACAAGAAGGAAAAACTTGTACTCAAGTATATGAGGAAGGAATTGGACTTATACAACAAATATTATGTCAATGGAGAAAATAAAAATAGCTGATACTCCAGAATGGAAGCAAGTTAGAGATTATATACAAACACAGCTTTTGCTCGTTAGAGATATAAACTTCCCAGCATCTCTTGACGAATCTCTATTAAAGACAATAGAAATATCAAAAGACCCATTGCGGGCTGGACAAATGTTTGCGTATAAGATTCTATCTAACATATTAGCTGGTATTCTTGCAAAAGAAACCAATGAAAGTAGGGATAGAAGCAAAGATGGATATACCTAATATGCTATAATAATAGTATGGGTATAGAGATTAATTATTAATTAAGAAAAACTATATGGCAAAAAAGAATACACAAGATAAAGACCTAGATACAGTTGATACTACTGAAAATACAGAAGGCAACGAATCTACTGGCTCTGAGACAAATGATGCTAAAGTGCACCTTGAAGATGAAGGAAGCATTTTCCATGCAGAAGGTCGTGGTGGTAAGTTTAATGTTCGTAAGGATGCTGGCAACTACCTAGTTGTAAATGAAGATGGTGATACAGTTCGTGTTTACTCCAAGGATGATGAGGTTGATAATCCAGAACAAGCTGCACAGCAATATGCAACTAAACTTTCCAAGTTGAGAAAGGATGAATAAATAAATAAACCGAGTTTAAGCACAACTCTTTAAAAAGTGCAATAACTAGACTGTCGTTTCCACATAGCGACTTAAACAAATATGGAAGAACTAGAAATTGAAGATACCGATACTTCTGAAAACAACGGCGTAGATTCTGATGACGATACTGAGGAAACCGATAGTGATGACACCGACACCGATGAAGATACAGACATTGATGAACTGGAATTTTCTGAGGATGACGACGATGACATAGAAGCTATCAAAGAGAAGAACAAAAAGCTATTTGCCCGTGCCAAAAAAGCTGAGGCAAAAGCCAAGGGAGTTAAAGGTAAAGTACAAACCGATAAAACAACCGTTGCACCTAATAAGACAAAGGTTGCCCCGAAAAAGCCTTCTCAAAATGATACCCTTGAAACACGTCTTGATGAAATGGATAGAGATAATCTAAACGTTGAATCTGATGAACTTTGGGATGAGATAAAAACTTATGCTAAAGCAAAGGGTCTTACTAACCGACAAGCGTATAAGTCTGACTATATACAATTTTTGGTAGACAAGGCTAAGAAAAAGGAAACTGAAAATGCTGCAAGCATTTCTAAGTCTGGAAAGAAAGCAACAAAAATCATTCGTGATTTTGCAAATGCTAAACCTTCCGACTTTGATACTTCAACTCCAGAAGGAGAAGAAGCGTTTAACAAGTACAAGGCATGGTTGAAAGAAAATGATTAAGATATAGTAAGTATACGCTCGTTAAAAACAAAAAATAAATGGCTAATGCAATAACAGCTTTTAATCCAGCGTACTGGATGAATGAGATGCAACCTACCTTCTATAAGGAATCAGTTGCTCTTGGCATCGCAAACGTTGAGCTTAGAAGCGACCTAAAAAACGGTGATACGTTACATAAACCATACCGTTCTGCTTTGAAAGACCAAGCCTACGTTAAAGCTACTGACATTACAGTACAAGACGTTTCTGCTACAGATGAATATCTAGTTGTAGACACTGCTCGTATCGTTCCGTTCTATGTAGATGACCTAGACAAAATCCAAAACAAGTGGGATGCCGTTGCTGAATTTGCAATGGATGGTATGCGTAGATTGAACAACGTGCTTGACCGTGCAATCTTGAATGAATATTCAAATGCGAAAAAGTACGTAGATGCTGGTGATGTTGGTGGCTCTGCTGGTTCTAACATCTCAATGTCAACTTCAAACATCCACAAGGTGTTTACCCGTGCAAGAGTTAAGATAAGTATGATGGATGTACCGATGAGCGATAATTTTGCAATCGTTGGTGCTAACATGATGGAAATCATAAACCAATATTTGGCTGCTCGTAACACGGTTTTGGGAGATGACGTAAATCGTAACGGCTACATGGGTAAATTCATGGGCTGGAACATTTACTTCTCTAATAACTTGCCTTATTCGGCAAACCTAAGTATTGCTACCCTTCCTACTGCAACTGATACAGTTGTTGTAAACGGAGTAACATTTACCTTCGTTGCATCTATTGGTACAACTGCTGGTAACGTTCTACGTGGGGCTGATGCTGCTGCATCTCGTGCAAACTTGATTGCAGCTATAAACGCTGCCTCTGGTGCTGGTACTACTTACGTTGAACCGTCTGTTGCTGACCGTGAAATTCTTGTAAACTCAGGAATCGTAGCTGCTGCTGGCTCAGGTACAAACATAACCCTAACAGGTTACGGTGATATTTCAGTTGCTGAAACGTTTACTGATGGTACAGATGCTTGGTCTGCACAAACACAACACACTATCTTTGGTGTTAAGGGTGCAATATCTCTTGTAACACAAAAGTCTCCGTCTGTTGAGTTCCGTGTTGCTGAAAAACGTCTTGGTCGCTATGTGTATCCTTGGATGCTATATGGTAAAAAGACTTTTGAAAAGGACAAGCGTAGAATCGTAGATATTCGTATCTCTGCTGCCTCTTTCTAACCTGATGCTATCTAACGATAGCTAAGGACTAGATTGTTGGTTCTATCCCCTGGTGAGTAATTATTCATTAGGGGAATAAAGCTAATAATTTAATATATAAAATTATGGAAGAAATTAAGAATGATGAAGTAGCGGAAGCTACTGCTGATGAAGAAACTGTTGAGGAATCTGAATCAGAAGAAAAGGAATCCGAAGATAAGCCAGATGATGGTAATCTAGGTGAACAGAATGGTAAAATCTATGGCATCGCAAAGGATGGTAGAAAGTTTTACGAAGACAGTGAAGAAGTAAAGAAATATCGTGAACAATATCCCGATGTATCTCTTGAAGCTGCTCTAGGTTCTGTTGTAGATATGTACGAAAACGGAACTACTCTCTAAGGAGAGTTTTTCTGTTGTTAGTTTTCTTTGTTCCTGTTATGGGTGGGAGCAAGAATAAATTAATAACAATAACTATATGAAGAACACATTACTAAACTCAGCAGCAAAAATAGTATTTATATTTATGGCTGTTGCAGTTGCTATACTTACATTCATGGGAAAGGTAGACCCAAAGGATTTTGTTGGTCTTGCATTAATGGCATTTGCATTTTACTTCTCTAATAAGGGTGAACCTACCGCACCTTACGCTGGTAAATAAGTATGTCAAAGGAGCTAAAGAGAAAACTTAGATTAATATTTTTTGAGTATGACTGGTCTGGAATAGAATTGGTCTTCTCTTTATATGCTATATTTTGGGGCATTATTTTGATGCTGCCATTTGATACATTTGCAACTCCTTCTAGCATAAGTATAATATCTTTGTGGTCTAATGAATTTAACTATGGATTGGCTACATTCTTAATGGGTGCTATCAGTTTGATATGCTTAATAAGGAATAGTTTATATCCTAGTTTGAAATCATTAATTGGAAGAAAATGGTGCTGCTTTTTATCTCTAGTATATTGGGGATTTATGATGGCACTATTCATAATAGGGAATAAATACGGTTTGGGATTATCTTGGTGTTTTGTTACTGTTTCGTTCTTGATGATTAACTATTGGAGATTGGTAGCAAAAATCAGGGGATTCGTATATGACAGATAAAAACAAAAACTATGATAAAACAAATACTGTCTACTCCAGAGGGGCAACTTCAATTTTCTGCTGCTCTTTCAGTTACTATAGCAATCTTAACAAGTGTAATAAGTTATTTCACAGCTACTAAATCAAGAAGAATAGACGGTAGATACAAGACTGATGAAATTAATCAAAAAAGAGAGGAAGCAATGATACAAGATGCTTTTGATGATAGAGATTATTATAAGAAAGCATACCTAGAAGAAAGAACACTTACCACCAAATTAATTAAATTCATAAAGCAGAATAATTTAATTCTGCCAGATTAAAGAACAGCGATGCTTACAAAGCAAGAAATAAAATCCATACAGAATACTCCTGATGATTTATTACTAGATAAGTTTCCAGAGTATACTAGAAAGTTTCTACGTTCAATTAAAAACGGTACATATAAAAAACAAAAGGTTTACGTTATAGATATTGAGACCGCACCAATTACTGCATACGCATGGGGAATTTGGGAGGAAAATATACAACTAGATAGAATAGTAAGGGATTGGTTTGTAATATGTTTCTCAGTAAAGGAGTTAGGAAAAAAGAATATAATATCGCATAGACTTACTGCAAGAGAAGTAAAGCGTGGCGATGACAAAAGAATAATGAAGAAGATGCGTGATATTCTTGATGATGCTGATATAGTAATTGCACACAACGGAGATAGGTTTGACATCAGAAAAATTAACGCAAGATTTATGGTGCATGGTATCAAATATCCGTCTCCATATAAATCAATTGATACATTAAAGGTTGTAAAGCGTGAATTTAATCTAACATCTAATAAGTTAGATTACATTTGTCATTTACTTGGAATTAAAGGAAAGATAGACACTGGTGGACAAAGATTATGGAATGAGTGCCTACAGGGTAGCGAGCAAGCTCTTGTTAAGATGAGCCGTTATTGCGATAACGACATTAAGATTCTTGAAAAAGTGTTTATTCGTCTGCAACCTTATATGAGAACTAACCCAAAGTCTTGGGATGTAAAATTAAATTATACTATATGATAATACCTAAGAAGTTAAAGATTGGGGGACATAAGTTTACCGTTGATTGTTCTAAGCAGCTAGATAACGTATTAGGAGATACGGATTACTCTAAGAATCTAATTCGTATATCAAAAGACTTGCCACAAGACCAAAAAGAATCGGTACTTATACATGAGATATTTCATGCAATGAATAGTACGGTATCTGATGGATTTGGACACGTTTTAATTGATAGCTTTGCTGAACAGTTTTATCAAGTATTAAAAGATAATAAACTCATAGTATGACAAAGATAAGAAAGTTTGAGACTGGTGCTACTCGTAACTTATCAGACCATAAGATAGATTACGATGGATTCCTAAGTGCATCTGCACTAAGAAGATTCGGAGAGTATATGCACACAAAGAGAGTACAGGCTGATGGTGTGATACGTGATAGTGATAATTGGAAAAAGGGAATACCAACGAATGAATATAGAAAGTCATTACTAAGACACGTAATGGACTTAAAAAGGATTGATGAGGGAGAGACTGTTTACGATGATGATACTAAGGAAAAGCTAGACAGAGAAACCCTACTTTGTGCGATATTATTTAATACACAAGGCTATCTATTTGAGATTTTAAAAGCGAAAAATTGAATATGCCAATATGCTATAATTAAAGTATATGAGAAAGATAGATAAGATTATAATTCATCACACAATTACGCCTAAAACGCAGACCGTTGAAAAGACGATTGCTAGTATAGACAGAAATCATGCGGAGCGTTTGCATCCAAAAGCTGGTAAAATGGGGCACATAGCTTACCATTATCTAGTTTTCCCTAATGGTAGAGTTGTAATGACAAGACCAGAAGACGAAGTTGGATACCATGCCTCTGATTTAGCCGTAAACAATACCTCTATTGGTATTGCTTTGGTTGGTAATTATGATGTTGACACAGTTGATGCACCTTTGAGATTCGGATTAAGAGATATAGTGAAGGCAATAAAGAGCAGATACTACATTAAAGAGGTATCTGGACATAGAAAATATGCTAAAAAGTCATGCCCTGGTAAAAAGTTTACCGATAAAATGATTGATGAGGCATTTCATCCAAAATAAATAAATGAATTTAACAACAATTAGAGAAGATACACGTTTTATTGTTTTCGGAGACGAAACAAATACGGAATATTCTAACACAAACCTAGATAGAAACGCAAATAATTGGTATTTGCTTGCTATTGCACGTGCTATAAAGGCAAATGGCGATTGGCAAGTAAATGGTGAGATTGCGTATACTGATATTGTTGCTGGACAAAGTGAATACCCATTGCCAACTGATGCTTTGAAGCTAAATGAGGTATATATTTACAATAACTTGGCATCACAACGTGCTATTCAAAGAGACCCAATGAATATTAGCGTTGACCCGACTGATTATAGACCTGGAACACCAGAATTTGATTTGAATGATAACTCAATTTTCATTTATGTTCCTGATTCAACGATTACTGCAAGAACCGCTGGACTAAGAATACACTATCAATCTGACTTAACGTTACTTTCATCTGGTTCTGATATACCAAACCTACCAAAACTATTTCATAAAATTATATCAATTGGTGCTGCTGCTGATTACTTAACTCCTTATGCACCGCAAAGGGCAACTCAGTTATTGAATCAAATTGAACCACTAATGGTACTACTTGAAGACTTTTATGGAGGTCGTTCCACTGTGAGACGTAAACAATTAAAGGGTAGAGATGAAAATTATAAATAAAAAAAGTATGGAAAATAAAAATATACAAGAAATGCAACCTGATTTATTGGGTGTGTACGGTATAATTGAGATTAAGCAATTCCGTGATGGAAAGCTAATCGCAAAGAGAAAAGTAAAGAATACAATTACAAGAACTGGCGTTGCTGAGTTTCTTAATGCTATTGGTAACGTAAGTTCTCCAACAACATTTGGATACCTAGCAGTTGGTGCAGATAACACAGCTGCTGCTGCTACACAAACAGCACTTGGTGCTGAAATTGTAGACACTGGTTTGGCTCGTGCTGCTGCAACTGTTACTCGTGTAACAACAACTTTCACAAATGACACATTACAATTTGTAAAAGCATGGACAGCTACTGGAGCTAAAGCAGTTGTTGAAGCTGGATTCTTTAACGCCTCGTCATCTGGTATTATGGGTGGTCGGCAAGTCTTCTCTGCACTAAACACAGCCAATGGAGATGTATTGCAAATCACATATAAGGTTGTCATGGCTATTGTCTAATAGTATAACATGAAAACATACGATGATGCGAGCATTACTTACGACCAAGTAAATATTACCTATGATGGTTATAACATTTTATCTCAAATCTTGGTTGATACAATTAATGTCTCTGATACAATAACAAAATCATTTATAAAGACATTGACAGATATAATCAATGCCTCTGATTCTGTTACTAAATCAACATCACGTAATTTAATTGATACGGTTAATATCTCAGATAGTATTCAAAAGTTTACTACTAAGGTATTAACCGACATCATTAATATATCTGATATAGTAAATAAATCATTTGCAAGAGTATTGACCGATACAATTAATGTAAGTGAATCTATATCAAAAAACTTTAATAAAATAATATCTGATACGATAAATCTTTCTGATTCGTTTGCACGTGCGATGCAATGGACAAGAACATTTGTTGATACGATAAATGTTTCTGACAACGTAACAAGATATATGAATGGAGTAAGAATTATTTGGGATAATATAATTCATCCATCAACTCCTACATGGACAAAGAGAACTGAGCCAACTTCAATTTGGACAAAAAGAACTAGACCAACATAAAATATGTCATATATAAAACCAATATCAACAGACCCATTAGATAATCCTAGCCATAGTAGACTGCATAGGATTTTTGTTGCAGATTCCGCTGCACCAGAAGATTCTATTCAAGTTGATGCAAGTGGACATACTTTATTAGTTCAATATGAACAAATAACAATAAACTCACTTGGCACTACAACTGCTGATAGTCTAATTTTACAAAATACAACCGCAGCAGCTGCTGGGGCACAACAGGTTTCACCTGCTTCTCGTTGGCGTGGACAAGGTTGGAAAACAACAGCAACAGCTGCTTCACAAACGGTAGATTTTCGTGCTTACGTTTTACCAGTACAAGGCACAACCGCCCCAACTGGTTCATGGAAACTTCAAGCCTCTATAAATGGAGGAGCATATTCTGATGTGTTTGCTGTTGATAGCGGTGGTGCTATTACTCATGCTGGAAGCATTACAGGTGGTGCTTTATCTAAGTATGGTAACTTTACAGCCGATGCTGGAGGAGGAATCAATTTTCAAAGTAGGTTGGCTTTTAGCTCTCCATCAGACGGTAATTTGTTAATAATGAACTGGGCTGGTAACGATTTTGGTCGTTTGATGCTCGGAGGTACAACGGCATCTTTCCCTGCTTTAAAACGTAATGGCACTGGTCTTGATTTAAGGTTAGCCGATGACAGTGGTTATTCTTCTCTTGCTGCTTCATTTTATGTAAGCACAGGCGGTACGTTTAGGAGCAATGCAAGTGGTAGGCTTACGTTTGAATCCGATGGTGTAGTTAGTCTATATAATAATGCTTTATCTGATTTTGGTAGATTAAACTTTGGTGGAACTACATCTAGCTTCCCAGCTATTAAACGCAGCGGTGCTGGACTTTCTATAAGACTTGCTGATGATAGTGCGGATGCAACACTTGCTGTTGGGGCAATTACGTCATCAGGAACATTGGCATTGGGTGCTAATAGTATAACTATGTCTGGTTCTATAGGTGTTACTGGAACTAGAGTTACTAAGGGTTGGTTTACTGACCTAGAAGTTACTAATGCACCAACATTGGGTGGCGTTGCTATTCCAAGTATATCATCAACTAATACATTTACAAATAAAACATTTGGAGATGCTCTATTATTAACACAAGTATCAACTCCATCAAACCCATCATCTGGATTTAACAAACTTTATTTCAAGAGTGATAATAAATTGTATAAATTGACAAGTGCTGGTGTAGAAACAGAAGTTGGTGGCTCTGCTGCTGCAACTCCAGTAATGTCTCAATTTTTGAACTTTGGATTATTGTCTGGTTCATCATTTGATACAACTACATCTACTGGTAGTGGTGCACAATCAACAACCGAAGACGGTATTTACATTTTCTCTGGTAATACAAGTTCTAGCTATATTAAAAAGAGATTCTCTATTGCTGGTAATAGCAACGTTAAATTATTTAGTGGAAGTCCAACATTATCATTGACATTGTTTTTCAATGAAGATAGTGCAAACGATGGTACTGTGTTTATTGGATTAGGAGATGTTACTGTTGCTGGTTCTTCTATCACTCTAACCAACAATCATATTGGATTTAAGATTCAAAAGGTTGCTGGTGTTATTAACCTATATGCTACACAAGCTGACGGTACAACTGAAAATGCCTCATCTGCTCTTACAACGGTTGCTGCTAACGATGTTCTTGATTTGATATTTGTTGTTAATGGAACTGCAAGTGTTGATTACTATTGGAGAAAGAATGGTGGTTCACTATCATCTGCTACTAACTTGACATCAAACTTACCAACTGCATCTACTAACTATATTACGTTCGCTGCTACTAACTTAAACACAGGTGGTAATATAGGTGGTCGTACATGGGGTATTGAATATAAGAGATAATATGCCAGTAATCACTATAGATACAAATAACTTTCTAAAGGGTGAATCAACCTCCATCTATTTATCTGATGGTGGTTATTCTCCAGATAGTGGAGCTTTTGATATTGATAGACAAAATGAAAATTTAGGTTTATTAGTAACTGGAAAAACAGTTGTTGAATCAAGTACAAACCTTGATGATTTTGTTGCAGCAACTTTATTGGTTGATAATGCTGGAGGTAAGTATTACTCTGTAATGGAAAATAGAAAATTAGTTGAAACAGACCTACTGACTGGTGCACATACTATTAAAGTCTCACCAGGTGCTGGAAAAACATATAATACAACAGTATCTAGTATTTTAAAATATAACGGTAAGTTGTATATTTCTTCTGCTGATGATATTTGGGAAGAAAATCTATCAACATTTACTGGAAACCTATATACATGGTGGACTGTTACAAAAGGAAAGACAGCACTAACAACAACAGTACCTCACATATTATTTGAGTTTCAAGGAATCATGTTTATTACTAACGGAAATAAAGTTTGGTCTTGGGATGGAACAACAGCACTTGATTCTGGTAATGGAACATTAACCTTAGAAAGTGGTTGGATTATTAGAGATGTTGCTATTTATAATACTGAAATACACCTTGCGTGTACAAAGGGAACATCTGGAAACCTTGAAAACTTTGAAAGTAGAATATTCATTTGGGATAGTTATAGTTTAAATCCAATCAGAGAAAAGCAATTGAATACTAGAAGTATAAATACTATAAAACCACTTGATGGGTATATTTACTTTTCAAGTGCTAGTGGATTGTATAAATCTGATGGACAAACAGCTGTTCTAAAAAAGTATCGCTTACCAAATAGTAGAAATGGCGTTGCAACTATAAGTGGTTTATATTACTTTGCAAGCGGTACATCTATATATTGTTATGTCCCTGCAAGAAATTCAATACATAGAGTTGCTGTATTACCAACAACTATAGACCACGTTATGTGTGGTTATTCAAATGTACTTCATGTTTTTACACGTGATTTAGGTTCAAACCATGCAAAATTTTATACTTTATCTAGTAATGGAATAGCACCAGTAACTTTTCACGGGAATCAATATCTATTTGAAAGACCAGTTGTTATAGAAAAGATTGAATTAATGTTTTCTAACGTACTTTCATCTGGTGCTGATTATACTATATATATTAGAGATGAAGTTGAAACTGAAATAACAGCATTAACAAAAAGAATACAATATTCTGATGCTAAAGTTGGTGCAGTTAAGAAGTTTTCTTATAATGTAAACAGGGTAATTGATGCGTTTAGACCACTCGTATTATTTAATAGTACAAGTTGTAGACCGATAAGATGGATAAAAATTTATTGGTCTCCACACTTTATGTCTCAATCAACAAGATAAATATATGGCTGAAAATGATGTTATAACAGTCCCAGAAAAATACACTGGAGATAAATCAAAGCAAATAGAGACTGGAAGTAATCTTGGAGACCAAGGTGGAGTTGGATATGGACAAGAGCAATATGCTATAATTAAAGTAGATATAAAGAATGTTGGAGGATTTTTTGATGTTATATCTTCTGTTCCAGCCCATAAGCCAAGAACAATGTGGGATTCAATTAAAATATATATAAACGGTGCGACTAAAAGATTCTATATCTATGATTTTAAAAATCATAATTGGATGTATACAGCACTAACATAAAAATAATCAAATGGCACAAGCTACAGTAGTAAATCCACAAACAGGGCAAAGAAAAGTTGTAAACGTTGGAGACCCCAACGCTTTTGCTGGTGGTTTTCAATTAGAACAAAAAATAGCATCACCTAGTGATGTATCAAAATATACGGTTACTAATAAAGATTCAAATTCTTTATATGGAGTTTTAAAGACACCATCTAACCCAGTTATACCAAATGTTCCAGCGAACATTGATAGTTCTGCTATCTCAACAGGTATGAATAACTCAGGAATCTCAAATAGATTGCCTGATACTTCTGCTACTCAAAATGCTATTGATATTTATACACAAAGAAGCCAACAAGATGCTGAAACTCGTCAAAAGGATGCACAAACACAACTTGATAAAATCTCTGCATCACAACTACAAACTACTAGCAATGATAAAACAGCAGCTGAACAATCTCTACAATCAACGATGGATAAGAGAGCATCTGACCTCGCTGCTTATGATGCTCGTGTAGCACCGCTTGAACAAGCTGGTACTGCTGAATATGGAAGAATGTTGGATAGCTTGAAGCAAATTGATTACACTGATTTAGTTAAGAAACGTGTTGAATTAACAGATGATATTGTAAATTATTCAAAGTTAATGAGAGAACAAATTGATACGTCTGCATCGTTACCAGCCATACAATCAATTAGCTCTGGTCGTAGTACGGCTATTCAACAAGGTTATCTATCAAAAATATCAACATCACAAGCTGCACTATCTGCTATAGATGGTAACTTTAATCTTGCTTTTGATATTATGGATAAAGGTGCAAATACAATTAAGGCTCTAAGCACTGATAGAATTAACTTTATAAACTTTTTGAATGGAGTTTATGGAGATGAAATTACTTATAAGCAAGGAAAAGTTACAACATTAACACAAGATGAAAAAGACCAACTTAATGCTTTAAAAACAAAACTTGAAGCAGACGTTAAATTAGTTGATGAAAATAAAACAAAGATGCAAGATTACATGAGTAATCCTGATACTGCATATATTGCACAAAAGGCTGGATTGACACTACTTGATACTCCAAGTCAAGCAGCCACAAAGTTAAATAAATTCTTTGCAAACAATCCACAATACATGACTGCAAACAGAACAGCTGTTTCTTCATTGATGACTAAATATCCAGATGCTGGAATAACTGCTCTTGATACAATTCAAGCTGCATCTGATAAGATTACACAAAAGAGTAAGATTTATAAAAAAGAAATTAAGGATGCTACTAATACTCTTTCGCCAAAGGATTTGATTGAAGCTGCACAAAAATTAGTTGATAACGGACAAGCTACGGATATTAATGATGCTATTCAACAAATTCAAAATGGTTTAGGCGGTGGAACTTCTAACCTTGGAGACCAAGTTGGTACTATACTTGGATTGCCAAGCTATGATACAGAAAGTAATAACCCAGGTGTTAATCGCCCCAATAGAAATAATAACCCAGGAAACATTAAGATAACAAATTATAGTAAGACATTCCCAGGTGTTATTGGTGCTGAAAGTAAACCAGCCGTTGATGGTGGAAACTTCTTAATTTTTGATAGCCCAGAGAGTGGTATCGCAGCCATCGGAAAATTAATATCTGAGGCTACTGTTTACAATGGCATGACCGCAGAACAGGCTATTAAGAAATATAACAATAATGGTTTGTATGGTGCTATTGATGTTGGTCTAAATCCAAATCAAGATTTTAAATCACAAATTAAAGATAGTGCGAAGCTACAAGAAGTTGCAACTGCTATAGCAAAACAAGAAGGATTTAAGGGTTCATCTGTTAATGTTGATACTCCAGAGGTTAAATCTATCAAAGATTCTTTGAGTGCAATATTACCAAGACTTACTGCTGAACAAAAGAAGTCTGCTAACGCCTTGGTTAATGGTGCTCTAAGAAATGGAGATGTTGACGGTGCTAGAGAAGCTATTGCAACAACTGCAATATCCGCACTGCCAGCTGAACAACAAAATAAATCATTTGGTAGATTGATTGCTATAGATGCACTACGTGATATTCAAACTTCACTATTGCTATTCCAACAAAAAGGTGGAGATACAAACATCTTTAGTGGAACAACTGAAAATATTTTGCAAAAAGTTGGACAAACCTCAAACCCAGAATTAGCACAAATAGGTAACAAGATAGCACTGTCAATGATTGCATATAGAAATGCTGTTTCTGGTGCTGCATTTACCGAGAGTGAAGCCCAGGCTTACGAAAAGATTTTCCCATCAACTCTTGCTGGAGGTGAGCTTAATAATGCTCGTATTGCATCGCTAATATCAACATTTAACTTAAACCAAAAGAGCACATTGTCTGTTGTTATAGGTAACAAGAACTATGATGGAATCTTTAGTGGAAATAATAATATATTATCAGACAATGAAGCAAATAGAATTTTATCTGAAATGGCTGGATTAGCAAATCCTACAAATACTCCAAGCAAACAAGGACAAAGTTCCGCATATATCATTTATCCTAAATTAAGTAATCCATACCAAAAATAATATGGCACAATTAAACGAACAACAAATTAATGATGCTCTAAAGCGTGGTATTACACCAGCACAAATTACTTCATTTATGAAGACTGGAAGTGCAACGTCTGCTGAATTACCAGCAACCGCAAACAAGGTTGTTAATGGTGATAACCAAGGTATATTCGGAAAGACCGCAAACTTCATCAATAGTGCTTATGAGAAATTTAAGAACTTGCCTGTTATAAAGCAAGTTTCCCAAGGTATTGGTGCTGTGGTAGGTGCTGCTGGTGCTGTTGAAGGTGCAATCGCTGGTGGTGTTGGACAAGTTGCAGTCAACATCGCAAAGGGAGATAACATTACAAAGGATGTTGTAAAGTCTGCCATACAAACTGGAAAAGAAACAGCACAATTTGGATATGGTTTGGGTAAAGAAGGAGCACCAGCTGCTGCACTTGGTGGCTTGGGAACACTTCCAAACTTAGCCGTTGCTTATGGACAGGGCTATCAAGGTATTAAGGACATATATGAAGGTGCACAAGAAAATGATATTCCAAAACAATTTGGTGGTGCTTTAGCATTGGGTACTTCACTGTTTGCTGGAAAGACAGCGGTAAAAGAAGCGAAGCTAGGAAACATTTTAATTGACCCTGTTGTAGTATCTGAAATAAAATCATTACCAGCAAGTATGAGAACTAAGGCTTATGAATCGGTACGTGCAAAGACAGTTGAAACGTATGCTGATATTATAAATCAAACCCCAAAAGAATTTAGAACAGAATTAAAATATAACAAAAATACACCTCAGTTTTTGACTGATGAAGGTATTATATTAAAAGCAGAAGGTGGAAAATTAAATAACACAGAAGCTATTAATACATTGAGTGAACGTGCTGGAAGTCTTGATAATAAACTACAAGAAACATTGTCTCAAAAACCAGCACAACATGATTTAACATTGTTAGCAGAAAAAACAAAAGCAGCAATTAAAGATGATAAAACAATTCTTGCAAAAGACAAGAAGGATTCAATTCAAACAATTGATGATTATGTTAATGCTGAAATTGAAGCAAACGGAGGAAATAAGATGGTTGATAGTCCGCAATTAAATCAATTCAAGAGAAACCTATGGCAAGATAGTTTTAGCCGTGATAAATCCGTAGTTGTAAATGATACATTGTTTAAGATGGGACATGAAGCAAAGGATATGATTGAAGTAGCACATCCAGAATCAAAAGCTATAAACCAAGAACTTGGAAATTACGTAACTGCAATGAGAGTTTTGGATAAGGCACAAGGAAGAAAAATAAAAGGTTCATTCTTTGGTAAAGTATCAGATAGAATTATCGGTGCTATTGCTGGTGGAGTTACTGGTAATCCTTTGGGGGCTATTGCTGGTGCTGAAATCGCTGGTAGAATGAGCGATACGTTTAGAAGCCCAGAATTACGTACTGGTATACGTCAAAAAGTCCTCGGTAAACTTAAACCAAAAGAACAAATAGCTGTGGATAACTCTGACTTGACAAATAATAATACGGTTGATACTATTAAAGAATCTAATATACCTAATCAACAAAACCGTATGTTAAAGGATTATCAAGATAGTAAAAAGTTTACTAGCAAGAAGGAATCTCCATTGAAGAAAAAACAATGGGCTATTCTTACTGCTGAAAATCCAAATGGTAAGCCACTTGATGCTGCTACCAATGCTGCAAGAAATGAAGCGTTGATACAGCAACTAAAAGAAGATGGTTATGATGTTATTCCAGTTGAAGGACATTACGGAGGTAATCCAAAAAATTCATTTATAGTACCTGGGATGAAAAATGTTGATGCCCTAAAATATGGTATTAAGCACGGACAAGAAAGTGTGCTTACTCCTAAAGGATTAATCTATAGAGATGGTACGGTAAACCCAGCAGACTTGAATAAGATTAATTTTGATAGCAAGCAATCAGACTTTTATACTAAAGTTAATATTAATGGAAAAGAAGTAAAATTCTCAATTCCGATTGACTTTGAAACAAAGAAGCCGTTGATAAAGATTACTAAAAAACCAAAACAAAAATCAGACAACTTTGTAAAATTCTTAAATAAAGAAGCTAAACAAAGGATAGTAAAAAAATAAAATAATTAAAAAGCACCCCATTGCGGGGTGTCTTTTGTTTTATATTCAATTGTGAGAGCACACAAGCCCAATAGAGCGATTTAATGACTAATTAGGTATAGATATACCTCTTTTTTTATTTAATATCTATTAGGGCATTTAAACGCCAAATTTATTCTTTTGGCTCTGATTCTCCATCAGTGGTAGATTTGGATTCTTCCGCTTCTTTCTTTAACTCTGCTTGATATTGTGCATCCTTGGTTGGGTCGTATGCTACAACCTGGAACTGTGTCATAATATCAAGTTGGCGATGGTACTTTGCACATAGAGCACGATAGTCTTTCACAAATCCATCAGTACGCTTGTTCTCCATTTTTTCAACTGCTTTTTGCAATTCTTCTTCATTGACTACAGCAGAAAACGGAACAGCGTTTTTCTTTGTTTTGCCAACATTCTTTTTGTTTGCCATAACTTATCTTTCTTAATTAATTAATTTTACAACCCCGACCATATACTCCCATTACTAGTAGGCGTAGGCATATAAGCGAATTTCGTATATATACCCATCACTACAATACGGTTAATCGCCTCCCAGAGCGAAACTTATATTGTGAGTTGAAATGCCTAAAAATAAAATCGGCACATCTTTACCAAAGCAGTAGGTCGGATATTCACTACTGCCAACTGGGGATGAGCTGTGTTGTTCCAACTCATAACTAGCATTGTATAAAATTATATTATACTAACGTAATCCCCAAATGGGAGCAGTAGATATACTACTTTGTAAATAGACACTTGTTGTTTAAAGCGAGCAAGTTTCTAATCCCTCGCTATGGGTAATTGTTGCACATAACCATTATATCACACGGAAAGAATCATGTCAATACCTCTATAAAATTTGGTGTAAAGGTTATCCACAGCTTGATGCTTGCACTATTTTAAATAGTATGCTAAGATTAAATTGTTAGGTTAATAAATTAAGAGACAAATTTATGACTTTTAAAAAAGTAAACTTAAATCCAACTGGTAAGAATGTTGGAGATTGCGTTATTCGTGCTATAATGAGAGCAGAGAAAAATAGTTGGCAAAAAACATTTATGGAGTTATGTAGGATAGGGCACGATATATATCAAATGCCAAACTCTAAAGATGTGTATAGGAAATATCTAAATGAAAAAGGATGGAGCAAAATGCCGATGCCTAGATTTGAAAATCGCAAGAGATACACCGTGAGAGATTTTATAAATGAATTTAATAAAGGAATTTATATCATTGAAGTTGCTAGACATCTAACAATAGTTGAAGATGGAGTTCTCATTGATAGTTGGGATTGTGGTTATAAATGTGTTGGTAATTATTTTAAAAAATAATATGAATGAACAATTAATTCAACAATTCAAAGATAGAAAAATATCTGCAAATGAAATTTTTACTATCAAGGAAATTAGTAAGGTAGATGCTTATAATTTTGTTAAGCAATATCATTACTTGGCTGAAGCAAAATTCTTTTCGCACTATTCATTTGGTCTATTTAACTTAGATGAGTTGGTTGGTGTTGCAACATTCTCAAATCCACAAGGTGTGTTTGCATTAAAAAGTTGGTTTTCACTAGACAATCAAGACCAATCAATTTTGGAATTATCAAGACTATGCTTATTGCCAGCTCTTAATGGTTCTAATGCAACATCGTTTTTGCTAGGTAGAAGTATAAGACTTTTGAAGCCGAAGAAAATTAGAGCAGTTATAACTCTAGCTGATGATAGTAGGCACGTTGGTAGTATTTATCAAGTTTGTAATTTTAAATACTACGGTCTAACTAATAAGCAAAAAGATTTTTATTGCGTTGATGGAAAAGTAAATGCACGTGGTGAAACGAAGGACAAAAGAGGAGTTTGGATGGATAGAACAAGGAAGCATCGCTATGCCTATATCATTGACCCTAA
>ERZ724519.46-NODE-46-length-41265-cov-6.372555_pt1 | contig 41265 bp, 30 predicted proteins | sample MGYA00376052_ERZ724519 | MGnify/ENA primary metagenome ERZ724519 (study PRJEB28724, sample SAMN07190883) | activated sludge metagenome | isolation source: activated sludge of sewage treatment plant in Hong Hong | place: Hong Kong | collected 2016-03-17 ... | reverse complement strand
AATGGTGTGATGCGGCTTGCTACCGCAAAGGACGAGATTGTTCCTCTTCAGGACTATCGCGTTCAGTCAAACCGCGCCTACTTGGTCATCGTGCTTCTGAGCCGCGTGATCTCCAAGCTTGGCGAGCTGGCGGTGGTCGATACCGAGGTCATCGAAAACCTGTTTTCGACCGATCTTGCGTATCTTCAAGAATTCTATCGACGCATAAACGAAGAAGGCGCTCCCCGCGTGCATGCGAAGTGCCCCTCGTGCCAGCACGAGTTTGACATCGACTTGCTCGGGGGAGGGGATGGCCGCGTTGTCGGCCAGGGGGGATAACGAGCTACCCCCTGGAGCAGTTGTACCGGGAGGTAGCCTACATCGCCTATCACTTCCACTGGCCGCTGGAAGACGTGCTCAACATGGAGCACGACGAGCGGCACATCTGGCTGCGTGAGATCGCTCGCATCAACCGCGAGATCAACGACGCCAGAAAGCGCGGCTAAGCCCGCTCTGTCCGTCCCATTCAGTCCGTCCGGTCCGTGCACCACGCAGACCAGACGGACTTTTCTTTTTTCCCCGTACGCAGCGACTGCCTCGTTTTCCCTGTCTCCACTTTGTACGTAGAGAAACGCATTTTTTTGAGGAAATGCGCCTACGTTGTCGGGTAAAATAGTCGCGCACTCGTCTCTAAAATCCGCTGTTGTGCGACGGTGAGCCCGTCTGCACAAGGCGTGATGACGATGGACTTTGGTGCGTCCGTCCCGAAGCGCTGGGATGGTCGCTCCCACTCAGCTCGTCAAAGGAACTTGCATGGCACCCCGAGAGATCAGACCACCTGGCGTATATCCACTCGGTGCAGGCGCGCGCTTTACCTCGCTGACCATCGCGGACACGCACGTCGTTGGCTTCGTCGGTATCGCCAACCGTGGCCCGCTCGATGTGCCGGTTCAGCTTCAGTCGTGGGCAGAGTTTGTCGAAGTCTACGGCGCGAGCAGCGAAGGCTATTTGGCTCGTGCCGTCGAGGGCTTCTTCCTAAACGGCGGTCGATCCTGTTTCGTGGTGCGCGTGGCTCGTCGTCCGCGCGCAGGTCAGCGTCTGGAGCCGTATCACGCGCTGCAAGCCGACCGTGTGCTCAAAGACGCATGGGACAAACCGACGCTGCGGGTGCTGGCGCTCAACGAAGGCCGCTGGGGCAACAGCGTGTGGGTGAAGACGACGCGCAGTACCGGGGCCAAGACGCTGCTGACGCTCGATCTTCCCGTCGGTGCCGGTCAAGCGCGAGTGACCTCGACGCGCGGGATCGAAAAAGGGTCGCTGCTGCGGATCTTTGACCGCGACAACAGCGACTACATCGTCGTCACCGACATTGACGAAAAGAACAAGGTGCTGTCGTGGGGCTCCGAGACGCCGGTGGTTCGTCGCTATGCAGCGGCGGCACCAACCTACGTCGAGGTGATCGAGTTCGAGGTCTACGCTTCGCTGCGTGACCGTCGAGAGGTCTTCAAAGGGCTTCAGCTTCATCCGCTGTCCCGTCGCTACGCACCGCGTATCATCAACGAAGAGTCGTATCTGATTCGGCTCGAAGACCTTAGCTCCAGCTCGCCGTGGCCGAACAACCTGCCGCTGGAGTCCCCGCTCGATAAGCTGACCGGCGGACGCGACGGCACCGAAGGCATCACCGCCGAAGACTTCATTGGCTACGATAGCGGGCTCGACGACAGGCGTGGCCTGATGACGCTGGAGCACGTTGAAGACGTCGGCGTGATCTGCGTTCCCGACGCGATGCTGGCCTACAAGAGCATGTCGGTTCCCGAGGCACGCAGCTACGTTCAGCACATCCATGACGCGATGATCGGCATCTGTGAGCGCTCGCAGGACCGCTTTGCCATTCTCGACGCGCCGGATACCCGCGACATCGAAGAAGTGCGACGGATGCGTCAGCGTCTGACGACCAGCTTTGCGGCGATTTACTTTCCGTGGGTCGTCGTCGCCGGTCAAAACGGCACGCAGCACAAGGTGCCACCGTCGGGATTTGTCGCTGGAGTGTACGCCCGCACCGAGCAGCAGAGCGGCGTTCACAAAGCGCCCGCCAACGAGCAGATCCTGGGCCTCACGCAACTTACGCTCCCGCTGTCCGATGATCACCTTGGACAGCTCAACTCCGAGGGGATTAATACGATTCGTTCGATGACGGGACGGGGCATTCGCATCTGGGGCGCTCGGAGCTGTTCCGATGCAGAAGAATGGCGTTATCTGAATGTGCGGCGCTTGTTTATTATGCTGCGCCGAGCCATTGAAAAAGGAACACAGTGGATATCATTTGAGCCCAATACTGTAGAGACCTGGTCGCTCATTGAACGCGAGGTATCGTCGTTCTTGAGCGATCTCTACATTAAGGGATATTTCGCTGGAAACTCGACCGAAGAGGCATTTATCGTGAAGTGTAACGAAGAGACGAATCCGCGAGAAATTGTCGAGAGCGGTCGTCTCGTTGCCGAAATTCGGGTCGCACCGGCAATTCCGGCTGAATTTATCTACTTTACGATTGATCAACAAATGGGCGAACGCGTTGAACCGCGCTGAGCAGAGAGGTATCTAAGACATGTCACGCCGCGAGGCATTGCCTGTTTACTACTTCGCCGTTGAGATCAAAGGGATTCAACAAGGCTTCTTCCGCTCGTGTTCTGGGCTGAAGTCTGAATCCGAAGTCGTGACGATTCAAGAAGGCGGAGTCAATACGACTGAGCTGAAGCTCATGGGTGTAAATAAATATTCCAACATTGTCCTGAAGCAAGGATTTGTTGGTCCCGAGCTTTGGTCTCTGCGGCAAAACTATGTCAATGATGAACCAGGCAAGAAGATGCAGCGCATCGACGGCCTGATTGTTCATTATGGTCCAGGCGGAAAGCGTCTTCACAAGTGGCGCTTTCGCAAAGCCTGGATTTGTAAGTGGGAAGGCCCAGAGTTTGACGCCACGAAGAACGAGATCTCCGTTGAGACGATTGAAATCGCTCACGAAGAGCTGACCTACGAAGGCTAACCATGTCGGAATCAGAGCGAAATTCGTCGGCACCGGACTTTACGCCGCTGGGCACCTCGGCCTCGCTGCGGATGCTCGGGTCGGTGATGGGTCGTCTGCAAGGCGGCTCGGCTTCGTCTGCAAACCGGCCTGCGAAGGGTGAATCACCGTCGATGCCCGTTGCGTCTCAGGCCGAGCGTGTGGTCGCGGACGAAAAGAGCGCGGCCCCGTCGCGCGGCTTTGATTCGTCGCTGCCGCAGCTTCAAGTCGCCTGGACACCGCCGGTGTCGCGGATGGCGATGCAGCTGCAAGAGCAGCGCGAATCGACGGCACCGCTGTGGAGCACGCTGCCCAAAGCGGATCTGAAGCCGGTGGTGAGCGCCGTCGAGGCGGATCTTCACTCCTATTTGGAACACCAGAGCGCTGGACGCTCGCGACCGGATATGCCGGTGCTGGCGGGTCAGTCGGGCGATGAATCAGCGGGTGGGTCGCGCAATGGCTCATCGTCGCTGGCTCAGCGAGCGGCGATGGATGCTTCGACGCGGCTTCTGGATGCGGTTCGCGCCCAAGCGGCCTCGCAGGCAATCGCATCGGACAATCGCATTTCGCTGGGCGATTTGACCTTGATTGCATTTGCAGATAGCAAAAAGCAAATGGCAGCGGCAGCGGCACACGCAGAGCACACGCCTGATACGCATCCGCTGAAAAAGGCAATCGATAATTCTGCAAACAAGAAGTTCATGGAGGACCGGAAAGGCTTCGAGACAAAGCTCAAGAAGGTAGCAGAGCTGGCGCTTGATAGCCTGGAAAAGTCCAAGCGGATTGCAAAGGAAAGGTTCGGATCACATGGCTGAACTAGAGAAAGCAGAGCTCCACGACTGCGACCGTGGCAGCAAGTTGACAGTGCTCTTTAACCCCAAAGAGTTTACGGTCGAAAAGCAGGTTCAGTGGACCCAAAAAGAGGGCGCCATGAATGATGAGCCCCCCGAGGAGTTCACCAAGCCGACCCCTGCGAATTTGACGGTAACGCTGCACTTTGACACCTATGAGGAAAAGTCCTCGGTGATGCAATACACGTCACAGGTGGAAAAGCTTGCGCTGATTATCAGCAAAGAAAAGCCACGCCCTCCGCTGTGTAAGTTTGTTTGGGGTAAGTTCGTATTCCAGGGCGTTGTTGAATCCGTTCAGCAGAAGTTCACGATGTTTCTGCGGGACGGCACTCCGGTTCGCTGTGAGGCCACTGTGAAGATGAAGAAGGCCAAGTCAGCAGAGACCGGCAAGAAGTAAGTCAGTCAGAGAGGCTAGTCATGGCGGACTCACAAAGCCCAAAGGTCAGTCTACCGAAAGTAATCGTCGGTGGAAAAGAGATCGAGCTAAGCAATATTTCTAGCTTGGTGGTCAAAAAAGACCTCGATCAACCCGACTATGTGCAAATCTCACTGTCGAACCTTGCTGACAGTGAAAGCGGCGGCGATAAGTTCTCTGCTTCGCTGAAGCCTGGAACGGACTTGATCGTAAAGATCAAGGTCGAAGGCGAAAGCGAGCAAGAGCTTTTCAAGGGCTATGTGCATGGCGACGATCCAACCTACGATGCGCACTCGCCGGTAGGAACAGATCTGCAAGGCATGAATGCAATGCACAAGCTGTCGCGTGGCCGCAAGACGCGCACGTTTACCAATCAAACCGATCAGCAGATCATTCAAAAAGTGATCAGCGAAGCCGGTTTGTCGGTAGACTTTGGACGCGAGCCACCGACGCTGCGACATGAGCACTTGCATCAAAACAACATGACCGATTTGGAGTTTCTGCGTATGCGCGCAGCCCGAACGGGTCGTGTGATTTTCTGCGAAGACAAGAAGATCTTCTATACCAAGCGCGAAAAGGACCAAGGTCCGGTCGCTACGCTCGATTACAACACCGAGGGCAGCGGCGCGCTGGAAAACTTCAAGCCGAAGATGTCGACGGCGGGACAGGTCAAGAAGGTCATCTGTCACGGCTGGGATCCGTTTCAGTCGACGCGCAAAGCGCAGATGATGGAATGCAAAGCCGAAGGTGGAGGCTCGCCGCTCGGTGGGGAAGGCGGCAGCAGCGCATTTGGCGATAATCCAGAGCTGCATGTCTTCGACATTCCGTTCCGTTCCAAAGAAGAAGGCGATCTGCTCGCGAAGTCCATTTTGGAAGAGCGACAGATGAACTTCATCAATGCGGAAGCAACGGGTCTGGGCAATGCACAGATCAAGCCTGGTAAGGTCATTGAGCTGAAGCTGGGTGGTAAAGAAAGTCGCTTCAACGGAAAATACTATGTCGTAGGCTGTGAATTTGCCTATTCGCATAGCAGCTCGGGAATGGGCGAAGGTTCCGGCATGGGCGGCTTTAAAGGCAAATACAAGCTTCAGCGCGACGCGGGCATGTAATCGCGGTGGGGCGAGCTGTCGCCTCGCCTTCGACTGTTCGTACGCACCTTCCCGACAGTTCTTCCTTCCGCTGCGACGCAAACCACATGGACGCACCACGGACTGCACGCCGCCACAAGCTGCGCGTTCGAATTGCAAGAATCGACGCTGCGGGCATGCAGACGGTTTGCCGAGTTGCGGCTCGGCTTGGTAGGGTAAGAGAATGGCAGAGCAAGCGAGTCCGAGTCATGCCTCGGTGACGGTAAAGCGTCGCCGAAGGTGGATATCGGCGCTGCTCTTGTCGACGGTGGGACATGCGCTGCTGTTGCCCTCGCTGCTGTCGCGACTGACGGAAAAGGTCGAGCCGCAGCTAGAGCTGACGTATCTGGAGCCGGACAGTCTGAGTGATCTTCCGTCGCTGGATGACAGTGCGTTGGCGAGCGATCCGACGACGGAGAAGCCGCAGCCAGACAAAAAGTCGCCAGAGCCTCCGAAGAAGGAAAAGGATCCGGTCGAAGAAGCGCTGGCGGAGCGACGGGAAAAGCCGAAGGTTCCAGAGCAGAAGCCGCCGGAAGTAAAGCCGCTGGAGGTGACGGTGATGCCGCACCTCAAGATGGTCGATCAGGATCAGTTTCCCGACGAGCAAGACAACAAAGACGCGCGCTATTTGGCGCAGAAGAACCACGCGGCTGCCGTCGATACGCAGGCGAACTCGCGCAACCTGATTCAGAACATTCCAGGGGAAACGCAGGCGAGCGCACCGTCGGAAAATCAGTCTCCGCAGATCGGGGAAGCGCAGCAGAAGTCGGCGGAGCTACAAGATCGGCCTGGCGATCCGAAGCACTTGCCGCAGCTTGCGCCAGCAGCGACGCCGGTGGCGCGGATGCCGAACCAAGCGGTGGCGATGAACGCGCAGCCCGCGAGCAAGCAGCGCACGCCCGAGGCGCAGAGCGTGGGGCCGGACAAGTCTCCAGGTGGCGAGACGATGCTGGGCGACGGACAGATGCAGCTGAAGCCGGGCGGCGGAACCGAGTCACGCGAAGCGCAAGGCAAGTCCGATCGCGCGGAAGGTGTGGCCGGTGCGCCGGGGCTGAGTCCGTCGCGACTGCGCTATCAAGACTACGATCGGATTGTTGGGTACGACGTGGCGGAGTCCGAGCGACGAACGGCGGCGCGGGCGGAGCGCTCGCAGGGCATGGGTCGCTGGGATCGAATCATGGCGAAGCAGGCGCTGTTTCGGGCGTCGCTCGAAAACTTTACGCCCAATGTGCGCGTCGGAAACCAAAGTGAGCTGGGCACGCGCGCGCATCCGTTTGCGGCCTACATTGCGCAGGTTCACCGTCAGATTCACCGCTTTTGGGGCGATGGTTTTTTGGCGGATCTCGATCGGCGACCGGGAAAAGATGCGTACGATCGAAGCTTGGTGACGGCGCTGGAGATCTCGATCAAGCCCGATGGCACGCTAAACCAGGTGGTGATCGCGAAGACATCGGGGGTGCTGGCGTTTGATGCGGCGGCGATCGATGCGGTCGGTAGCTCGGCGCCGTTTGGTGAGCCGCCTGGTGCGATCAAGAGCCGAGACGGCAACGTCTACATCACCTGGCACTTTCACCGTGATGAGCGGCAGTGTGCGACGGACTTTGTGAACGCGCACATCCTGACGACGCCGCCGAAGCCGGGCAGCTCGCTGCCGGTGCCGACGCCAAGTAAGCCGCTGGTTGCCGCAGCTGGCAAGGCTCGTCCCGAGCCGGAGGTTTCATCGCCTTCGCCGGTGGAGCCGAGCCGGGCCTCGCTGGGTCTGCCTCGAAGCAGTGGCTCACGCGGGGGCGCGGTGGATGCTGCGCCGCCAGTGGCGCCGGTTCGTGCCAGTGCCTTGGCCAAAGTGCCGGACGAAGCGAAAACGGCTGCTGAGCGCTGGCTGGACGCGTTTGAGCACAGAGAGAGCAAGCGGATGTCGGCGGGAAGTGCGCTGCCGTTTACCTCAGGTGGCAAGACGGTGGCGAGCGATGCGGTGACGCTGCGTACGTTTTTTGAGGAGATGATGGCCGAAGGTGTGCCTCGGCACGATCGGCTGCACTTTTACACGCCAAAAGAGATTCAAGCGCGACTGGGTCGTGCGCCGCGTGGTGCGGAGGGCGACGAGGTTGCATTTGCATGGATCGAGCAGGGCGGAGAAGATCTGATCCTGCTGCTGGAGCCGACCGACAAAGGCTGGAAAGTGGTTGGGCTCGAGCGTTAGTCGAAGGTCGCCGGGAACGGGACCTCGTGGTATGGGTCAATGTCATGCGACTGATTCCCTATGCACTGTCCGATGTGGGTCGAAAACGGGCTCACAATGAGGACAACTTTCTTGTCGCGGAAAACTTGGGTCTGTTCGCGGTCGCGGATGGGATGGGCGGGCACCAAGCGGGTGAGATGGCCAGTCGGCTGGCGATCGAAAAGCTGCGGGCGCAGGTCAAGCAGCCGGTGCGATCGGCCACCAAGAACGAAAACCTGACGTCGCTCACTCGGGCGATGATGGTGGTCGGCGCGGACATCTTCGACGCTGCACAAGCCGATCCTGATCTGGAAGGCATGGGCACGACGCTGACGGCGCTGTGGATTCAAGGTCGGCGCGCGTACATTGCTCACGTCGGTGACTCGCGAGCGTATCTGTACCGCGACGGCAAGATTCAGCAGCTTACGTTCGATCACTCGTGGGTGGCCGAGCAGGTTCGCGCGGGCTTTTTGACCGAACAGGAAGCGCGCGAGTCGAGGTTCCGTCACATCATCACGCGATCGGTGGGCTTTGAACGCGATGTCCAGGTCGACGGCAGCGTGACGCCGGTTCGCGTCGGAGACTGTCTGCTTCTGTGCAGCGATGGTCTGTCGAACTTCGTCGAAGAGCCCGATCTCATCGAAGTGCTCAGTCGGCAGCTGTATCGCGATGTGCCGCAGGTGCTGGTCGATCTGGCCAATGCGCGCGGTGGCGACGACAACATCACGGTCGTGCTGATTCACATTGCCAACGATCTGGGGCCCGAAGGCCGTCTGACGCTGCCTGCTTCATAATCAATCGGCTGTGCGCGTTCGCTTCGTCGCTGCGCGCTGGTTTTTTCGCGGGGTCTGCATCGGCGCTTGTCGCGGTCAGACTCGCTCGGTACGATGCGCCGACTTTTCGGTTTCAGGCTTTCTCCACGGAGGCACCGATGCGGCACTCGTCGTCGAGCTGGTTTGGTCAACTGGGTCTGATTCTGGGTCTTTCCGTCGCGCTGTCAGGCTGCGCGGTCGATCCTCGCGATGCGGGAGACGACATCGTCACCGGCACGCCGGGCGGAAACGAAAGCGATCGCTGTGTTCGTGGTGAGACGCGCTGCTACGGCGGTGCGCTTCAGTCGTGCGACAGCGGAACGTACAAGACGAGCAAGGTCTGCGGCACAGGTCAGATCTGCGATCCGAAGCGCGGCTGCCTCGACTGCTCGCCGGTTTTGCCGACAACCTGCGTCGGTGACAAAGTTCACACCTGCAACGCCGATGGATCGATCGGCACGGAACAGGAAACGTGTCAGCCCAAAGCCTGCTCGGGCGGTCGCTGCTCGACGGTGTGTAGTCCTGGTTCCGAGCTGATCTACGTCGTCGATTCGGACAATCGCTTGCTCAGCTTCAATCCACGCGACGGAAAGTATGAGTTCAAGCTGATCGGCACGCTGTCCTGCCCAGCGGGAAGCTCATTTGGCGGCGGCAAAGCGACACCGTTTTCGATGGCCGTCGATCGCCAGGCGCGCGCGTGGGTTCTTTATTCCAGCGGCGAGATCTTTTGGGTCAGCACCACCGACGCATCGTGCAAGTCGAGCGGCTTTGCGAAAAACCAGAGCAGCTTCGAGACCTTCGGCATGGGCTTTGTGTCCGACGCAGAAGGCAGCGAAAAAGAGACGCTGTTCGTCGCGGGCGGATCGTATTCGAACCAAAATGTCGCAAACCTCGCGTCGATTGATGCCTCGACGCTGAAGCTGTCGAAGATCGCGGGATTGAGCCTGTCGGGTCAGAGCAGCCCCGAGCTGAGCGGCACCGGCAAGGGCGAGCTGTACGGTTACTATCCCGGCGGCAGCCCGTTCATCGGTCAGATCGACAAGGCATCGGCTGGTGTTCTTCGTCGCTGGACCCTGTCTTCAATGGGCAGCAGTCCGTCGGCTTGGGCGTTTGCGCACTGGGGCGGACGCTTCTACATGTTCATCACGGCCAACGTCGGAGTGTCGACGCGATCGATGGTGTATGAGTTCGATCCCGCAACTGGAAAGGCCGTCGAGATCAAGACCAGCGCGAGCTATCGCATCGTCGGTGCGGGTGTCTCGACGTGTGCGCCCGTGATCATCGGCTGATGCGGCGTTAGCTGGACTTGGACAGACGGGCGGCGGCGAGCAGCTCGGTAAAGGCTTCGTCAAAGCGTCCGGTGCGGGCGCGAAGCCGAGCCAAGCGATCGTGCAGATCGGCGCTGTCTTGCGGGCTGGTTGCTTGTGACTCGGCAAAGGCTTGTTCAGCGGCCAAAAAGTCGCCACCTTGAACCAGCGCGTCGCCGAGCGCTCGACACAGCAGCGCACGACCAGGACCGCTCGTCGTGTAGTGCAGTCCAGCGCGCAGCGTCGCAATCGCTCGCGGCGGGTCTTTGAGCTTGAGCAGCGCCGTCGCATAGGCCATTCGCGCTTCGTAATACGACGGGATAAGCTGCACCGCCGCTTGCAGATCCTGACACGCATCGTCGAGCTCATTGCTCTTTAGCTCGCTGAGCCCGCGAGTGTAGTAACGACGAGCCATGATCGCGCTCATCAGTCGATCTCCAGGAGGCCAAAGCGTCCACCGGGGCTCTCGGGCTTTTCAACCTGGGCTTTGGCCGGTGCGGGTGGAGCCGCTGAAGGTGCAGGCTGAGCAGCCGGTGCTGCCGTCGGACGAGCCGCTGCGGGTCGCGCTGGAGCTTGTGCCGGTGCTTGGGTCGTCGCTGGTGCTACAGCTGGCGTCGCCGGTCGCGTCGGTGTGGTCGGGGCGCGGGTTCCGGTTGCGTGACCGACGGCATAGGCACCGGGCGCTGCGCTGTCACGAGGCTCTGGTGCAGCAGCGGGAGCAGGCGGCGCTGCGACGGGGGCTGGAGCCGGAGCGGGCATCGGCTGGACGCTGACAACGCGCTGAACAGGCAGTGGCTCGGGGCGACTCTCTGCCGTCTCCAGCGGATGCAGTCTTCCGTCGACGCGAACCATCACGCGGCCACCCTGGATTTCAAACAGACGAAGCTCCGGCAGATCGAGTCGGAGCTGAAGCCGCTCCATCACCTGCGCAAAGCCAAGTCCCGACAGCTCGTCTTGCAGCTGCATCGCCGGTGGTGCTCCGCCATCGATGACGTACTGACGGAAGACGTGGGTCAGGATCTCCAGTAGCTGCTCGGGCTCATAGCGTCCGAGTGCCTCGCGAATCTCTCGGGTCTGGCGACGTGGGTCAATGCGATCGCTCATGGTTGTCCTTGCCTTACAAAGCGCAGAAAAAATCGGCTCTTGGAGCTAAGCCAGCGGCTGATTCAGCGCTGAACCTCCGACGAGCGCCGTCGGAAGTTCCGCACCCATCGTCGCACACTGAACCAGCGCGCACTGATCCACCACCGCGTCGCGGAGCAGCGCTCGTTGTAGGTTGCACTTGATGAGCAGCGCGCGTTTCAGATCCGCACGCAGCAGGTTGGTCGACGTAAACTCCGTCTCAATCAGCGTCGCATCGGTTAGCTGCGCTCGGATCAGCTCTGGCGCACCGTTTTCGACGCTGACTTTGACCTTGATGAGCGTCGCGCCGCGAAACTTGATGCCGTAGGCGCGATTGGGAAACAGCTGACAGTTGCCCAGATACGCTCGGTCGGCGCGCAGGTTGTCCATGTCGCAGCGACCAAACTCGGTGTGCTCGATGAGCGCTTTGTCCAGGCACAGCTCGGTCAGGTTGCAGTCGGTAAAGACCGCTCGATGGAGCGTCACCGACGACATGTTCGTGCTTCGCGCGCTGGTCCGCAGAAACTTGGTGCGGCTTAAGTTGGCGCCGGTCAGGTTCGCTTCGTCGATCGAGCAGTCCTCGAACGTGACGTCGCTTAGATCGGCTCCGACGAGCGAAATCCCTTGGAGCCACAGCTTTTTGATGGTGCAGCCGCGCAGCTCGCGATCGCGATACCGAATCAGCAACTGCTCTTTGCTTTCGACGACGTCTGACATATCCCAGTGCTCGCTTTCCGTCGCTAACTAGCCCATTCCAAACTCGCTCTGGGAGTTGGTGTTCCCGCGCAAGTCCTGTTGCTGCTGCTCTTTTTCGTACTGCTTGAGCGCTTCTTTCATGACCTCGGTCATGTGCGCTTTGAGATCTTTGGCGTACTCGTCAAACGCGTGCTTTTCCGTCTCCGCACCGAACTCTGCGGCGTACGCATCTTGCTCGCCGTGCGCTTCCCGTTCCATCGGCGACGACGGATCGCCCGCGCCGTGAAAGTGCAGACCGCGCTGCTGCTGACGGACGTGCGTCAGCTCGTGTGCGAGCAGTGCGCCACCTTGCACCGTCGAAAAGTTGCTCTGCCAGCCTTCGCGAACCAGGATCATCTCGGTTCCACCGACAGTGACTGCGTCGGCGCGATAGCGTGACGTCACTTCTTCGGCGAGCGGTCCTCGGTAAATACGAACGCCACCAAAGCTTCCGCCGAGACGACGTTCCATCGCCGAGCGCGTGTGCAGATCGAGCGCTTCACCGCGACCCGAGTCACGCACGATCAGCTTCGACAGCGCCGTCGGGTCGTACTTCCGCGTGATTTCGTGATCCAAGCGAAAGGTTTGCTCTTCTTTGTCCTGCGGAGCAGGGCCAGCTTGCTTGGTCATAAAGACTCCTCGCGTCTTAGCCAGTTTACTTCATTTCGGTTATCGGAGGAGCCGGCTTGTCGGTTGTCATCTCTCGACGAGAAGAACCCTTGCGAAGCGTCAAAGAGTGTGATGAAAGTGGCACCTTCACCGACACGCACTTCCGTCTGGAACCGCTGTCGGTTTCTCTGCGCGAGCCGTCCGTCGCGTTCCCCTCGAGCGCTTGACCGACCCATTCATCGTGACAAAAAGACCGCGAACATGACAGCAAACCATTCTTCTTCGTCGACGGAACCGACGCGGAGCGACTGGGCGGCGCGCGATCTGCGCTGTCTGTGGCATCCGTTTACCCAGCAAGCTGAGTGGCAGCCGCTCGTGATCGTCGCGGGCGACGGGAACTACCTGATCGACGAGCACGGTCAGCGCTATCTCGACGGAGTTTCGTCGCTGTGGGCGAACCTTCACGGTCATGGTCATCCGCGAATCAATGCCGCGATCGCTGATCAGCTTGGCAAGCTCTCGCACTCGACGCTGCTTGGGCTGAGCCATCCGCCTTCGATCGAGCTTGGGGAGCGGCTCGTCGCGCTCGCACCGCCGGGACTTTCGCGGGTGTTCTATTCGGATTCAGGCAGCACCGCCGTCGAGGTTGCCTTGAAGATGGCGTTTCAGTTTCACCAGCACGGCGGCGACAGCAAGCGGCAGCGCTTTTTGGCGCTTCAGAACGCCTATCACGGCGACACGCTCGGGTCAGTTTCCGTCGGTGGAATCGATCTGTTTCATCGCCTGTTTTCGCCGCTGCTGTTTCATACCGATCGCGTGACTGCGTCGATCGATGCGCTCGAAGCAGCGTTTGCCCAGCACGGCTCCGAGCTGGCGGCGTTTGTCGTCGAGCCGCTCATCCAAGGTGCCGCCGGAATGCTGCTTCAGCCGCCGGGATTTTTGCAGGCCGCGCGATCGCTCTGTGATCAGCATGGTGTGCTGCTGATTGCCGACGAAGTGGCGACGGGCTTTGGGCGAACCGGCAAGATGTTCGCGTGTGAGCACGTCGGTGTCTCGCCGGACTTTCTGTGTGTCGCAAAAGGGCTGTCAGGCGGTTACTTGCCGCTGGCTGCGACGCTGACGACCGAGCCGATCTATCAGCGCTTTTTGGGACGACGCAGCGATCTGAAGACGTTTTTTCACGGACATACGTTTACTGGCAACCCGCTCGGCTGTGCGGCGGCGCTCGGTAGCTTGCAGGTGTTTGAAGAGGAACAGGTGCTCGCGTCGCTGCCAGGCAAGATTGCGACGCTGACCCGTGCGCTCGACGTGGCGTTTGGACTGCACCGTCATGTTCGCGAGATTCGCCAGATCGGCCTGATGGTCGGCATCGAGCTGGGACAGGACAACCAGCGGCCTTTCCCGCCGGAGCTGGCGCTGGGTGCGCGCGTCTGTGAGCAGGTTCGTCGTCACGGTGTGATCCTGCGTCCGCTCGGCGATGTGCTGGTGCTGATGCCGCCGCTGTCGATCACCCTCGATGAGCTACGCCATTTGGTCGATGCGACGCGACGAGCGCTCGACGAAGTGCTGGCCAGCTTGGATCGTTCGCAGCCATGAAGCGCTTCGTGGTCGTCTCTGGAACCGATACCGGCGTCGGAAAGACAACGATCAGCGTCGCACTGCTCGCAGCCTGGGCCAGGCGCGGCTGGACGGTTCGTCCTTGCAAGCCGATCGAGACGGGAATCAGCGATCGCAGCGTCCGAACCGATGCGGCTCGACTGGCGGAAGCGGTGGGTCTGGTGGAATCTCAGACGGCGATCATGCGCTTTTCGCTGCCGGTGGCTCCCGAGGCGGCGGCGAGAGCAGAAGGTCAAGCGATCGATCCCGATCAGCTCATCGCGCAGTGTCAGCAGCTTCCGGGCGATCGGATCTTGATCGAAGGCGCGGGAGGTCTGCTGGTGCCGATCGCGCCGGGCTTTGTGTTCGCGGATCTGGTGCAGGCTCTTGGTGCGTCGCTGCTTGTGGTGGGACGGACGCGACTTGGCACCATCAACCATACGTTGCTGACGCTGTCGGAAGCGGCGCGCCGAAGTCTGCCGATTGCGGGGATTGTGCTGAACCAGCTGAGCGACGACAAAGGCCCGGAAGATGAGGACAATGCGCGGCTTATCGCACAGCATGGCGGACTGACGCCGCTCGGTCCGTTTCCGTGGAGTCCGCAGCAAGATGCGCAGACGCTGGCCGCGCTGGCAGAGCAGCACTTGCCGATCGCGCAGCTCTTTGCGCAGTCCTTTGCGGGCGCAGCTTCGGTGTGAGCGCGGCGTACAGCGCATGACCAGCCGAAGTGACTTGGTAAAACGGCTGGCGACATCTATTTGGTCGGTCCAGGCTTGTATATCGACCGGTCGGTCAAAAAGACCTGGCAGCGACTTGACCGATCGTTCAAATTAACCAGCGATGCGCAAGCGCAGCGATCAGAACGCGGCAAACGACCGCGCCGCCGACTCTCCGAGCGGAAGTGTTCCTCCAGCCAGCTCTCCAGCCGATGCCCGGCAGCGGATCTGCTTGGCTGCCTTTCAGCTGTTTGGAACGCGCGGCTATTCCTGTACGTCGATGGCCGATATTGCCGATGCAGCGTCGGTCAAGAAGTCGATCCTCTACTACTACTACTACAACAAAGAGGATCTGTATCAGTCGCTGCTCGTCGAGAGTGCGATTCATCTGCGCAACCTGCTGCACGAGGGACTGCGTAGCGCGGGCTTTGCGGTCGAGGATGTGGTCGCGCGTGGCTTTGCCGGTGTCAGTGCGGAAGCCTCGCTGTCGACGATGGCGGACACGATCTTGCGACTGGCGAGAGAAAACCGTGAGTCGGTTCGCTTCTTTTTGTCGCACATCTTCGCGGTCGATTCGGATCGTCCGCCGTGTAGTGCGGTGCCGATCGAGCAGGTTCCTCAGACGCTGATTTATGCTGCGACCGAGGCTGGCGTTCAGTCGGGCGAGCTAGCGGGCGATCCGCGCATGCTCGAGAGCCTGATCCTCGGTGGCATCCAGGTTTCCGTGATTCGTCATCTTCGCTCGCCGGAGCAGTTTCCTCTCCCGACGGGAACAGGACAGGCTCTGGTCCGAGCGGCTCTCAGGGGATTTCGTCCCGACGTTGCGGGACAGCCAGGCGATGCAGATCGTCGGGCGAAGCAGGGCGGCGCGAGCCGTCGGGTAAAGAGGATCAGCCGTGCGTAAAGCAACACTGTATTTGCTGCTTTTGACAACCGTTTCGCTGAGCGCCTGTAAGAAGGATCAGGCCAAGGGCGCAGCGACGGCAGCAGCTCAACCGAAGATCTTACGAGTCGAGACCGCGGGTGCTGTGAAGCACACGTTCAGCGGTCGACTGCCGATCACCGGTGAGCTAAAGCCCGTTCACGAGGTGACGCTCAAGTCCAAGGTCGGTGGAACGGTGGTTCTGCTGAACTTCGACGAAGGTGACGCCGTCAAAAAGGGCGATCTGATTGCCAAGATCGACTCGGGAAACCAGCAGGCGCAGCTTCGATCGAATGCCGCTGCGGTGGCGATTGCCGAAGCGCAGCTTTCGCGAAGCCGGGCCGAGTTTGAGCGCGTCAACCACGATGCCGAGCGCGTTCAGAAGCTGCATGGCTCGGGCGCGGCGGATCAGAAGACGTTTGACGACTCCAAGAGCGCGCTCAAGCTGGCGAGTGTGTCGGTGCAGGCGGCGATGGCGCAGCTTGATCAGGCGCGTGCGGTGCGCGATCTGGCGAAAAATGCCGTCGGTGAAACCAAGTACATTGCGCCGATCTCAGGTGTGATTGGTCGTCGTGGTGTGTCGCTGCATGAATACGTCGACACGATGAAGAACCGCGACATCGTGACGATCGTCGACAACTCGGCGATGGAGCTGGTGGCGCAGCTGGCGGCGGACTTGGCGTCGGGAATTACCAAAGGCGCGCGCGTCGAGTTTCAGGTAAATGCGCCGACGCCCAAGACGCTGACCGGTGAAGTGACGGCGGTGAGCCCGACGGTCGATCCTCGGACGCGAACGATTCGGCTGCGGGTGCGCATTCCGAACACTGAAGGCGTGCTCAAAGGTGGCATGTACGCGACGGGAAACGTCATCGCAGGCGGCGAGCGTCAAGGCATCGGAGTTCCGCAGGTGTCGATTCGCGAAGAAGCGGTGTCGCCGCCAGCGGATCTCGATGGTGACGGTGAAGACGACAAGCAGAGCGTGGTGTGGCGCATCGTCGGTGAGACTGCTGAAAAAGTGGTGGTTCGCACTGGTGTGACCGATGGAGACATCACCGAAATCATCGGTGGCATTGCCGCAGACGATCGAGTGGTGGTGTCGTCGCCGACTGGACTGAAGCCCGGAAGCAAGGTTGTGGTGCAGAACACCGCGCCGGTGGCTCAGCCGAAGAATCCGTAGCAACAGATGACCGACTGCGCCGAGTGAGACAGCTTCGGCGCTTGGGTGGAGGACACCGTGGTTCTCTCAGATATTTCCATCAAACGGCCCGTGTTCATCACGATGATCATGCTGGCCTTCGTCGTGCTCGGCGGCTTTGCGTTTCGGCGCTTGTCCGTCGATGAGTTTCCGAACGTCGATTTGCCAGTCATTACCGTCACGACCGTCTGGCCCGGCGCTGGTCCCGAGTCCGTCGAAAGTGACATCAGCAAAAAGATTGAAGAGTCGCTCAACACCGTCGCTGGCGTAAAGCAGATCAGCTCGCAGTCGCTGGAAGGTGTGTCGAGCGTCGTCGTCGTGTTTCACCTGAACGTCAAGATCAACGACGCGGCCAACGACGTGCGGGAAAAGATCTCGCGCATCAAAGCGGACCTGCCGCAGGACGCCAAAGACTCGCTGATTGAGCGTCTAGACCCCGGTGACAAGCCGATCTTGGCGCTGGCGCTGTCGTCGGATTCGATGTCGCTCAAAGAGCTGACCGAGCTGGCCGATTCGTCGCTGCGCAAGAAGCTGGAAAACGTGCCGGGTGTCGGTAAGGTGACGCTCGTCGGTGGTGCGAAGCGGGAAATCGAGGTTCTGCTCGATCCGGCGCGACTCGATGCGCGCAGCCTGCTGCCGACGGACATCATCAACGGACTGAAGTCGTCGAACCTCGACTTGCCGGCGGGCCGCATCGAGCGAGGCTCGCAAGAGACGCTGCTGCGCGTCGCGGGACGTGTTCGCGAGGTGCGTGAGTTTGCCGAGCTGCCGCTGCGAATGCCGACGGGCGGTGTAACGCGGCTGGGTGATGTGGCGACGCTGCGCGACGGAACGGAAGAAAAGCGAAGCTTGTCGCTCGTCTCGCGCGGGCTGTGGACCGAAGGTGCCGGCGGAGAGTTTCAGGTCAAGCCGTCGGTGGCGCTCGAAATTCGCAAGCAGTCGGGCCAGAACACGGTGCAGGTGGCGGACTCGGTGCGAGAGCGAATGGCCGAGCTGAAAGCCGAGCTGCCGTCGGAAGTTCAGCTCGATGTCGTGATCGATAACTCGGTGTTCATTCGCGCATCCGTCGAGCAGGTGGAAGAAGACTTGCTGCTTGGCGCGATCCTGACGGTGGCGATCGTGTTTCTGTTTCTGCAGAGCTGGCGATCGACGGTCATCACCGGACTGACGCTGCCGATCTCGGTCATTGGCGCGTTTACGGCGATCTGGGCGGCGGGCTTTACGCTCAATCAGCTGACGCTGCTGGCGCTGACGCTGGCGATTGGACTGCTGATCGACGACGCCATCGTGGTTCGAGAAAACATCGTCCGACACGCAGAGATGGGCAAAGACCACGTTCGCGCCGCCAAAGAAGGCACCGACGAGATCGGTCTGGCGGTCTTGGCGACGACGTTTTCGATCATCGCGGTGTTCGTGCCGGTTGCGTTCATGGGCGGCATCATCGGTCGCTTCTTCTTCCAGTTCGGCATCACGATCAGCGTCGCAGTGCTGCTGTCGCTGTTTGTGTCGTTCACGCTCGATCCGATGATGTCGTCGGTGTGGCCGGAGCCTCATCATCAGGACCCGAGCAAGCGCAACTTCTTTATGCGTGCTGTCGCAAGCTTCAACGTCGCGTTCGATCGGATGTCGGTCGGCTATCGCGCCATCATCGAGTGGGCGCTCGCGCATCGGATCGCGACGGTGATTGCGACGACGCTGATCTTTGTTGCGACGCTGGGACTGGGACCGCTCGTCGGATTTTCGTTCTTTCCCGAGACCGATCGTGGCGAGTTCATCGTCATGCTGCGGACTCCCGTCGGTAGCTCGCTGACCTACACCGAGTCCAAGACGCGCGAGATCCTGCACCGCATTCACGAAGACAAGGACATCGCCTACACGTACTCGACGATCGGCGCAGGTGCGACGGGCACCGTCACGGAAGGCCAGATCTACGTCAAGCTGCGCAGCAAAAAAGAGCGCTCGCGGAGCATCTTCAAGATTCGTCCCGACGTGCGTGAGCGAATTGCGCAGCTTGTAGACGTATCGACGTCGGTGGTGGACGCCGGTGGCGTGGGTGGTCCGCAGTCGCCGCTTCAGATCAGCGTCAAGGGTCCAGAGCTGTCGCAGCTCGATACGATCTCGAAGCAGGTGCTGGCGACGGTGCAGGCGACGCAGGGCGCGGTGGACGTGCAGATCAGCCAAGAAAACACCAAGCCGGAGCTGCGACTGTCGATCGATCGTCAGCGCGCGGCAGATCTTGGCGTGTCGGTGGCAGAGATTGCGACGACGCTGCGCGTGCTGGTGGCCGGTGATCTGGCCGGTAACTTCGAAGACAAGAACGCGGAAACCTACAACATTCGGGTTCGCTTGCCGTCGACGGGCCGAACCAGCCAAAAGGACGTCGCGCGGCTGTTTGTGCCCGGTGCGATGCGAGCGGAAGGCGGTCGAACGCTGGTGGCGCTCGATCAAGTGGCGAACCTGTCGCGTGGCGTCGGTCCGTCGAAGATCAACCGAATTGACCTCGCGCGGGAGGTTCGGATTACCGGCGGTGTCGAAGGTCGGCCTCTCGGTGACGTGTCAACCGACATCAAGAATGCCGTCGCCAAGCTGGAGCTTCCGTCGGGCTACGTCGTCGATCTCGGTGGACAGAGCAAGGACCTGAAGGAAACCGTCGGCTACTTCATGGAGACGCTGTTTTTGGCGATCGTGTTCATCTACTTGGTGCTCGCGTCGCAGTTCGAGAGCTTCCTTCAGCCGCTGGCGATCATGCTGTCGCTGCCGCTGTCGCTGATCGGTGTGTTTGCGGCGATGCTGGTGTCGCGCGGCACGATGAACATGATGAGCATGATCGGACTCATCATGCTGATGGGACTGGTGACCAAGAACGCCATCTTGCTCATCGACAATGCGAACCAGCGACGGGCGGAAGGTCTGGGTCGCGAAGAAGCGCTGATTGCTGCCGGTGAGATTCGTCTGCGTCCGATCCTGATGACGACGCTGGCGATGATCTTCGGCATGCTTCCGCTGGCGCTGGCGCTCGGTGAAGGCTCGGAGTTTCGCTCGCCGATGGCACGCGCGGTCATCGGAGGTCTGATCTCGTCGACGGTGCTGACGCTGGTCGTGGTGCCGGTCGTCTACACGTATCTCGACAGCCTCGGACTGTACTTTTCCCGTAAGTTCGGTGGCAGCACCGAGCCGCACACGCCGGGCCATCCGCACCTGCCGCACATCCCGGCGGAGCCAGTGGTCGAGCTTACGCCGCTGCCGATGGCGCGCCCGCTGAGCCAGAGCGAGCTTGCGATCATTCGCGACGGGGATTCGCTACACAAGTAAGCGAGCGACCCGAGCGCCGGTTGAAAAAACGCCATGTCTTCCTCGGAAATCACATGGCACTTGATTGACCGGCGTCGTCTGTGACTGTTATCGTTTTTAAAGCGATTGAAGCTTTTTTACCATGCGGGTCTCCACTTCTTCTCAGCGTGCTTGTCTCCGTCGCAGTTCCTCAACTTTGTGGAGCACCCTCTGTCTGTGGGTCGCGCTATGTGGCCTCTGCGCATGGCCTGTCCACGAAGCGCGTGCCCAGAAGCTTCAGACCGTCAGCATCACTGGCGATCCCGTCGCTCCCAACCCACGCGATACCCAAGGCAAGATCCTCCCTGGCACCGGCCTGTGCGCCGCGTACCGTCCATTTGGTTCTTCGGGCGATCCGTCGACGGTCTTTAAGCCGCGACCCACGGGGTTTCCTGCAGTTGGTGCCAATGACTTTCCCGACTCGCTCAATGCGTACATGGATGGTGCCATTGGCGGTCCGATGAGCGGACTACGGGTCGATGGCACACTGCTCACACCGTTTGACCTAACCAACTTTTTCGACAACGTGAACGGGTCATCGAGAGGTGACTTTGTCAGCACCAGAAATTGCCCTATGTATATGGGAAAGGACAATGGATGCTGGTTTCCAACAGCCCCCAATGATCCTGTGACGCTGGCAAATCCGTTTGGTGCACGCTTTCGTGGATTTATTAATATTTTGCCGGAATGGACAAATCAAGCAATGCACTTTGGCTTCTATTCAGATGAAGCCGTCGCAATGTCGATTTTCACAAAGGCCAAGCCACCAATGGGGCCTGAGTCGAAGTTGGTGATTAGCAGAGGTTCAGTTGCTCAGCAGAAGTGGCGAACAACCAACACGGTTCGATTTGCCAAACCTGGTGTCTATCCGGTTGAAATAACGTACGCTCAGTTTTCGGGATCTGCTGCGCTGGAAATGGCTGTGTTGTTTGATTCCAGCTTCGTAGACATCGACGAAGCCTTTGATGCCGTTGGGGCCAAGCCGCTTGGGACGTATAATTTTTCGTTGGAGTATACGCTGCCAACGCAGTTTTTTCAGACGGCGTCGGGAGTTCTTCCGTATGACGGACAAGCGGATCGCTGCAAGCAGTGTCCGCGAAGTCTGGCCAATGTTCCCAACCAGCCGGCGGGCACTTGTGATTCCGGTATGTTTTGCAATGAAGCGGCGGTCTGTGCGCCGTGCATTGGCGATCAGTTCTGTGGCAAGTCGTGCCGGGAGTGCCTTGCGCCGGAACCGTACTGCATTCGTGATCCACGAGATCCGAATGGCGATTATCAGTGCGCAGAGTGCCGTGACGACCTGGACTGCTCGGCTGGACGCAAGTGCGTTCAAGGCAAGTGCGTAAATCCATGCAACTGCTGCCCTGGTCAGTTCTGTGTACCAACCGATCCGAAAAAGCCTGAAGCGCGCAACTGCTCGCTATGTCGAACCGACGCCGACTGTGGTGGGAGCAAGTGCGATTTGCTCAACGGTCGCTGCATCGACAAGATTCCTGACTGCAATACCGATGATCGCTGCGGCAAGTCGTGCGTCAGCTGCCCCGACAAGACCAAAGACGAACCGCAAGGTGTGCGTCCGTACTGCCTAAACGGCGAGGTCTGCGTCCAGTGTCGTTACGACGCAGACTGCAAAGTGGGTACGTTCTGTCGCAGCGGTGACTGTGTTCCTTGCACCGACGATCGTCACTGTGGTCCAAACTGTAAGACCTGCGGACTGGACTACATCATCGAGGCGGACGGCAGCATTTCCAGCAAGCCTCCGACGGACAAGCCGTTCTGCTACACGCCCGACAATCGCCCCGAGAGCGCCACCTGCGTTCGCTGTCTGGCCGACAAAGACTGTGGCACGGGCGGAACCTGCGATCTCGCGACGCATCAGTGCAGCACCTCATGCGCGACGCCGTGCCCATCGGGACAAGTCTGCAACGGCAACAAGTGCGTCGAGTGTTTCACCAACGCGCAGTGTCCTTGCGGCATCTGCGTCGATGGATCGTGCACGCCAAACTGCGAGAGCAGCACCGACTGCCTTGGAACGCAGTGCTGCTCGAAAGACACCCAAACCTGCGTCTCGGGACGCTGCAAGCCGGGCCTGACCGCGCATGGTGGCGCGCTGTGTTGTAGCGGTGCGCAGGTCGGCTCGACGGACGATCCAATCGCTCCCGGATCCAACCGAGGCCTGTGGATCGCGTCGCTGATGACGCTGCTGTTTTTGGGCCTGTCGCTGGCTCGGAAGGTGCGGAACTAACCGATGCGAGCGCTCCGACTTCTCTTTGCGTCGCTGGCTCTGATTTTCGGGCTGCGTGAGGCAGCTGCGCAGAACGTGCGCTTCGATGTGCAGAACTTCCGCCCGACGCCGGGCCCGCGCGATCTGATCATCGTTCCGCAGTCGCAGCCACTGTCGCACTTGTCGGGTGCCATCGGTGCGTACTTCAGCTTTTCGCTCGATCCGCTGGTGCTGCTAAACAGCGAAGGTCAGCGCGCGGCGGATGTCGTCAAGAACCGACTTGAGCTCGACGTGATGGGCGCCATTGGGCTGTCGAACTGGCTCGAGCTGGGCCTCGTCATGCCGATCGTGCTGTTCCAGGAGTCGTCGAACCTGGAAGTCATCGGCGAAGAAGGTGAGATCAAGTCCAATGCCGTCGGTGATCTGGCGGCGATGTTCAAGGTTCCGTTCGTTCGGCGACTGTCGTATGCGAGCGGCTTCGGTGTGGCGCTGCAAGGTCGCGTAAACTTCCCAACGGGCGATCAGGATGCGTTTGCCAGCGACGGACGTGTGACGTTTACTCCGAGTCTGATCGCGGACTATCGCTTTGGGAACGGCATCTTGCTGGCGCTGCAATCGGGTGTTCACATTCGGCCTGCGATCGAGTTTATGGACGTGAAGCTCGGTCCGGCGTTCGTCGGTGCAGCCGGTGTGGAGCTTCCGGTGGTTCGTCGCTGGGGACTGGGCGCTCTCGGTGGTGTGTACTTCAACGTGCCGCTGCAAGTGCTGCCCGAGTCGATTCGTCAGATTCCCGCCGAAGCGATGCTGGGTCTGCGCTGGTATGCGTCGTTTGGCGTGACGTTTACGACGGGCTTTAACTTTGGTGCTGACTGTGGCTTTAGCATCCCGACGTTTCGATACTTTTTGTCGGCGGTGTGGGTGCCGGGCAAGACGCGCGAATACGAAGCGATCGAGAGCTTCAAGAAGCCTCCCGACGATCCCGACGGTGACGGTCTGATTGCTCCGGTTGATCACTGTCCCGAAGAAAAAGGTCCGGCGGAAAACAACGGCTGCCCCGAGCGAGACACGGATCGCGACGGAATCGTCGATCGGATTGATGACTGTCCGACGCTGCCTGGTCGCAAAGCGCTGCACGGCTGCCCGCGTGTCTATGCCGACAAGAACAAGATTCGCGTGCTTGAGCGAATTCACTTTGCGACGGACCGCGAGGAGATCCTGCCTGAGTCGGCGAGCCTGCTCGAAGAGATTGCCGAGTACATCAAGGCGCATCCCGAGTGGCTGGAGATCCTGATCGAAGGTCACGCCGACGTGCGCGCGGATGATGCTTACAACCTGGCGCTGTCTCAGCGACGAGCGAACTCGGTGCTCAATCGCTTGCTGCTGCGCGGAGTCGAGCCGGGGCGGCTGCGGGCGCAGGGCTTTGGCAAGAGCCGTCCGATTGCCGACAACAGCACCGAAGATGGCATGGCGCTGAACCGTCGCGTCGAGTTCACGATCCTAAAGGTTGCACCTGGCCATCAGCTCCCGTCGGTGGCTGGGCCGGAGCAGCTCAAGGTTGAGCCGGTGATCATACGGAGCCAGAACTAAGATGCGAGCGGGGGGGCTGGCCAGTCTGGGCATCGCATCGACGCTGCTTGGGGTCGGCTGCTATCAGGGTGAGTGGCGGCAGGGCATTGAAGTTCCGATCTCAGCGACGGCGCGGCTTAAGACCGTACGCACCGTCGAGACCTGGGAAATGTCCGAGCCCGGGAATGGCTATGTGCTTTCGGTCAAAGGCTCGACGACGCCACGCTGTCGACACGCGCTGTACGGAAAGACGCGTCGCACCGATACCGGCACCTTCGAGCGACTCGGTGGCAACTGGTGGAAGGGCGCAGCGATCGTCACGGGCATCGCGGGCGGCGCGGGCGTTGGCATCGGTGCGGGTGGCTGGATTGCACAGATGGATCCCAAGATCGGCCCGCCGATTACCTACGCAGCCGGTGGTGCCATCGCTGCGGGTGGTTTGGCGAGCTGTCTGGCGTCGATCTCATACGGGAGCAAGGCGCGCTATGCGTTTTGTGGAATCCTGACCGGACTTGGTGCTTCGATCCTGGCAGGTGGAGCGCTCTCGACGCTGCCAGGCACCAGCTCGACGACCACACCGATTGTGGGTGGTTCGTCGTCGTCCGCGTCGTCCGCTTCGACGCCACTTATCGACACGGCCACCTTTCAGACGATCGCGTTTGCGGGCGGAGGTCTCGTCGGTGCTTCGATCCTGACCGGGATCATCGGTCACGCGTGGCAGGGAACCGAAGATCGCGTTCGCACCGTCGATAGCGCCAGCTCGTCGATTTGGGATGATCAGCAGCCAGAAGCAGCCTGTAATGCGCCCTCGTCGGTGGTTGCGCGAAGTGCGGTGCTGCAAATCGTCGCCGACAACATTCCGTCGGGTGCGGGCAGCGAGGAACGTCCGCTCAAGGTTCGCGTCCAGCCGATCGGTCCCGGCGCGCAGATGGTTGATCTGCGCTGGGTTCGTCAGGCACTGCCACACTGTGGTGTCCTGCGTGTGAAGCTGCTTCCCGACGTCAATTATCCGCCGTATAGCGATGACTACACGCCGGTGGTTTCGCCTGATCTCATTGGTCAGTCGGTGCGCCCGGTGTTTACGCAGATTGTGCCCGCCGAAGGGGTGGAGCTGGCTCCGCTCGCGGAAGGGACCAAGCCGCTCGTCGGAAAGCCCTATCTGCACGGTCTGTCGTCCGAGACGCTGAAGGCCGTTGATCGAGCCTGTAGTGGAGAGCCTGCCGCACCGAGCAAGGCGAAGCCGAAGCCAGCCCCAGCGCCGGTTCCGCATGTGCCAGTCGATGTGGTGCAGCCCGTCGATCCAAGTGTTCCCGTCGAGAGCCTGTCCGATGCGCCGCCGGTGGTTGCTCCGCAGTCGCTGCGCTTTGATGATCCGGGCCTGACGCCGGGCATTCATCTTCAGTCGCTGCCTGAAGGACAAGAAGACGATCCAAGCTGCGGACGGGAAGCGCAGAAGTCTCGGCTGACCGACTGTGAGTTCCAGTGCAGCCGCAACCTGCTTCAAGGCGCGAGCTGTCTGCCTGATTACCGTCGCTGTGTCAGTACGGCGCTTCGATCCGCCCAGCGTCACCGGGAGCGCAGCGCTTGCGAGTTTACCTGGCAGGAGTGCTTGAGCCGCGTCGGTCTGTCGAGCAGCACGTTCCGCTCGTGTACCGAAGCGTGTGCCGATGCCAATACGCCCGCGCTGTGTCGAGAGAGCAAGACGCAGCGCTTGGCTCCGTAGCGGGTTTGCCGCTTACGGCGTATCAGCGCACAGACCGGCGGGCTCGCTCTTTTGGCAGCGATTGAGGCTGAGCCGGTTGGCGGTTCCCTGATCCTCGATGTCGTTTTTCGTCGAGCGCACGCTCTGGTTTTGCTGCACATCGAGGTTTTCGGTTCCGATGCCCAGCTCGATCGCGCTGCGTGGGCTGTCGGCGATGCTGTTTTGAATGACGACGGTGTCTAGCTCATCGTCGACGGCGATTCCGTCTCCGCTTTGGGCAAAGCAGCTCTCGACGGTGGCTGCGGTGCTACGCTTTAGCTCCGACAGAGCGTTCTTGCTGATGCGCACCTGTCCGTCGCCGTTTTGCATGCTGTGGATGCCCAAGTAGTTGCGGATGAAGCGGTTGTCGTAGGCAACTTGTGGGCTGCTGTTTTCGCGAAGCCACAGGCCGCGATCGGCATCGACGACGACGTCGCTGGTGATGAAGGCCTGACCGGCGCGATAGAAGTCGAGTCCGGTGCCGACGCCTTTGCATGGATCGCCGGTGAAGCGCAGATCGAACAGGTTGTTGCGATCGGCGGCTCCCGAGGCTCCGCTCGTGAAGCGAATTCCCGTCTGAGGCAAGCTGTTTTGCGGTCCAGCGCCGCGCACGATCGTGTTTTGGACGATGACGCCGGAGTTGCTGCCGCTCGCAAGCACACCGACGGACTGGAAGTTGCGCACCGTCGATTGGGTGAGCTGTACTGAGCCGCCGCCGCTGCCTTCGCTGGTGACTCCGACGGCGTAGATGTTGGTACACGACGACGAAAAGCTGGAGCCCATGCCGCGTACATTTTCGACGACGACGCGCTCGAGGTTTCCGGTGGCGTTGTGATAGCGCACGCCGAAGTAGCGCTCGGTGCAGGTGGCGTTGCTGCGTCCGTCGATGGTGAGATCGCGCAGCGTTGCGAGACTGCCGGGCTTTACCTCGACGACATAGCTGTAGCGCTGAAGGAAGGTGGTGGCGACGGTAGACTTTACGCGCGTCGTCGGACTTCTGACGATGGTTCGTCCCGCGCCTTTGCCGGTGATGGTGACGCCAGCGCGACCGATCGAGACCTGCTCGGTGTAGACCTGCGCTTCGAGCTGAATGTCAGTACACGTCGGGCTGTCGACGGCTTTTTGGATCGTGGCAAACGAGCCAGGAACTTTGCAGACGGCAGCATCGGCGATTTGGGGCGACAGCGCGAGCAGCGAACAAGCAAACACCGGAAGCGACTTCTGCATGGGCGTTCTCCTCGAAGCGAGTCGGGACTTGGGCGGATGCTTCGTCTAAGCAGCCCGACCTTGTAACCTATTGTCGTTATTAACACTTTTTGAGATCCGCACCCACCCTGAAGGCGCGCTAAGCTTCTCAAAAAACGGCTGAAGGAGAAGGTCATGACAACGCAGCGAACCACGGCGCAGACGAGACGTTCACGGCGAGCGGCCTTGTGGATGACGCTTTGGGGAACCGTGTGGGCGTCGAGCCTCGGCGGCTGCGGAGCGGGCAAGAGCAGCGAAGCCGACATTGACACTCTGACGGAAGCGGTCTGCGTGGCTGGCGATCAGGGCGGCGATCTGGGCTGCGGCTGTTCGCTCAACAGTCAGTGCACCGGCTTCGACGACGAAACGCGGCTGCTTCTGTGCGATGTCGCCAGCGGTGCCAGCGTCGGAAAGTGTACCGACTGCGCCAGCGTGACGGCTCGTCCTTCGGGCTGTGCGTGCAGCGTCGATGCCGACTGCGCAACGGGACTTGCTTGCAATGGACGAACCTGTCAGGCGCTGCGCAAGCGTGGCGAGTTCTGCGTTCGTGACAGCGACTGTGGCAGCGATGCATCGGGCAGCATGACCTGTCTGCCGAGCAAGAACTGGTGCGGTCCGCTCGCGGTGGGCTCGTTCTGCGACTTCAACCTCGACTGTCTGAGCGGAATCTGTAGCGTCGGTAAGTGCTCGACGGGCGAAAGCGGACAGCCGTGTTCGATCGATCGCAACTGCAAAGCGGGACTGGTCTGTAACACCGTCGCGGGAACCTGCGGAAGCAAGCTCGCCGATGGTCAGCCGTGTCTGCGCAACGCCGAGTGCCAGAACCAGTGCAACAGCTTCAGCGGAACCTGCAAGCTGGGCTCGGTCGGAACGGTCTGCACCACGAAAAACACCGACGGAGACTGTGCTTCCGGTCTTGGCTGCGTCGATTGCGGTGGCGGGGTCAACACTTGCCGCACCGGCGGCTCGTGCAGCTAGCTGCCTGCGTTTTGTTGCCTGGTACTGGCTCCCTCGAGTAGATTCACTGGCCCAAGTAAAGGAGCACGCGCTTCATCATGCTCGAATCGGTGCGGCAGAACTCACGGTCTGCCATCGTCTACATTCTGTTCGGCGTCATCATCGCCGCCTTTATCGTCAGCTTTGGTCCGGGTTCCCCAACGGGAGATTCGGCGTTTGAAGGGCTTGGCGGTCGCTACGCGGCGCGGGTCTACGGCAGCGACGTGAGCGAGCAAGAGCTAAACTACGCGTTCATCGCGCTGGGTCTGCCGAGCCGAGGCGAGTCGCAAGCCGGTCGGTTGCGTGAAGTGGTGGTCGATCGCTTGATCGAGCGCGAGCTTCTGGCGCACGAAGCCGAGCAAGCGGGCCTGATGGTGTCGGAAGACGAAGCGGCGAAGGTTCTCGTCGAGGGAACGATGTACGTCGCTGGCATTCAGCGCAAGATCGAGCCGTACGCGATGCGCAACAACGTGCTCGACTACGAGCGACTGCGGATGGTGGTGCAGAACTCGTATCGTCTGACGATGAAGCAGTTTGTGGAAATTCAGCGACGAGAGCTTCTGGCTGACAAGTTCCGGCAGCTGCTTCGTGCTGGGACGCGCGCGTCGCTCGATGAAGTGCGCACCGAGTTTGATGACAAGAGCCGTCAGACCAACCTCGAGTACGTTCGCTTTACACCGTTCCGTTACGAGCAAGAGCTGGTTGCGAGCGACGCGGATGTAGAAGCCTGGGCGACGGCACACGAAGCGGACATCAAGAAGACCTACGAGGAGCGCAAGCTGCTCTACGTGAAGCAAGACAAGAGCGCGAAGCTGCGTCGCATCCTCATCGAGCTGAAGAAAGACGCGACGGAAGCGCAGGCAAACGAAGCCAAAGGCAAGCTGACGGCGGCGCTGACGAGCATTCAAGGCGGCAAGTCGTTTGCGGAAGTGGCGCTCGCGGTGTCGGAAGACGAAGCGACGAAGAAGCGCGGTGGCAGCCTCGGCTGGCGCAAGAAAGCGACCACCGACTTTGGCTCCGAGCTGGAGACCAAGATCTTCGCGGCCAAAGAAGGCGAGCTGATTGGTCCCGAGCGTGGTGAGCGCGGCCTGGAGATCGTCAAGGTCGAAGGCTTCCGCGAAGGGGACATTCCGATTGAAAAGGCGCGGCAAGAGCTGGCGGAAGAGCTGTATCGCGCGGCGAAGGGCAAAGAGCTGGCGCAAGCGAGTGCCAACGATGCGGCGACCAAGCTGCGCGCGGGTGGCAAGCTGGCCGATCTGTTCCCGAAGGATGACTCGGACGCGGCGGAAGCGCAGGCCAAGGGTCAGCGAATTCAGGTCGAAGAGACGGGGCTGTTTGCGCGCAAAGGGGACGTGATTCCGGGCATTGGCAACTCGGCGGAGCTGGTGAAGAAGGCGTTCACGCTGGGTCCGGGCGAAATCGTCGGTCCGGTCGATGTGAGCGGTGCCTTTATCGTCGCGACGCTGAAAGAGCGAAAAGAGCCGGATCAGGCCGAGTTTGAGAAAAAGAAAGACGAGCTGGCGTCGGAGTTTGCGCGAACCAAGTGGGCGCGACAGCTGACCGAGTATGCGCGTCACGCCTGCGTCGCTGCGAACGCAGAAGGCAAGATCAAGGTAAACCAGAGCATGATCTCGGATGAGCAGCCTGCTCGTCGGGGAGCTGCACCGGCCTTGGCTGCTGCGAAGTACGAGCCCTGCAAAGACCGCTTCTAGTCACACCATCGCCAGGTTCCTTCGCTCCTGGCGCACCGCGTTCCTTTTCCCCTCACAACACCGTCGTCGAAGCCAAGCAGACTGCGCGTCGCTAGTGCGCTGCGGCTTTTTGCCTGGCGGCTTGGCGTAGCTCTTTGCCTGTCGGTCCGTCGCCGAGCGTCTCTCTCGTCGCTGCACCGTGTCCTTCACCGAGGATTCCGCGTGCATACGCTTTCCATTCAAACGTATCGGAGTGCTCTGGCGTGTGACACTGCTGACAGGTGTTTGCGTCGGGCCGAGGCGTCGGAATCTTGACCTTACCGGGCGACGCGACGTGAAGCGAGCCGGGACCGTGACAGACCTCGCAGCCAACGTGACGAAGATCGGGTCCAACATCCGTCGGTGGCGTCGTGGCCTGTTCCCACTTGTGAATGGTGAGCAGGTTGCTTCCGGCAGGTGTGTCAAACCCGGTGGTGTGACAGCCGACGCAGTCGTAGGACAGCTCTTTGCCGACTTCAACCAGGGTTCGGTAGGCGCGACTGTGCTGGGTCTTCTGCCACATCTTGTGCGCAGCTTCGTGATAGTGACACGCGCCAAGACAGCCTGCGTTGCCGACGTAGCGAGCACTTCCCGGCAGTGCCTCGGGCGGCGGTCCCGTCAGGACGCTGAGGTTGGCCTTGCCAATGTGACGATCCAGCTCGTCGAGCTTCTGTCGAACCTGCGGATCACGCGGCAAGCTGCGAGTGATCGCGACCAGCTCGGCGGTGACATAGCCATCACCACGCACCGGCTCTTTCGACTGCTCGACGATCTGCGCGCGCAGGCCGGCCAGATCTTCTTCGCGCGTCTTCACAAACGTGGGATCGGCAGATGGATCGCGCCGTAGCGCCGCGAGCAGCTTTTCTGCTTCTTTGACGCGCTCGCTCAGCAGCTCGACTTGGCGCTGGCGCTGTTTCGGGGTCGTGACGAGCTGCCACGTCAGTCCGCCGCTCTGCTTGGGATGCAGGCTGACGCGATAGATGTGCTCGCCTTTGTAACCGGGGGTGACGATGAGTGTGCCGCTGCCGTTTTCGGGAAGCTCGACACCTTCGTGAACGCCGTCGTCGGCACCGGATACCCACAGCTTGACGTCGGGAAACTTGCGGCTGAGCCTGCGCACCTTGTCACGCGGTAGCCCAGCGAGGACGATCACATCGACGACACCGGCTGCTTTGAGCGCTTGGAGCTGCGCAGTCAGGGCTTCAGCAGGATCGCTGACGGTGATTCCTGCGGGCCACGACGCACTGGGATCGGCCAGACCGATGACGCCAAGCTGGATGCCTTGCACCGTGCGCACTTCTTTGGGCACAGCCAGTCCGTCGGGAAGTCCGCTGACGTTGGCAACCAGGCGACGAAAGCCTTGCAGCTCTGCGATGCCTTGTTCGCCGCGTAGATCCTCGGGCTGAAGCATCGCCACCGCCGACAGCTCTTGCCAGGTCTTTTCGATAAAGTCCGCTTTGAGCCGCGCTTGGGGTCGCTGACTCGGTGGGATCGACTTGGGCTCGTAGCGCAGACCGCCGGCGTCGAGCAGCAGGCTGCGATCGGGTCGTAGCTTCAGCAGCGCTGCGATCCGCGACACGTCTCCAAGAGGCGTCGAGGTGCAGCCGCAGGGCTCGGTGGTGTTAAAGAGCCGCGTCGAGATGAGCAGATCGATGGTTGGCTCGACGGGCTGGGCGCTCTGAACGGCGGTTGTCGGAGGCGCTTTGCTGGTGACGCAGCCCGTGTGAAAAAGGCCCAACGTGGACAGGATTGCACACAGCTTGCCGACAGAGCTTCCCAAGACCGTACCCCTTAGCTGGCTTCGCTCGCCACAAGTGGTCGAGCGTCTTCGATCAGCATGTTAGGAATACCATCATCGACGGAAAATGCCAGCTTGCAGGACACGCAAGCGAGCGCGGCGGACTCTTCTTTGAGAACGCCTTTGCACTTGGGGCAGCGCAGAACGGACAAAAGCTCGGGGCTGAGTGTGTTCACGGACCTTACCTCGACACCGCTTGTAACAAAACCAACGCAGCTAAGACAAGCCGCTGCGAGGCGAGAGCTGGCCACCGACATAGTTACGCAGTCGCTGCGAGAGCTGATCGACGGCCACAAAGTCTTCGGCTTGCAGCGCGTGACGCGGACAGCTTCGACACACCGGCACATCAGACAGCGCGTTGCGAAGGTGCGCTCGTCGCAGCTGCAACATGGGCTCGCCGTTCCAGACCTCGTCGAGCGACTGCACGCGCAGATCACCGAGCAGGTTGACGTGCTCAAACACGTTGGCACACGGCACCACATTTCCGTCCCACAGCACCGTCAGCTCTGACCACGGCAGACGACAGGGCGCAGACAGCGTCGTCAGCTGATCGGCTTCGATCGCATCGGACGGACGCCCAAGGCGCGGACGCAGCGACGAAAGCGGCACTTGTCCCGCCCAGTCGCGCGCTTCTTTGAGCACGACCAAGTCCGGCCAGCGCTTAGCAAACGTCGTCACTTCGTGCTCGTTGTGCGCGCTCACGATCATTTGCACGACGATGCGAATCGGATGTCGCTCGATGTGACGAAGCCGTAGCAGCCGCTCGATGTTGTCGACGGTCTTTTGATAGTGCCCGCCGACCCGCATCTGTCCGTAGCTCTGTTCCGACGCTGCATCAAGAGACAGCACCAAAAACGTCAGGCCCGCGTCGAGCAGTGCTCGGCTCTTGCGATCATCCAGAAACGTCGCGTTCGTCGATAAGCCCATGTTCACGCCGTGGCGTTCTCCGTAGGCAATCAGCTCGCCGATGCGACCGTGAAACAGCGACTCCCCGAGGTGATGAACGTACGCAAACTCCAGCTCGGGCACCGCTTCGTCGATGATGCGACGAAACAGCGACGGTTCCATATAGCCAACCGGCCTGCGCATCGACTCGTGCGGACACATCGGACACGACAGGTTGCAGTAGTTGGTCAGCTCGAGCTTGAGATGAACCGGACGTCCCAAGACGTGCGTGTGCCCGGCTTGCAGATCCGTCACAAGCTGCTGTCGATTGCGTCGCCACAGCGACGAACGTGCGTCGGGCTGCGGGTGCGGTTCGCTTTGCTGCGCCAGGTTATTCATGCGTCAGCGCCGAAACCAGCGGAGCCGTACGAAGGTGACGCTGCGCCGCCGCGAGCAGCTCCGGCAGCGTGACCTTGCGAACCTTGGCGCGCAGCTCGTCGAGATAGCGAATGTCTCGTCCCACCACCGACAACCGCGCGAGCAGCATCGCGAGATCGTCATCGTCGGTGATCATCGCATCGAACTGTCGATCGTAGCCTTGCTGCGACTGAAGCAGCTCTTCCTGCGTCGGACCTTTGTCGAGCAGCAGCTTGATCTCTTGCGCAATCGCCGTCAGCGCTGCTTTGCCATTTTGCGGTGCGCTCGTCGCCAGTGCCGCCAGATAGGAGCTGTCATCTTCCGTCGGAATCCGAATCGATGAGCGAACCTCATACGAAAGACCGTCGCGCTCACGCAGTCGCTGATTCAGTCGGGCGGTCGTCGTTCCACCGAAGATCTGCTGCCACAGAAGCAGCGCCGGATAGTCGGGATCGCTGTCTTTCAGCGCGAACGGCAGCAGCGCAGCCACCGCCGAGCTGTCTCGATCGGGAAGTTGCACCGTCAAGCTGCTCGGCGAAACCGCTTGAAACGGACGCGGCATTCGCTCAAACGGACGCTTGGCCACAAAGCCCGAAAACAGCTTCGTCACCTGCTGACTGACCGCTTCTGGATCGAAGTCACCGACGAGAACCAGCGTCGCATGCTCGCCACCTAGCAGCTCGTTTGCCACCGTGCGCAGATCGTCGAGTTTCACCGCCATGAGCCGTGCAATCTGCTCGTTTGTCGTCGGAAGATAGCGCGGATCGCTGCTTGGCCACGGCGTGCTATAGCGCAGCAGCTTGATGAGCGCCTGCGTCATCGGGTTGTGCGTCTGATCCTCGCAGCTTGCCAGCGCTTGCTGTCGGATGCGCTCAAACTCGGCGGGCGCAAGTCCTGGCGACGTCAGCACTTCATGCAGCAGACCCAGCAGCGCCGGAAGCTCGTCGCGCACCGTGCTTCCCGCCATGTCAAGATGCGGACTGACCAGACCCGGAAGCGTGCTCTCGCTGCTTGCCAGAAGCTCGGCTTTGTGACGATCCAGCTCATCGAGAAGCTGCTGATGATCATGCTGTTTGCTGCCCCGCAGCAGAAGCGGCGCGAGCAGTCCAATCGCAGCCTCTTTTCCGCGCAGCGTCTCGACACTTCCCATCAGCAGGTGCAGCGCCAGCTCGACGTGCTGTCCGCGCGTCTTTTTCGGCACCATGATGAGCTGCATTCCCGTCGCCAGCTTTCGCGTAATGACGCGCTGCGCGATCACGCTGGGCGTCTGCGCAAACGGCTCACCTGGCTGAACCTGCGGCCCGCCGTGAAAGTGCTGAAACAGCGACGACACTTCAACCGGCGTTCGCGCGTGCTTGGGCGGCGGCTGATCCGCAGGAATGAACTGTCCGACGGTGCGATTTTGTCTCGACAGATAGCGCTGCGCCGCTTGCTGCACTTCGTCGATCGTCAGCTTCTGGATTCGATCGCGCTGCAGAAACACCAGTCGATAGTCTCCGAGCGTCGCAAAGATCCCGAGCGTGTGCGCCAGATCGCCCGGACTGCGCAGCAGCCGCTCGTGATTGACGAGCGCGCGCGCTTGAAACCGTCGCAGCTCTTCGGGAGAAATCCCTTTTTGCGCCAGCTCTTCAATCAGCTGCGTCATCACTTGCGTGACTTTGGCTGGATCTCCGCCACTGCGTAGCTCCGTCAGCACCAGCAGTCCACCCGGCTCGCTTCGCTGCTCACTTTCCGACGACACTTGCACCGCCAGCCCGGGCTCGACCAGCGCTTTGTACAGTCGGCCTGTTCCCGGTCGCGTCAGGATGTCCGAAAGCGCGAGCAGCGCCGCCTGATCCGGGTCCGCCACCGCCGCTGTGTGATAGTAGAGCCCAACAAGCGGCAGCTTCCCGACACGTCGCACCGTGACATACCGCTCGCCATCTTGTGGGGGCTCCTCGGTGTAGGTGCGCTCCGGTGGGGGCCCGGCGGATCGAATCTTGCCAAACAGCTCGACAATCAGCCCGAGCGTCTTTTCGACCGCAATCGGACCCGCGACGATGAGGTGCGCATTGTCGGGTCGATAGTGCCGCGCGTAGAACGCTTGCAGCTTGGCAATCGAGACACGCTCAATGTCGCTGCGCGTCCCGATCGGATCGCGTCCGTAGCTGTGAACCGAAAACGCCGCGTGATGAATCCGCCGCAGCAAGATGTCACGAGGCTCACTGTCGGCCAGCTCCAGCTCGTTGCGCACCACCTGAAATTCCCGCGACAGATCCGACTGACGGAAGCGAACCTGCGTCATCCGATCCGCTTCGATCGCGAGCGCCACCCGGAGGTTTTCCTCGCTCGGCAGGTGCGTTTGGTAGTAGCGCGTCTGATCAACCTCGGTCTCGGCGTTCCACTCGCCGCCGCGCCGATCGATCTCTTCATCGGGCTTGGGAAAGCGCGTCGTGCCTTTGAACATCAAGTGTTCCAGCAGGTGCGCCATGCCCGCTTCGCCGTAGCCTTCGTGTCGCGAGCCCACCGCATACGCGACCTCGACGGTCAGCGAAGCCGCAGACGGCTCCGGCAAAAGCAGCACCTGGAGCCCATTGGCCAGCCGGTACGCTTGTACTCCTTCAACATTGCCTTCCGAAATGACGCCCTGCGGCACTTTTGCGAAGGCTTGCGATGTCACATGGACTAGTAATAACAGCAGAGTCAGCCAGCGCGGCATGGCGGAAATCTAGTACACAATGAGCACCAAAGATCCCACCTTGGGCCTACATCTCGGCGAGAAAGTTCGTAACGTCTCGCTTGACAGACGACGCTCAGTCGCAAACGATCCGAATATGCTGACCGACAATATTTCGTATTTGCCAAAAGCACGTATCCCCAGTGTGAAAAACGCCAGCCAGCGACGGAGGAATTTACGCACTGCGTCGTACCGAGCGCTGCTTTTGGCAGCAGTCTTCGGGGCTTCGGCTTGCTGGGAAGTTCCGGTCAACGAGCTGGTCATCGATGGATCGGTCAGCCCGGACGGCGGCAGCGGCGACATGTCCACGGGTGGCGATGGCAGCGTGGATCCCGGTCCAGTCGGCTGGCGCTGGGAAAGTCCGATCCCGCAAGGCAACAACCTGCGGGCGCTGTGGGGAGCGGCGGGCAAGTCGTCGGATCAAGATGACCTGTTTATGGGCGGCGAGGCGGGCACGCTGGTGACGGGTCGCTCGACTGGCTGGAAAGTGCAGCGCAGTCCGAGCAGCGGCAGCCGAACCATCCTCGGCATGAGCGGCTACCTCGACAACGGCGTTCCGCAGGCATTTGGCGTCGGTATGTACGACCTGAGCCTGCTCTATTCCAATAGCCAGTGGAGCGACCAGACCCCGTACATCGGCACGGGCGACGGACAGCTAACCGGCGTGTGGGCCAGCCCGACGCCAGGTGAGTTCTTCACCGTCGGCACCACGGGGCGCGTCTACAAGGTCACCAAGAACGGAACCAAGCTCAGCTTCAGCCCAGAAGCGATGGGCGTGACCACCGACTCGCTGTTTGCGGTGTCCGGTGTAGCGGGTCCGAGCGCTCCCGATGTCTACGCAGTCGGTGCCAATGGTCGAATTCTGCATCGCGGTCTCGACGGAAAGTGGCTGATCGAAGCCAACGGCATGGCCGCGCAGCAGCTCAACGCGGTGTGGGTCGGAACCGGTCCACTCGCAGGCGATGTCTTTGCGGCGGGCGACGGCGGACTCATCATGCGCAAGACCGGCGGAAGCTGGAGCTTTGAGCGACCTCCGACGACGGCCAACCTGACGGCGCTGTGGGGCGTTGGGGATGAGCTATTCGCCGTCGGAGCCAAGGGCACGCTGATGCGTCGCAAAGCGGGTGCCTGGCAAGTCGAAGCCAACGGACTGACCACCGAGCTTCTGTCGGCGCTGTGGGGCACGGATCGTGGCACCGGCTCTGTCACCGTCTACGCGGTCGGCAACTTGGGAACGATTCTCCGTCGTGAGCGTGATACCTGGACGCAGGTTTCGAGCCGTGTGACGTCCGCATCGCTCGCGTCGGTGTGGGCTGCAAGTCCAGCGGAAGCGTATGCGGTGGGCAGCGATGGTCTCATCATCAAGCGAGCCGGAGCTGGCGCGCTCGGGTCTTGGAAGATCGTTCCCAACCAGTCGCTGGTGACGCTCAATGCGGTCAGCGGCTACATTCCTTCTGCCGGTGATGCCGATGTCTGGGCCGTCGGTGCGGAAGGAACGATCCTGCATCAAGCGGGCTCGGTGTGGGTGGTCGAAGGCGGCGTCCTGGGCGTCGCAGAGCTGACCGGCGTGTGGGTCGGATCGGACGCGGTGTTCGTCGTCGGACGCGGTGGCCGCATCTACAGCAAGCTCCAGGGCAACTGGAACATCGAGCAAGGACCGATGGGTCCGCCGATTACCGACGATCTGTTTGCGGCGTGGGGCATGGGCAGCGGTGACGCACGCGTCGTCTACGTCGCGGGCTCGAAGGGCGTGATCCTGCGTCGTGACAAAAACGGCTGGACCCAGGAAGGATCGGGACTGACGAGCGAGACGATTGTTTCGATTGTCGGAAGCACCGAAGAAGGCCTGAGCGCAGTCGGCAACAAAGGCACGATCCTCAGGCGCGCGGCAGGCAAGTGGACGTCGGCGATGGCTCGTCCGCTGGTTCAGTCCGGCGCAAGCGGTGTGGCTGCGTGCTCGGTTCCGAAGAGCACGGACTTGTGGGTCGTCGGAACCCAGGGCGTGATCATGCGCAACAGCGGATCCGACTGGTCGGCAGAGACGTCACTGACCAACCAGCCCTTTACGGGCGTTGGCTGCGGCAGCACGACCGATATCTTCGTCGTCGGACCGAGCGGCCTGATCCTGCACAAGTACTAAGGCCAGGTCCGCTTCCGGTGCAGCGAGACTGCACCGATTCCGATTCAGCCGCTAGGCGCTGGCTCGCTGGATTTCCTGCCGAACGTCGCGCAGCACCATGCGCGCTTTTTCCCAGCTCTTCTGTCCCAGTCCCACAAACGAGTCGAGTCGCTCTCGCATGGTCGCGGACTCGCCGCGCACGGGACCGGTTTCTCCGGCGATGACTGCCGTCGTCGAGTTGGAGACAACCGTCAGATACTCCCGCAAAAACAGGGCAGGGTTGGAGCTGGCTCCCGACAGAAGCGCCATCGAGCGCGCCCGTGCGGTCTTGCTGCCTTCCCAGTAGCGGAAGATGCCTTCACGGATTGCGCGCGTGCCGGGCTCTGCGCCTCGGAAGACTTCGTACAGCGCGTCTGCCAGAAGCTCACGCACACGAACGAAGCGATATCGCTCAATCTCGTAGCGACGAAGCGCGGCATCCACTTGGGCGGCGTCGGAAAAGTTTCCTGCGGAAGCGAGCAGCTTGCCAAGACGCTGGGCATCGGTGAAACAAACCGTCATGCCAGCGGCGGTCAGTGGGTGCGCGCAGCCTCCCGCGTCACCGATGATGGCGGCACCGGGCAGAATCGCTTTCGCGGTCCGAATCGCTTCGTTGGCTGCAATCTGTGGTGGCTCGCGATCCAGGGACTCAAGCAGCGCTTTCGAGAGTGCCGGTGGCAGGTGCGGTGCATACTCTCGACGGATCAGGTCGCTGGCACCTTTGGGTCCGCCGGACAGCTCGCGAGTGACATCGAAGCAGCCTCGTGCATCGCGACTGCCGTTGTGACCGCCGATCGGGTAGATCAGCATCGGTCCCCACGCACCGAGGAAGATGTGTCCGAAGGTCGGGCAGGGCAGATGCTTCGCACCGTCGGGAAATCGCATCGCAACCGAAAATGACAGCAGGCGCGCTTCTTCACTGAGCCCGAGCAGTGGACGAATCTTCGAGTGACGACCGTCACAGCCGAGCACCAAGTTGGCTCGCAGCGTCTTGGTTGCAGTTCGCACGCCATTGACGCGACCTTGGGCATTGTGCGTCAGCTCTTCGACTTTTTCGCTAAACAGGAAGCGGACGCCGGGCTGCTTTTCCGTCCACTCGCGCATGCCGGTGACGAGATCGCGGTGTTCCATCGCAAAGCCCGTCGGACGCTGCAGTTCGATTTCGCCATAGGGAAGGCGTGTGACCGGATCGCTGACCGACTTGACGACGGCAAAGCCATCAACATCGACACCGCCGTGTCGCCGCAGGGTTTCTAGAAAGCCAAGATCGTCGAGGACTTGAGTTCCCGTCGGGTGAAGCAGCTCTCCGGCAAAGCGAGGCTTGTGTCCGGTGCGCGCTTCCAAGATCAAGATCTTGCGCTTGCCGTCGGCGAGAGCGGTTGCCATTGCGCAGCCTGTGACGCCGCCGCCGACGATGATGACATCGGCATCAAGGGTTTCGTCCGTGCTTGTCTGGATATCCATGTGCGTATCCTTTGGCTGATTTAGAGTCCGAGCCCGTCGTCCCTGCTGCACGAATGTGAGCGATCGTGCAGTTACGCACCTAGTTTCGGCATCTTGTGCATCGGCGCACGGCAAGTTGTGCTGCGGCGCACCGGGGTGAGCTGGGTGAAGCTGGCTCAGACGAGCGCCTTGGGAATCGGCGGCTCATCGAGAACGCGGCAGCAGATGTCATGCCAACACCTTCCTCGACGAAGCGGTGAAGGAAGAACGCGCGGCACCTTGCCCGCATACCGTGTTATATTCGCAACGTGGCATATCGCGACCTTCCCGCTATGGGACTATCTACGCTGTCGATTCGTACCTGTCTTTGTGGGCTGAGCTTGATGCTGGCGGTGGCTGCTCCCGAAGCACGCGCTGAAACGGGGGACGCAGCGGCTCCAGCGGGACAGCCCAGCACAGAAGAAATGTCTGCGGCCAAGCTGCACTTTGACCGAGGCGCTCGCTTCTTTCAGGAAGCAAACTACGCTGCGGCGCGAACCGAGTTTCAGACGGCCTACGATCTGTCGAAGCTGACGCCGCTGCTGTTCAACCTGGCGCGCACGGCAGAGATGCAGGGCAAGCGCGACGAAGCCATCGAATATTACGAAAAGTATCTGGCGACCAATCCGTCGGACGCGGAAGACGTTCGGCCCAAGCTGGCCAAGCTCAAGGAAGAGCAGGCTGCAGCGCCGGCGCAAGCAGCATCGGGTGGAGCGGTTCCGCTCGACGGCGGTCCGGGCTGGCTCAAGGGCTATGCGAAGCTGCCTCCGATTCCGGCGCTGGCGACGCTGGGCGCTGGCGTGGCGTTCCTGGCCATTGGAATCGGAACGGGCGTATCTGCGCTGTCGGTTCAGCAAGAAGTGGCTTCGTCAGCCAATCGCTATTGGACCGGTGATGTGGCTGCGCTGTATGACAAAGGAAAGACGCTGAACAATACCGCGATAGCATTTGATGTGCTGGGTGGAATCGCCATCGCGGGTGGAGCAGCTTGGACCGGATATTGGCTGTATCTGCGTGGAAAACAGCCAGCGGCAGCGGCTCCAGTTGCGCCAGCGTCAGCTACACCGACGGCACGGATTCTTCCGACGGGAAATGGCTTGGCTGTGGTCGGAACTTTTTAGTCTGTACGCACGGATACGGGAGAAATCAACGATGCGAAAGATCATGCTTTTTTCGATTTCTTTGCTTGTTGGATGTTTTGACCCTGATTTGACCACTGCGCAGCTTTTGTGTGATTCGAGCCATTTCTGTCCAGATGGATTTTCGTGTATCGCGGGCATTTGCCAGATGGGCAGCGGAAGTGGTAGCTCCGACGGCGGCGTTCTCGCCAACAGCGGCTGCTCTGACGGAAAAGGTAGCGATGTCAGCGGCAGCGTTGCCAAGCCTGCGTGGGCGTGTCCGGGCACGTACCAAGCGCTCCCCGATGCCACCAAGAACGCAACGAGGCTGTGTGCGGCGGGCTTTTCGATCTGCACGATGGCAGACACGATCAACCTGAGCACCTGCAACAACGTGAACGGCTTCTACCTGGCGGATGTCCCGGCTCGCTTTGGCTTTGGGAACAGCTCGTGTGGAACCGCAGGCAACAACCAGAGTGCTGCGTGGGCCGGCTGCGGCAAGTCCACCAGCAACATCAACAACATCATGTGCGGCAACTTCACCAAGGCGATGGTCGACTGGCAAAACCAGCAGCTCGACATCAACTCGCCGTTTTCGCCGCTCGCGGGAACCACGCAGAATGACGCAAGCACAAACGGCGTGCTGTGCTGCAAGAACTAATGCTTCCTGCGCTGCGCGAGCATCGAATATAGTGCGTAGACATGGAGACAGTTACTACTCCGGCTCCGTCGCAGGAAGCCGTGCATCCCGCCCTCCTCAAGCCACTTGCTGAGGCTGACATTCCGGTTCTGCGCGACGCGTACCGGCACATGTTGTTCATTCGCCGCATTGAGGAAGCCGCTGCCAAAGGCTACGGCCAAGGCAAGATCGGCGGATTTCTTCACCTGGTGATCGGTCAGGAGTCGATCTGTGTCGGCTCGGCGCTGGCGCTGCGCTCTTCCGATTACATGGTGACGTCGTATCGCGAGCACGGACACTTCATGGCGAAGGCCGGTAGCTCGCTCGATTCGGGCAAAGCGGTGCTGGCGGAGCTGTGGGCGAAAGACACGGGCTGCTCGCGCGGACTCGGTGGATCGATGCACATGTTCAGCGCTGCGCATCGCTTCCTCGGAGGCTACGGCATCGTCGGTGGTCAGGCCCCGCTGGCGGCGGGCGTCGCGTTTGCCAGCAAGTACCAGAACCTCGAGGAAGTG